>WNFB01000739.1_pt1 | contig 27237 bp, 24 predicted proteins | sample 5400501 | NCBI WGS metagenome assembly WNFB01 (sample SAMN13153341, study PRJNA577476) | soil metagenome | isolation source: 200 cm saprolite under Douglas fir tree site 2 hole 1 | place: USA:California | collected 2015-04-18
CGCTGGCGCTTTATCTTGCCGCCGCCGGCGTGGGTACCCTCGGCATCGTGGACTTCGATGTGGTGGACTACACGAATCTTCAGCGCCAGATTATCCACACGACCGCTGACGTGGGACGCAAGAAGCTCGATTCAGCGACTGAAAAGCTGAAGGCGATCAACCCGTTTCTAAACATTCGGACTTTTGAGACAAAGCTGACCAGCGAGAACGCGCTCGAGATCCTCGCCGATTTCGACATCATCGCCGATGGCACCGACAATTTCCCAACTCGCTACCTCGTGAACGATGCCTGCGTGCTCACCGGCAAGCCGAACGTCTACGGTTCAATTTTCCGGTTTGAAGGACAGGCGAGTGTCTTTGCTACAAAGGAGGGCCCGTGCTACCGCTGTCTATATTCCGCACCGCCACCGCCTGGACTCGTTCCTTCATGCGCGGAGGGCGGGGTGCTCGGCATCCTGCCCGGATTGGTGGGTGTGATACAGGCCACGGAAGCCATCAAGCTGATCCTCGGCAAAGGCGAGCCGCTCATCAGTCGCCTGCTGCTGATTGACGCGCTGGGTATGAAGTTCCGCGAACTCAAGTTGCGCAAGAACCCGGACTGCCCCGTCTGCGGCACGCATCCGACCGTCACCAGGCTGATAGACTACAACGAATTTTGCGGAATCCGCGGCGCGGAAACGCCGGTGACATCAAACGTGCCTGAGATGCAGGTGGAAGAACTCAAACGAACACTCGATGCCGGAGAAGACATCTTCGTGCTCGACGTCCGCGAGCCTCACGAATATCAGATTTGCAATATCGGTGGACACCTGATTCCGCTGGGCGATCTTCCCAAACGCGTGCACGAGCTCGATTCCAGCCGCGAGATCGTGGCGCATTGCCGCTCTGGCGTACGCAGTGCGAAAGCAGTGGACTTCCTGCGCCAGGCAGGCTTCCGCAAGGTGCGAAATCTTGCGGGCGGCATCCTGGCGTGGGCTGACCGAGTCGATCCGAAGATGCCGAAGTACTAAACAATTCTCACTCGCCAGTTAGGGAGCAACCAAGCACTGCCTTTCTATGCAAAGGCCGCTGTGGTTGTGTGAGTCCGGGGCGCCGTACTGTGAGTATTGAGGAAATCAAAGAGAGGTCGTTAAGCAGCAGCCAGAATCGCGTCCGCCACCCGCGCCGCCTCCACTCCCGACCTCACGTCATGCGTGCGGATAACATGCGCCCCCTTCAGGATCAACGCCGTCTGCGTTGCCAGCGTTCCGTAGAGCCGCTGCTCCACTGGCGCATCCTGCCCGTCGCGTGCCAGCGTCCTCCCGATGAACGATTTTCGTGATGTACCTGCCAGCAGTGGAAAACCCAACACTTGCAACTCTTCGAAGCGCGCCAGCAATGGGTAGTTTTCTTCGAACTTCTTTCCGAACCCGAATCCCGGATCGAGGGCCATCCGCTCTCGTTTCACGCCAGCGAGTACCGCAGCCTCCGCCCATTGCTTCAGTTCGCGCTTTACAAGCAGCACCGGATCACCGATCGGCGGCAGCGTGCGCCATTCTTCCGGGCGTCCGCGCATGTGCATGAGCACCGCCCCGCACTTCAGCTCCGCGATTGTCTTCGCCATTTGGGGATCCCAGCGGAAACCACTCACGTCATTTACGATCTCCGCGCCCGCCTCGACTGCTGCTCGCGCCACTGTTGTCTTGTAGGTGTCCACCGAGATTACTGCCTCCGGCCGCTTCTGCTTCAGGGTCCTGATGACGGGGATCACTCGGCCCAACTCTTCTTTCTCAGTGACCGCAGTCCGGATTCGCGGCACCATTCGCGCGGATGATGAATCGCCTTTTTTTTCAGAAGAATCCGCCAGCACCCGTGCCCCCGGCCTTGTGGATTCGCCGCCTACGTCAATGATATCCGCGCTCTCGTCCAACAGCTGCAGCCCGTATTTCACCGCCTGATCATGATCCAGATACATACCACCGTCGGAAAAAGAATCGGGCGTGACGTTGACGACTCCCATGATCAGCGTGCGCTTGCCCAATTCCAGCGTGCGTGATCCGATGTTCCATTGGAAAACGGGCCGCATCCGCCAGATTCTAAACTACGGAAGCAGGCTTTTCTGAGTAAGCGTATCTGCCTCATTCACCAACCACGCAGGGACAGCCACCCTCGGTCGAGGTCCCGGTCAACGCGGTTTTCGCGTGAGGAGTTGCCGAAATCCACAGGCATGGCAATTCTCGCAGCTAAGGAGTAGGCTTGTTTTGGCCGAAGAGAGGCCCCCCAATGACTCACCCAGAAGACCAAGAACCGCAGGGCTGGCGGAAACTGTGCGAAATGGCCCAAGAGGAAAGAAACCCCAAAAGACTAGCCGCACTTCTTGAACGAATCAACCGCCTGCTCACCATGCACGAGAATAAGTCGAGGCACGCCAGTTAATCCATCGTCACGACCGAAAAGGCTGCAAAGCCGAAGGCGAAGAGCCTCCCCACAAGAGAACGCTCCGCGAGGAGTCAGCCAAACCGCACTACTCCCCGGATGCGGTGGAATGCTGATTTTCCTAGCTAAGTGTTAGAATCTGGCCATGCGCCGCGCGCGCTCTTTTCTAGTTCAGATCGTTTGGCTGCTGCTGACTGCGCAGCTTTACGCAGCCGGAATCAAGCCTCTCCCGGCGCGCATCGCCGCCATACTGTCCGATCCCGATCTCGCGCGGGGCTTTTGGGGCATTGAGGTGGTTTCTCTCCCCAGTGGCCGCATTCTCTACGCGCAAAATGCCGATAAACTTTTTACGCCGGCCTCGAACACCAAGCTCTTCACTACCGCGGCTGCGCTCGCCTTGGTTGGGCCCGATTACAAATTCCATACTACGGTTGAAACTACGGGAGCGCTGGATAAGCACGGGCGTCTCAGTGGTGATCTTGTGCTGATGGGGCGGGGGGACCCAAATCTCTCCGGGCGCGAACTCCCTTACGATCTGCACACCGAGCGCAATGACCATCCCATCCAGGTGCTGGAGAATCTGGCCGACACGCTGGTGCAAAAAGGGGTGAAATATGTGGATGGTGACATTGTTGCTGACGACTCCTATTTCGCCTTCGAGCGCTATGGAGAAGGCTGGAGCCAGGACGACCTTGTATGGGGTGACGGGGCTCCGGTTTCAGCCCTGACCATCAACGACAACGTCTTGTTCGTAAACATATTGCCCGCTGACCGCGCCGGCGAGCGGGCGTTCGTAAACGTGACCCCGTTCGCCGATTATTACCGCATCGATAACCGCATCATCACCACGCCTCCGGGCGCGGGCCGAAAAATTTTCATCAACCGCGAACCTGGATCGACCGTCCTCACCTTGTGGGGCAACATGCCAATGGATGACCAGGGCGCGAACGAGGCACTCGCGATCGAAGATCCGGCGGAATTTGCGGCGAAACTTTTTCGGAGCCTGCTCGAAAGGCGTGGCATTGCCGTTTACGGCCGGCAACGAACACACCATACTGAACTGGCCAGCCTCTCGACCTTCAGTGTCACGGCCATAGCGCCCTCGCGCGGGGGGGACGATAATCAGTTCCGTCCACTGCAGATGAATCAGCCTTTGGTCCTCGCCAGTAATGACTCCAAGCCTCTGATTGAGGATGTGCGAGTGATCAACAAGGTGAGCCAGAATTTGCACGCGGAAATTCTGCTGCGACTCCTGGGCCGCGAAAAAGGCACTGCTGGCACCATCGAAGGGGGACTGGAAGTTCTCCGCGGATTTCTAGCCCAGGCCGGCGTGCCGAGCGACCAGTATCTCTTCTATGACGGCTCCGGCCTGTCACGTCAGAACCTGGTTACGCCGCATGCTGTCGTCCAGCTACTTCGTTACGCGGCGGCACAACCCTGGGGCAGTATCTACCGCGGCACTTTCCCCGTCGCCGGCGTGGACGGCTCTCTCTCTGATCGCTTCAAGAACGCGCTCCAAGGACGGGTTTACGCCAAAACCGGCTCTCTGGGAGGAGTTAAGGCGCTTTCCGGTTATGCCAAGACTAACAGCGGCCAGCAGATCGCCTTCTCGATACTCTCAAACAATTTCAATCTTCCTAGCAAGCGCATCACCGATACGACCGACCGCATTATCGAAGCGATCGTTGCCGATACCCCAGCCCAGAAGTAGCACCGAAGAAAGATGTGCACGAAACACAGGGGACAGCCGACCCCGGCTGCCCCGGCCGAGCGCAGCTCGGGCAAGATGTCTTCGCAGCAAGACTCTAGATCATGGGCTACGCCAGCAAGAACGGGATGGTCGTCAGATTCATTTCATCTGACGAAACCGGATACCGTCGTGCGCTGACTCCCAGGCTCACTCCAGCGCCAAACAACGGCGGCTCGGTGCGGAGCATCTCGCCTTCTCGAAGCGACCGAATTGTACGGCCATTAAACGTCTGCGGAAATTGCACGTGCTCTTGTGCACCACAGCATAAGTAAAGAGAAAGCAGGTCACAGAACTGCAGAACATCTACCAGCAAGTCGATGTCCTCCGCAGAGCGGCCATTCGCTCCCGCCGACAGCCGCCGTTTGGCCTGGCTCGAAACGAACGCCCGAATGCTCCGGGTGTCGTCGGGAGTGTCGCCCCCGGCTTGCAGGCGACTCTCTGCCAAACGCGAAAAGTGTACGCTTACCAGGACTCCGCCAATCGCACAAGCTTTCTCTGCACAAGCAATTGAGTTGCTCCATGCGCGGAGAAATTCTGCTGGCCTCATTTCCAGGAATGAAAGCGGCTTGCCCTGATCGCTGATCTTCGGCGCCCAGAAGATTTCACCCGGACGTGTTCCATTCGCATGCTCGTCGCCTCCGTCAAACTGCGCCCAGCCTGCATCGTGAAGCGAGATCGCATGCACAACATCTATGTCGAGCTTGGGAAAGAATGGGGATGAAAGGTTTGCGGCTAGGTCGCCCGAGAGCGCGGCGTGGTCCGACTGCGCAACCAGCCACCACGCGTTGGCTTCTTGCTTCTGCTTCCGTTCAACTGCTTCCCAAGCCGGAATGGCGCGGCCACCATTATCTCGAGTGTTCGAGGATTGCCTAGGGACAGACGCTCTCGTCTGTCCGGCCTCGGCTGACGCCTCATTTGATTGCGATTCTATGGGATGGAGAACCATGAGGATTTGTAATCAGGAAACGACTTCGCGCTCGCTCTTGAGCAGTCTCTAGATTCGCGTGCATCCGATTAAATCCGCAGCGGCAGAATTTATCGTGACCGTCTCGCCTGTCTCATCCGAATCCCCTTCACTGCACCCGGACCGGTTCCCGTCGGCGGCTTGCGCAACCCTTCCAGCAGTTCCTTGAGCACTACGGCATTATTGTGCTGCTCGTTCTTCGAAGCGAACAGCAGCGTCACCCGTTTGTGATTTTCTGCCAGTCGGTAGAGTTCCTCCAGTGCCCCGGCGGCCTCAGACCGCATCAGCTCTTTCAGATAACGTTTTCGGAACGCCGGCCAACCCTCGGGACGCGCATGAAACCATTTTCTCAATCCGTCCGAAGGCGCCAGTTCCTGTAGCCACACGAGGACCGCTGCTCTCTCTTTGCTCAGTCCGCGCGGCCAGAGGCGGTCGACCAAGACCCGCGCACCGTCCGCACGTACTGCTTTCTCGTAGACTCGTTTCACTGCAATCGGCATGGCTTGCACTACTATTGTGTTTTCTCATTTTACGGCGGGAACAAATAGTTCCGCGGAAGATAGGATAAATTTTAATATAGGGATTCCTCGAGGCAAGCTGCGGCTTTCCCATGCCTTATCAATTCTGAACTGTGAGATCTTCAATTTGAAATCTGCTCTGTGTCTTTGTGTCCCTGTGGCACTCGTTCTCTCATTACCCGCCTGCTCTGTCGAGCGCCGCAAGAGCGACACTGAACTCGGCCTCAACCCGCAAGCAGCCGCCGGTCGCCGCGTCTACGACAATTATTGCGATCGTTGCCACGAGCCCTACTCCACGCGCGGCAAGAAAGGGCCAAGTATGAAAGGTGTTTTCAAAAGGCCTTACCTTCCCATCAGCGGACTGCCAGCGAATGACGAACGCGTCGGCGAGATCATCCGCTTTGGTCGAAGCAAAATGCAAGGCTTCGGCGAAGTCCTTAGGGAGCAGCAAATCCAAGACCTTTTGGCTTACATGCATACCCTGTGAACACATAGCCCCAGCGCTCTCGGCGGGCGAGCCGCAAGGGTTGATCACTGGCTCCCGCTCTGCCATGTGATAATCATGACTTGTGAAGGCCGCTTCCAGGTCCGATCTCTACCGCAAACTGCCCTCCGTCGACGATTTGCTGCGCGATGCTGCAATCGCGTCTCTCATCGCTCGCGAAGGCCACACTGCGGTTGCCGACGCGGCGCGCGCAGTGCTCGCCCAATTGCGCGGAGAAATCTCGGCTGGACACCTCGATTCTTCCGACATCGACCTCGCACTCTCTGGTCTCGCAGGCGCGCTCGCGCATCAGCTTCGCAGAGCGCTCAGGTACTCTCTGCGCACCGTCATCAACGCCACAGGCGTGATCCTTCACACTAATCTGGGGCGCGCGCCATTGGCTGATTCCGCAGTGGACCACATTCGCGAGACCGCGACCGGCTATTCGAACCTGGAATTCGACACGAGCACAGGGGAACGGGGCAAGCGCGACGTCCACGTGGACCGGTTATTTCAGAAACTACTGGACGACGACTTCGCGGGCGAGGGCACCCGCACCACAGAAGCAAATGTTTCCACCATTGTCGTCAACAACAACGCTGCCGCCGTGCTGCTCGCGCTGAACACTCTGGCCGAAGGCGGCGAAGTCATCGTCTCCCGCGGCGAACTGGTTGAGATCGGCGGATCATTCCGCATTCCTGATGTCATGTCCAAATCGGGTGCTATCCTGCGCGAAATCGGCACCACTAACCGGACCCGCATCACCGATTACGAGAATGCCATCCACGAGAACACCCGATTGCTGCTCCGTGTGCATCGTTCCAACTTCCAGATCAGCGGCTTCACAGAACACCCGTCGCTCGAAGAATTAGTCAGCCTCTCGCACAAACGCGGCATCCCCCTAATGGAGGACCTCGGCAGCGGCGCACTTGTCGATCTGCGTTCGGTCGGCATCAGCGGCGAGCCGGGAGTTATTGACAGCCTCCACGCCGGCGTAGATGTCATCACTTATAGCGGTGACAAGCTCCTGGGCGGGCCCCAGGCCGGCATACTTAGCGGTCGCCCGCATCTCATCGCGCGCATGCGGTCCAATTCGCTGTTCCGCGCCTTGCGCGTGGATAAGCTCACCTACGCCGCCATGGAAGCCACGCTGCTGGCCTACGTCAAACGTGATCATGACGCCATTCCCGCTTTGCGGCTTATGCGCTTATCAAAAGAAGAAATCGGCGCACGGGCAGAGGCTGTTACACAGAAGGTGAGATTGCCGAGACTGTCGTTAGAGGTCATCGACGGGGAATCCGTCATCGGCGGCGGCGCCGCTCCTTCTGCGGTCTTGCCAACGCGTCTGCTAGCCGTGACTTGTGAGGGATTGAGCGCCAACGAACTCGCCGCCCGTTTGCGAGCTTCCGATCCACCGATCATCGCCCGCGTGGAAGAAGGGCGCGTGCTGCTGGATCTGCGAACGGTATTTGCGGAGCAGGATGAAATTATCGCGGTCGCTCTGAATCGCCTAGGCCGAGAGTGAATTGGTCACAAGACGCAGAGTCAGAGAACTCAAGACCTGTTTAACGGGTCTGCCTACCTGTCGCGCATTCTTCAGGTGTCTCGGTGATTATGTGGTGAGTCATGCCCACCCTCTACACTATCGGCCATTCCACGCGCACGCTCGACGAGCTAATCTCATCCCTGCAGGCGCACTCCATCAAGACTCTGGTTGACATTCGCTCTTTCCCTATGTCCCGCCGCCTGCCGCATTTCAATCGCGAATCGCTCGAAAAAGCACTGCCGAAAGCGGGACTCGAGTACATCTGGATGAAAGAGCTCGGAGGACGCCGCAAGAAGATGGGAGACGACTCCCCCAACCTCGGCCTGCGCAGCCCCGGCTTTCGCAACTACGCCGATTACATGCTGACACCGGCATTCGAGCACGGCATTTCCGAACTCATCAAACTTGCCAGCCGCCGGTGTACCGCCTACATGTGCGCCGAACGTGTTTACTTCCGTTGCCACCGCATGCTCGTCTCCGATTGGCTGGCCGCCCACGGCCATACTGTTTTGCACATTGATGCCGAGGGTCCGGCGAGACCGCACAAACTCACTCCTGAGGCTCACCTCGTCAACGATCAACTCATCTACAAGTCCGACCAGTTATTTTAGACGTGTTGGGTGGGGTGCCCCACACCCGGATTTCGCTGGTGGGAGTACGGGTATTTGATCCTGCTACGGACCACGTCGGCTCAGACACCCTCGTCTGGGCGGGGAGCACCGCTCGGCAATATCCCACCATGGTCTGGCTCTCGTTTGTGCTACTTTGAACCCATGATCGTCGGCACTGGCATCGATATTGCCGAAGTCCCGCGCATCCGCGCAGCCCTTGAGCGCTTCGGGGACCGTTTCCTCCACCGCATTTTTACCGATGGCGAGATTCGGTACTGCCAGTCGAAGGCGAATCACGTAGAACGCTATGCCGCACGTTTCGCCGCCAAGGAAGCCGCCATGAAGGCGCTCGGCACGGGCTGGAATTATGGAATTCGCTGGCGGGACATCGAAGTCACCCGCTGCCCAGGCAGCCGCCCTGCGGTCGTGTTTCACGGGAAGGCCGCCGAATTTGCGGCAAGACTTGGCGCCAAAAATGCTGCGCTCTCGCTGTCGCACACCGCCGATCAGGCGATCGCGCAGGTCATCTTGGAAAGCTAACCGCGCAGTTCTGCTAGACTGTCGCCTCCTGAATATTCTCACGATGCCAGCCGTCCAAACCGCCGTCCTGCCCGGATCCCAAGTAGATCGCTCAGGACGTGCACTACTGTTTGGAGTGGCACTGACGAGCTTTTCAGCCTTGCTTCTGGAATTGGCGCTCACCCGCCTGTTCTCGGTCGTCCTCTTCTATCACTTCGCCTTTCTGGCAATTTCGATCGCGTTGCTAGGATTAGGCGCGGGCGGCGTGTTCGCCTATCTCGGCAAGCAGCGTCTGGCGAAATTCGAAACCCGCAGACTGGCCGCGATGCTTTGCGCGATCAACTCGGTGGCCGTTTTCGTCGTGCTGGAAATCGCGTTGCACGTCCCCGTCTCACTGGAACTCTCCTGGACTAACTTCGGCAAACTCACAACCCTCTATCTCTCTGCCGCCATCCCGTTCTTTTTCACTGGCCTCCTGTTCTCGATCGTATTCGCGCGTGAAAGCCGGCACATTCCCAGAATCTATGGCGCGGACCTGGCGGGAGGGGCTGCAGCCTGCCTCGCCGTGGTACCTCTGCTCAACTGGATCGGCGGACCGAACACAGTGTTGTTTGCGGGCGTGATGACGGCAGTAGCTAGCGCAATTTGGGCGGCCAGCAGCATCGCACGCAAAACCGCTGGAGCGCTCGGCGTGGCTCTGCTGCTGGTCATCACTGCCAATCATTCAGGCACCTTGATTGATGTGGTGTATGCCAAGGGCATGTTTCGCGATCCTGCCTGGGTGGAATTCGCGCGTTGGAACGCGATTTCGCGTGTCGAGGTTGACCGTCAGGGCGCAGCCAGGACAATCGTCATCGATGCTGACGCCTCCACCTCTATCATGAATGCCGATCCGCAAGAGTGGCAGGGTACCGTCTGGCAGAGGAACCTGATGTCGGCACCACCCGCGTTAGCCAACGTGCTGCGCCCCCACGGTGAATACGCCATCATCGGTCCGGGCGGTGGCGTGGACGTCCTGCGTGCTGTGGCCAATGGCAGCCCCAGTGTCACCGGCATCGAGATTAATCCCATCATCGCCGATACCATCATGCGTGGGCGCTACGCGCAATATGCTTATCACCTTTACGATCGCCCGGAGGTGCACATTCATGTCACCGACGGCCGTTCATTTGTGCGCAATACCCGGCAGCACTTCGATGTTGTCCAAATGACCCTCGTGGACACGTGGGCTTCCACTGCCGCGGGCGCGTTCGCGTTGAGCGAAAATAATCTCTATACCGTGGAGGCATTCCACGAATATTTCGAGCATCTGAAACCAGACGGCATGATCGCGATCACGCGCTGGGAATTCAAACAGCCCCGAGAAGCTCTGCGTGTAGTATCAGTCGCGCTGGAAGCACTCCACGTTCTCGGCGTTTCCGATCCTGCACGAAATTTCATGGTAGTTTCCGAAGGGGATCTGGACAGTGACGGCATTCCAGTCGTCGTGATAGCCAAGAAAAGCCCGTTCACCCGGGAAGAAGAACAGGCCGTCGAGGCCCATCTGCAAAGCTATCCCGCACTCGTTCCTCTGTATTTGCCTTCTGCCCCCGGGGATAATCCCTTCTCGGCACTCATCGCGCGCAATGATCCGCATACCTTCGCACAGACCTATGCCTACAACGTTGCGCCGGTGACTGACAACGCTCCATTCTTCTTCTTCACGCTTAAGACGGCACAGATTCTCAACGAAGATCTGCAGCAAGGCATCGACTGGAAAGTTAACCTCGGCGTGGTCGTACTGGGTACGGTGCTGATCATTTCTCTCGCAGCCGTGCTCGCATTTCTGGTAATTCCCCTGGCGTTGCGCGGCCGTCGCCCAAAGCAGCGCGTGCTTCCACTCTTGTATTTCGTTGCGATCGGGCTCGGTTATATTCTGGTGGAGATCGCATTCATCCAGCGATTCGTGCTGTTCCTTGGGCATCCGACCTACGCCTTAACGGTCGTGATCTTTCTGCTGCTGCTTTCAAGCGGAGGCGGGAGCCTTTTTTCACGCCGCTGGCTGTCCACTACTGTGCAGAACTGGATGCCGCTCACGGTGATCACACTGGCAATTTTCTTGTACGTCTTGGTGCTGCCCGCAATTCTGGTTTCTCTCGTAGGCCTCTCCTTCGCAGTCAAGCTAATGGTCAGCGGTATGCTGCTAGTTCCGCTGGGATTTGCTATGGGGATGCCCTTCCCAACTGGCCTGCGCGCCTTGGCCAGTACTCCGGCCCCCGAGTTTCCGGCATCGGCCTCGGTTCAAACGACAGCTGTGGGAACTGCATGCGAAGAAAATGCCGTGGAGTGGGCTTGGGCGATGAATGCCGCGTCAAGCGTACTTGGCTCAGTACTGGCGATGGTCATTGCCATCCATTTCGGGTTGACTGTCACACTAGCGTGCGGCGCCGTCGCATATCTGCTGGCGCTGACGCTGTTTCTGTTTCTACAAGCGGCGCGTCTCCTGACGTGAAGTCCCTCCCAACGGTCTGTTATGATGCAGCCAAATTCCGCTCGCGATTGCCGCGCCGGAGGACTGCTATGATGGCATTGTCCGGGAGAAAACTTGCCTAGCCAGAAGCAGTTGAAGTGGTCACAACTGAAGGTCGGAGTGACGGTGATTGTCGCCAGCGTCACCCTCATGATCCTGATTTTTCTCATGTCCGGCACCGGTGGGTGGTTCACCCACAAAATCATTCTCAAATCGTATTTCGACAATTCTGGCGGCTTGCGGGATGGCGCTCCCGTCCGGCTCCAAGGCGTGGACATCGGCAATGTGACCGGCATTCGCGTCGTACCCGGCAAGCCGCTCACGCCGGTAGAGGTCACCATGAAGGTGAACACGAAATATCGCTTCGAACTGCGCAAAGATTCGGTCACCTCATTGTCAACCGCTGGCGTGCTCGGCGAGACCTACATTGATATCGACAGCTCGATGGCCAAAGGCCCCGAGGCGCAGAGCGGAGATACGCTTACCACTCGCGAACATCCGGACATTCAGGACGTAGTGCGCTCCAGTCAAAGCACATTGCAGAACATGGATGCCCTGCTCAAGCGCACCGACCGCATACTTGCTTTTGTCGAAAGCGGTCAAGGTTCGATTGGCAAGTTTATTTACGATCCCAATCTTTATGATCGTGTGAATGCTACGGTGAACGAGTTCAAGGGCATTGTGGACGAAGTAAAGAACGGGCAGGGCAGCATCGGGCAACTGATTGCGAGCGATGAGGCGTACAACAAAGCGATGGCGGCTGTGGACAAGATCAACGCCATCATCGACGAACTCCAACAGGGCAAAGGCACGGCCGGATTGTTTCTTAAAGATCCGCAGCTCTACAACAATGCCAATGAAACGATCGCGAATGTTAGAAAGCTGAGCGATGACATCAATGCCGGCAAGGGCGCCATCGGCAAGTTGGCCCGCGACCAGCAGTTCGCCGATAAGCTGCAGAACACGATGAATAAGATCTCGGATTTAACTGACCGACTGGAAGCCGGAGAAGGCACGTTTGGCAGGCTGCTCAAAGATCCGGCGCTATACAACAACTCCGACCAGATGCTGGTAGAGACCCGCGGGCTGGTCAAATCCATCCGTGAGAATCCCAAGAGGTATTTGACTTTCCACGTAAAGATCTTCTGAGAAATTTGCTCCCTAGGAGGGGCGGCCGCGCGTCGACTGCCAAACAGAGTCAGCCCATTGCGTCATCAACAGGATTGCATCTCACCCGCGACCTGCAGGCTGCCGCCCAGCCGACGTTGCGTCTACCTGCTCATGCGCGTGATAACTGGAGCGAACCAGCGGGCCTGACTCGACGTGACGGAAGCCGAAGCGCAGCGCCTCTTGTTTCAGATGGCGAAACTCTTCCGGCGTGTAGAATCGCGCAATGGGCAAGTGGTCGCGCGATGGGCGCAGGTATTGGCCGACAGTCAGAATATCCACGCCGCGTATCCCAAGGTCACGGAAAACTTCCACCAATTCCGAGATGGTCTCACCTAATCCGACCATCACACCACTCTTTGTCACCATGCCCGGCGAAAACTTCTTGGCGTTTTCCAAAAGCCGTAGAGTGCGTTCATAGCGTGCACCCGAACGCACCACTCGATACAGACGCGGCACTGTCTCCGTATTGTGGTTGAGCACGTTTGGCTCGGCGTCCAGAACTATACGCAAAGCTTCATCCATACCCTGGAAATCAGGAATCAGGACTTCGACCCGGCATTCAGGCATAAGGTCCCGAATCTGCCGAATAGTGTCCGCAAAAACTTTCGCTCCGCCGATGTTGTCATCATCGCGGTTCACGCTAGTCACTACCGCATGCTTCAAGCCAAGCGTGGCCACTGCTTCAGCCACACGGCGCGGCTCATCCCAGTCGATCGGCTGGGGCCTGCCTTTAGGCACGGCGCAGAAACCACACCGCCGGGTACAGATGTCGCCCAGCAACATAAAAGTGGCGGTGCGATGGTTCCAGCACTCGCCAATATTAGGACATTGCGCCGACTCACATACTGTGTGTAGTTCTAGGGCACGAGCCAATTTCTTGAGCTGATGAAAATTCTCTCCAACCGGCGCACGCGCCTTCAGCCATGCCGGTTTCGGCTGCGGCATCCTCGGACTCAACTCAATCTGCACGAGTTGTGAGACACTCGCCATGTATTTTTGATTTTACTCGGTCCCCCCATCTGATAGTAGGGGCGCGGGTCGGGAAACGAGTGCTAGTTGGCGCTTTCGAGTGGCGGGAGCTTGCCACCCGCGCACTAACTGCCGTCTGCCGACCAGCGATTAAACGTCTCCATCGCGAAGCGATACGCCGATCAGCCGACTTCTACGAGTCCGTATGTGTGCTGCCAGCGAGTGCGCATATGGCGAAGGGCCCGGTTGATTTCCTGCTGCGATATTTCGGAATTCGGCCCGGCCAGCACGGAAGCCGCCTCGCGCTTGGCGGCCTCGAGGATCTGGCGATCGCGGATGAGATTGGCAACCTGGAAACTTGGCATCCCCGCCTGACGCGTGCCAAAAAACTCTCCCGGGCCACGGAGTTCAAGATCGAGTTCCGCGATTTGAAAGCCGTCATTGGTGCGGGTCATTGCGTCCAGCCGGCGCTGCCCTTCCTCAGATATCTTGCCACCAGTCATCAGAATGCAATACGACTTTGCGGCGCCTCGCCCGATGCGTCCCCGTAATTGATGCAGTTGGGATAGCCCGAAGCGCTCGGCGTGTTCGACAACCATGATGGTAGCGTTGGACACGTCTACGCCCACTTCAATTACCGTCGTAGAAACGAGAACACTGATTTCCCCTTCTTGAAAGAGCTTCATCACGTTCTCTTTTTCGTCAGGATCGAGGCGTCCGTGCAACAAGCCGACACGCAGGTCGGGGAAGATCTGTTTGCTCATCTCCTTGTACATCTTGATGGCAGCCTTCAGTTCGCTCTCTTCGCTTTCCTCGATAACCGGATACACAACGTAGGCCTGATGTCCGGCAACAACCTGCTTGCGAACAAATTCCCACACTTCCTCGGAGCGCTCATCCGAAACACGCCGCGTCACGATAGGCGTGCGCCCCGGGGGCATCTCGTCAAGAGCACTCAGATCAAGGTCGCCATAAATGGTGAGCGCAAGGCTCCGCGGGATGGGAGTGGCGGTCATCACGAGGACGTCGGGTTCCGCGGCCGTGTAGGGATGGGCGTCCCCGAGGCTTGTGTGGGGACGGGCATCCCCGCCCGTCGACTCGAGCGAAGTTCGGCTATTTGCATCCGTGTCGCCCGACTTCTTCATCAGCTTCAGCCTCTGCATTACGCCGAACCGGTGTTGCTCATCTACGATCACGAGACCCAGTTTCGCGAATTCGACTTTCTCTTCGATCAAGGCATGCGTGCCGATAACGAGACGGGCGTTGCCCTGTGCGATATGGCGCCGCACCTTCTGTTTACGGTCCTGCTCCAACGAGCCCGTGAGCAGCACGATTCGATAGCCGGCATTTTCAAGGATTTGCCGCGCGGAAAAATAATGCTGCTGCGCAAGAATTTCCGTGGGTGCCATCAATGCGACCTGATACCCGTTCTCAATGGCAATTATGGCGGCTTCGAAAGCGACGATTGTTTTGCCGGAGCCGACATCACCTTGCAGGAGACGGCGCATGGGAGAAGGTTTCGCCATGTCTGAAGCAATTTCCTTCAGCACACGCTTCTGCGCGGTGGTCGGGTGAAAAGGCAGGATCTTCTTGATTGCTCCACGCACTCGATCGTCTAATCGGAAAGCGATACCAGTCTCTGCTTTCTGCTCCCGGCGCTTGAGCTCCAGCCCTAGTTCGATGAAGAACAATTCCTCAAAAATAAGCCGGAAGTGGGCGGGCGTGCGCGAGGATTGCAGGGTTTGCAGGCTTTCGCCAGGATCTGGCCAATGTACTTTCCAAAGCGCTTCGCGCGGGCAGATGAGCCCCATGCGATTTCGAACCATGGCGGGAATGGGGTCGGACAGGTCGGGTGTGAGATTTTCAAGGGCGGCGTGGATGATGCGGCGGAACCAGCGAGACGTGAGCCGTCCCTGGCCAGCGGATTCATAGATGGGCACGATGCGACCAACTTCGAGAGAGGCCGCCAGCTTCTGTTCGGTGGCTTCGGATGCGCCCTCCTCGCCGGGATCCCCCAGGATTTCAAATTGCGGCTGTACAATCTGGAGTTCACCGCTGCGATCAACGTCAACCTTGCCGTACAGTGCGACCATCTGGCCCGGCTTGAATTTGCCTTGCAGGTACGTCCCATTAAACCAGATGCATTTGAGCCTGGTTCTGCCCTGCCCCGCTGTCATCTCAAATATGGGCATGCGGCGTGTGCGGAAGAGCCCTGACGTGCGAACTTCGGCGATGAGCGTGGCCATTTCGCCGGGGCGGAGCTGCGCGATCGCACGCGGATTCAGACGGTCCTCGTAACGGAAGGGCAGGTAGCGGAGCAGGTCGTCGGTTGTGAGAATACCTTTGCTGGCCAGAACCTCAGCCAGGCGCGGGCCGATGCCCTTAACGTACTGGACGGGGGTGGTCAGTTCGAGCATCTGAAGGGATGTTAGCAGGGCGGAGCGGACATACGCTCGTTGCTGCGCTGGCGAAGACGCCTCTCGCTACATGGATTGGCCGTGCCGAAACAATCAGCGTTTGGAAATTTCGTGCAGGCTTTAATCGCGGTGCTGGTTGGCAATGCCGCTTACTTCTTGCTCATGCCCTATCTGCCGCCTCGGGCCCGGCATCGGCTATTTCAATCGTGGGACCTGGGAATGATCGTGGATTTCTGGTTTTGCCTGGTCGCGTTTGGGATCGTGAAGATGATCGCTCGTCGGAGTGGACAGCGCTAGTGCAACGATTGGTCCCGCTCCAAACCACCTATGAGGACAGCCGACTTTCGACAGCCCAATCGCGATGGCCTGCTGGGGAGAGCGAGCGCCGTGTTTGCCCTCGCGGACATGGTGTATTTCTTCGCGGACGAACTCACCGGCCTGCTTGCTGGGTGACTTTTCCTTCGCGGGCATTTTCTTGAGCGCGTTCAGTGGTCTCTTTCTCAGGCATATAGTCTCTCTTTGGTTTGCACATTAGCGGTCGGTTGTCAAAAGTCCAATCGAGCACATGCTGTAATTTGGGTCAGGAGATTCCTGTATCGGTATTCTGGAACGGAATGCCATCGGACAGGTTACTTTGGGAACCTCGGTACCGTTGTCGCCACGGGGTAGAATCCGGCAAGCCACATGCAAAAGATCGCGATCCTTTACGACGCCAGCCAGGCGGTGCTCTCCACCTTTGACCTGGACGAAGTCTTGCAGCGAATCCTGGTGATTGCCCGGGATTACTTCCATCTGCAGAACGTCGCAATCCTCTTGCTGGATAAGGAAACCCAGGAACTCTGCGTACGCAGCCAGATCGGCTGGGACGACGGACACGACAAACTTCGCTTGCCGGTCGGCCACGGCATCCCGGGCATCGCGGCGAAAAAGAAGCGGCCGCTCTACGTTCCGGACGTAACCAAGGATCCGCGTTACATCTCCTCCGCCAAAACCACGCGGTCGGAGCTGGCAATTCCGATGATGGTGCGAGATGAAGTAGTAGGGGTGCTCGACTGCCAGAGCGACAACCTGGATCTTTTCGATAAAGAGACCATCGATCTGCTGACACTGTTTTCCACACAGGCTTCGATGGCTTTGCAAAACGCACGTCTCTACTCGCTCGAGCGACGCAGAGCACAGCAGTTGGAAGCCATCAATGCCATCGCGCAACAGACCACGGCGGTGCTGGAAGTTAAGGAACTGCTGGAGAAGGTGTGCTCCCTGATTCAGGAGGCGTTCCAGGTAAGTCATGTGTCAGTGCTGCTGCGCGAAGAAGATGACCTCGTACTACGTGCTCATTACGGAAATTTGACCCCCCGTATTCTTGAAGGTGGAAGACTAACGGCGGTTGCGGGTATCTGGGGACGTGCCCTATCCGCAGGAAAGACGGTTATTGAGCACAACGTGCACAGTCTTCCGGATTATGTGGGTCTCTACGCGGAGACTGGGTCACGCATGTGTATCCCGCTGGTTTCCTTCGGACAGACATTGGGTGTGCTGCTTCTGGACAGCGCCGAAACCGGCGCCTTCCAATCCGGCGACACGCAATCTCTGGAATCGGTCGCCGATATTTGTGCCACAGCCATCCAAAACGCTCATTATGTGGAGCGGGTCAAACAACTGGCATATCTCGATGGTCTGACGGGAATCTTCAACCGGCGATTTTTTGAGTTGCGTATTTCTGAAGAGATCGAGCGCGCTCGGCGATTTGACACCGGCATGGCCGTCATCATGGTGGACATCGATAATTTCAAACGCTTGAACGATGAATTCGGGCACCTGCTAGGGGACGAAGTGTTGCGACAAGTGTCTTCCATCTTTCATCAGCAACTGCGCAAGATCGACGTGGTGTGCCGCTACGGCGGGGAGGAGTTTGCCATGTTGCTGTCGCAGACCAATTCGCAGCACGCATTGAGCGTGGCGGAGAAACTACGGCGGCTGGTGGAAACCTGGCAGTTTCCTGGAGTGCCGCGGCGGGTCACGATCAGTGCTGGTGCCGCGAGCTACCCTGAGGACGGGACCACCCGGGATGAACTCGTAAAAGCGGCAGATGCTGGATTGTACGCAGCCAAGCAGGCTGGTCGAAACCTGGTTGTCCCCGCTCCAACCGCGCAGAAGAGTTCGGTGTACGGAAGCAGGGGATAACGGAACTGTCAGATGTAGGACGGGCACCCGCCTGTCCTAGGCTCGGCTATTCTCCATTCCTTAGATCTCGAGCCAGTCCCCCTTCACTTCGTGCCTTAGCCGTTCCTGGTATTTCTTCTGCTCCTCGCGCAGACGGCGCTGCCGCTCAAGTACTTGCTGGCGCATCTCCCGAGCATGTTGACGAATTTCCTTTTGCGCCTTTCTTAACTCTTCTTGATGCGCGCAGAGTTCCCGGCGAGCTTCTTCCCCGGCGCGGCGCGCGACCTCCTCGATCGTCGGACGGGCCTCCTCCATCGCGCGTTTTCCCTCCTGAACCGCCAATTCCAGTAGCGGTCCCATACGCGCGAGTTCCGACTGCATTTCGCTCAGGTCGATGTGGGTCTCCGCGTCCAGATCGGGTAGCTGGAGGCTTTCCTCGAAAAGATCTCCTTCATCTTTGCGTTCGGGCAGAGTTAATGTAAGTGTCTGCTCTTTCTTCTCGCGAATAATTCCGACGTTTACGGCGCTCGCGGTACGCGAACGGAGCGCGTGGGTGAAGTCGCTAGTGTCATGCACGGTTTGATCGTTGACGCGGACGATTACGTCACCGGCGCGAAAGCCCGCCTTGTCTGCCCGGCTGCCTTTGTCGACCGAGCGTACCAGGACACCCTTTCCATTCTTGGCGCCAAAAAACTCGCCCAGCTGCGGCGAAAGATTTTCCACCACTAGACCGCTGCGCATGGATGAATGCACCACGACCACCGACATCGGCATGTCGAATTCGGGCATCGGTGGAACGGGCGGCAGGGCCGGAACTTCGAACTTGAATTCCTTCCCGAAGTTCTTTGCGAAAGCCTTGCGCTTGTCGGAGAGCTGAACCTTAATCGTAAGGGGCTGGCCGTCGCGGCTGATGCCGAAGTTAACGACGCGTCCGGGCGGCGTCTCATGGATCATGCGGCGCAATTGCGCACCGCTTTCAATGTTGGCGCCGTTCATGGTGAGAATGACGTCATGCTCCTTAAGGCCGGCCTTTCCGGCGGGAGCGTCCTGATCCACCATGGTGACTTCCACCCCGCGCTCTTCCTTGAGCTTGAGAGCAGAAAGACGGTCGGCAGAGACGTCGGTGATATCTACCCCGAGATAGGAAGTGGCGCCGAATTCCTCACTGGAGTACCCGTAAGTATCTCCAAAGCTACTGTATGAACTTTCCGTCGCGCGGGAGATGTTCAGCAGCAGCACCAGAACGATTGAACTGACAATGTACTTGCGCATGGTTTTGCCCTCCATGCTGATTTCTTAACAAGCAGAAGCCTGTAGTCTGCGAAAACGGTCCGTATCAGAGCACGCTTCAACGGCTGGTCCGGCGAAATGTAATGTCGCCCGTCGTGGTGCGTACCTTCAGCACCGGCCCACCACCGTTTAATCTTCCGTCGGCACTCACGGTCTTTGGGCCATAATCACCGCCCTCGGTCCTGACGTGAATATCGGGGAAGTCCGAACGTATGTTGTGGCCGTTGGCGAGCTCGATGCTGGCACGAATCGTGATCGCCAGGTCGGAAGCCAAATAAACTGTAATATCGCCAGCCGAGGTTTCGAGCACGGAGTCTGTCCGCTCACCGGTGGAGGCAACGAACTTCGCAACGATGCCTCCTGCCCCGGTTTCGGCCCGGGCTGCGGGCACGCCGTTTAACTCAATGCTGCCGCCGCCAGTTTCGGCGCGAACCAGGCCTTTGGCGGATCCGAGGCGAATGCTTCCGCCCCCGGTTTCAATTTCTGCGGGGCCGCCGATATCACCCAGATCGATGCTACCGCCGCCGGTGGTCGCCTTCACACTTCCCGTACACTTTTTAACCTGGATACTGCCGCCGCCAGTTTCCAGGACGGCGCCTTGCAATCCGGACATTAGGACAACGCTACCGCCTCCACTTTCAGCATTGATCTTGCCCTTGGCTGCCCGGATCTCGATGCTGCCGCCTCCGGTGTGAAGGTTGAGGTCGCCCCCGCCGCTACCCACGTCAATCGACCCGCCGCCGGTTTCAGCGTTGATGGCACCACCAATGTCGTCCAGATGAATGCTGCCGCCGCCGCTCTGTGCGTCCGCGCGACCGGCGATGCCGGTAGTGGAAACGCTGCCGCCCTCGGTTTCTACCTTCACCAATTCCATCTGGCGCGGGGCATTGATCACGAACTCGGCAGAACATTTACTAGGCGGTCTGCCACCTTGCCACTCACCCACGACCCAGGCGGTGTCTCCGCGGACATAAGCGCTGATCTTATAGGAGTCGAACTCTCGGCGAGCCTTGTCTTCCGAAGAACTGTAAGCATGATTACGAACTACGTAATTGATGCTCTGCTGCGAGCCCCCCACGATGCGAACAGAACCGGCATCCACTTTGACCCGGAGATTTTTGGCAGCAGGCAAAGAGCCAGTGATCTCTTCGGCCCAGCCGCCGCCCTCCCGATAAACACGATTCTGTGGTTGCGCCGGCACGAGAGAAGCAAGAGACACCAGCATCATCAGCGTCCCGGCGAATTTAAGGGATATTTTCAACATGTAGCTTCTGTTTTCGCCTCCTTGTTGAGCACGGTTGAAGCCGTGCCTGATACGAACCACTCAGTCAATTTCTGGCAACCGAGCCAACAGTGTGCGGGCCTGCGACCGGATGTACTGGTTCTGATCGTTCTCGGCCAGGCGTTGCAGCGCGCCGCGGACGCTGCTATCGGCCTTCACGGGCTCAAGAAGATGGAGTGCCTGAGTACGCACGCCGGGATTGGAATCGTTCATCAAAGCTTCCAGTACGGTGTCACGAACCCGAACATCATCTTTTACATACGATCCCAGGCCTTCCAGCGCCTTGAGCCGCACACCCGGATTCGAGTCGTATCGCAGAGCATAAATCAGGGCCTCGCGTACGCGGTTGTCGTCAGGCTTCTGGGTCAGCAGGTCTACCGAATCCATGCGCACGCCAGAGTTGTAGTTGTTGCGGGCGGCGAAAAGCAGCAATTGCTGGATGCGCTGATCGTTCAACGAACCCTGGGTTTGCCGCGTGGATACTGTGTCGTATTTAATGCTGATCTGGTTGGAACCGGGCTCCTGATTAATGGAGCGGATGCCAGTGATCGCGGACTCGACAGGTGCCAGCGGTTCTTGTTTGTTTACGACGATGCCGGCACCAGGGTTGTTGCCGGAAATGACTTTGTATGTTGCGCCGATACCGCCGGCGAAGCCCACAATAAAAATGGCTGCGGCAAGGGCAGGAGAAAATCGGACTTGGCGCAGCCAGTTGGCTGGATCGAATGTGAGGCGTTGCCAGAAGCCGCCCTGCGCAACAGTTTCGAGCGATTCCTGCAGGCGCATGCGCGAGGCGGTCAGCAGGTTCGGAGTTGGCTCTTCGACCGGAAGTTGCGAAAGTTCCGCATGGAACTTGCGCGTTGCTTTGAGCTCCGCGACGCAATCGGTGCAGCGCCCCAGGTGCTGCTCCAGTTCGTAGCGGGCATCATCGGCCAGCTCGTTATAAACGTAGAGCAGAATGTTTTCTCTTACCCATTCACATTTCATAATTGCACCCCCTCGTAGTGGGGTTACTCCTTAACAGAACTCTTGGCACCGAGCTTCGCACGGCCGGACGGGCGAGGCCGCACTTTCCTACACAAACCTTTTCATCGCATATCGGCCAGTGCGCCACGCAACTTCTGCGTGGCACGGAACAAAGTATTTTTCGCCGTCTCCTCAGTCGTATTCAGGATGTCGCCCACAGTGCGCAGTTTCAGGCCGTGGTAGTGCTTTAACTCAAACACCATGCGCTCCCGCGGCGTGAGCCTTTCCAGTGCCCGGTTGATGTGGCTACCGAGTTCGCGGCGCATCAAATCGCGCTCGGGATTGGCCGCGGCGCGTCCATCGGGCACCTGGTCCAGCAGGTCGTGCTCCTGCCCGGAGGAGTCGACTGCGACCCGAGCATCTTCCTTGCGCACCTGTTTTTTTCGCAAGTGATCCAGGCACAGATTAGTCACAATGCGATAGATCCAGGTGTAGAAGGAGCATTCAAACCGAAAACTCCCCACGTTCTTATACGCTTTCAAAAACGCTTCCTGGTAAACATCCTGAGCGTCGTGCTCCGATCCGGTGAGGTGGAGAGCGAGCCGGAGCACCGCCTGATCATAGTGGCGGACGAGCTCCTCGAAGGCAGCACGATTCCCGCGCTGCGCCTCTCGGATCAGCATCGTGTCATCTATGCGGCTTAGACTATGCCCAGCCATGTGGCCCCGTGTAATGGGGTCCTGGGTTCCACTGTCTCTTCCCACCCTGTCGCTTGCGGCGCCGGGATGGGAATACTTGCCAACCGCAAAGGGTAGAGCCCATGAATCGGCCGGCATTTCGCCTTGTCCTCAGCAACCTCGGTGCCCGTGCTTGCTTTCCCGGTTGCATAGTTATGGACGCGGCAGGGGTGGAACCGTAAGCAAGGTTATAGGATTTGGCATGGTTCTTGCTCAACACACGTGGAATGTCAGCAATTTCTAAAAGAATTGTAAATAGCTCTAGATGTGAAACTTAGAACGAAACTGAAAAACGATACTCCCGCAATAAGAACGTACCAATCCGCGATAACAGTATAGGGATGGGTATCCTGCACTTCGCGCCTACGTCCACAGATCTATTCCACGGATTCCTTCTCGATGACGACCTTCAGGTGAGTCGTCACGTCGCGGTGAAGCTTGATCGGGACTGTGAACTCGCCTAATGTCTTGATTGGTTCGTGGAGCTGGACCTTGCGACGGTCCACGTTGAAGCCTTTCTTGGCGAGCGCGTCCGCGATGTCACCGGAAGTGACTGAACCGAAGAGCTGGTCTTTTTCGCCGGTGCGGCGGTGGAAAGAGACTTCGACGCCCTCAAACTGTTTCGCCAACGCTTCGGCACCAGCTCTCTCTTTGGCGAAGCGGCGGACGGACGCGGCCTTCATCTGCTCGATGACGGCTTTGTTGGCGAGCGTGGCTTCGATGGCAAGCTTCTTAGGCAAAAGAAAATTGCGGCCATAACCCTCGGCAACCTTTACCACGTCGCCCCGCGAGCCGAGCTTGGGTACATCTTCTTTCAGGATGACTTCCATAACGACTCCGTATGTGAAATCTCGGATGTGAAATATTGGGCCACGGATTTGCGCGGATTTTATTTTTACCGATCAAACAAAATTAAGAAACATCCGTGTTGATCCGTGGCTGCTGTTTATGATGGCCGGCCCGCAAAGGGCAGCAGAGCGATATTGCGCGCCTGCTTGATGGCGGTCGAGAGGCGTCGCTGGTGCGGAGTGCAGACCCCGGTCAAACGCCGTGGCACGATTTTGCCGCTCTCGGCCACAAATTGTGAAAGCAGACGAACGTCCTTGTAGTTGATCGCCTCAATCTTCTCCACGCAAAATTTGCAGATCTTCTTGCGGCGGAAATATTTGCGGCCGCCCTCCCGGGGACCGCCAGGGCCGCCGGCGGGTCGTGGGCCGCGGTACCCAGGCCGGTGCTCTCCTGCCGGGCGCTCGCCAGCGGGTGCGGATGTGGTTCTGGTTTCTTCAGCCATGATGCTCCTTCATCCTCTAAACTATGGGGAACAGGCGTCTTCGTCCGTCAGCAAAACGAGGCCGGCAGGCGAGACCTCCCCTTCATCGACCTACTTCCTATGCTGTAACTGCGGCTGTTTCGCCGCCTGTTTCGCCTCCCGTTTCGGCCGGAGCCGGTGGCGCCTTCTTCTTGCGTGCCTCGCGGATTTGTTTGATCTTGTCCAGGCGCTTCTGTTCCTCATCGACGCGCACGGTGAGGAATTTGATCACCGGTTCGGTCACGCGCAAGCGGCGCTCTAGTTCGTGGATGAGCGCGCCGCTGCCCTCTGCCGTGAGCAGCACGTACATACCGTCCTGAAATCTGCGGACAGTGTAGGCGAGACGACGCTTGCCCATACGTTCGACGCTCTTCACCGTGCCGCCCGAGGAGGCCACCTGGGACTCCAGGGTGGAAATCAACTTGTCGAGTTCCTCCTCCACCATGTCAGGCCGAACGATAAACATCAATTCATAAGTGCGATTCATGATTAAGTCTCCAAAATTGTGGGCCACGCATTCAACACGAACGAAATTAGAACCATTTTCATTCTGAGCGCCATGAAGGCCTCTCAGGATGATTGTTCTTTCATGCGCGCAAATTCGCAGCTAATCTTCCGGTTCCTCCCTGCGGTTGAAGCGGTTCATGGCTGCCGCCGGTCCGTCAGTCAAAATCACCTTCACTGCTTCTGCAGCTTTGTCCAGTAGCTCGTCCACTGCCTTGAGTTGCGCTTTCTTGAACGGCCTCAGTACGTATCGCACACCGTTCTTAACCTTGCCATCCGGTGCGATGCCCAGCCGGATTCGCAGGAACTCTTGCGTACCCAGCGCCCCAATCAACGACTCCATCCCGTTGTGACCCGCCGAGCTGCCACGCTGCCGGATGCGAATCGTGCCCAGCGGCAGGTCCAGCTCGTCATAGATCACAACCAACTCAGTTACCGGGTTCAGCTCGTACTTCGCAAGCAGCTCGCGTACCGAGAGGCCGCTCAGGTTCATGTAGGTCTCTGGCTTGGCCAGAAGGACCTGTTCTGCTCCGATCGTGGCTCGTGCTGTAAGCGCCCGGCACTGGCGATTCCTGATCTCGACACCGCAATCGTTCGCGATGCGATCAACAGCGAGAAAACCCAGGTTGTGCGGCGTGAACTGGTATTCGATTCCGGGGTTGCCCAGCCCGACGATCAGTCTCACGCCTTGTCAACTTCCCGTGTTTTGATTGCCAAGCTTCGCTCGACCCCAAGTGATCTTGTTGCCGATCCGGCTGCTCGCCCACGGCCGCACAGAAATCGCTTATTTCTTTTCCTTCTTCTCGGTTCTTGCTGCCTTCTCGGCGCCGCCTTCCTCGGCAGCTTCTTCTTCGGCCTCCTGTTTGCCCTTCTTGATGACTTCGGGCTCTGCCGGTACGGCGGCAGCTTCGGCAGCCACGGCTTCCGGTGCGGGCGCCACCTCCTCTTTCACACTGATGATGTGCGCCACACTCTGGTTCTCGTCCGTGAGCACCTTGAATTTGTCACTGTGCGGCAGGTCTGCGACCCGCAGCACCTTACCGAAGACCAACTCTGTAACGTCCGCCTCGATCAAAGCCGGAATGTTGCCGGGCAAGCACTCGATTTCAATCTCGCGCAGCACCTGCTCCAGAATGCCACCCTGCTGCTTCACACCAGCAGCTTCGCCCTTCAGCACGATCGGTACCATCACCGTAAGCTTCTGGTCCATGGCGATGCGCTTCAGATCAATGTGCAGGAGCTTGCCCTTGATCGGCTCAAACTGCCAGTCCACGATCATGGCCTTGGTGCGCTCGCCGCCGTTTAGCGAGAGCTCGAAAATCGTGTTGTGACCGCTTGCGGAATGCAGGATACGGAGCACCTGGCGTGGATCCACACTGAGCGATGCCACATCTTTACCTGCACCATAGAGCACTGCGGGAATCTTGCCGCTCCGGCGTACCCGCCGGGCATCATTCTTTGTTCCAGGGGTGCGCGGTTGCGCTTCCAAAATGTTGGTTTCGGTAACTTTGGTTTCGGTTGCAGTAGCCATAATCTTGATTCCTGTTCCTACACGAATAATTTGCTGACTGAAGTTTCGTCGTGAATCGACTGAATGGCGCGTCCAATCAGGCCAGCAATGGATAGCACCTTGATCTTGGGCTCATTCTTCGCGGATTCGGTCAGCGGAATGGTGTTGGTCACCACCACTTCAGCAATGGGAGAATTCGAGAGATTGTTCACCGCCGGATCAGAAAGCACCGGATGCGAGGCACAGGCATAGACGGCGCTGGCGCCATTTTCCAGAAGCGCATGCGCGGTCTTGACCAGCGTGTCGGCCGTGTCGATGAGATCGTCGATCACCAAGCATGTGCGGCCCTTGACGTCACCGATGACGTGCATGACCTCAGCAACATTTATGTCAACGCGGCGTTTGTCGACGATGGCGAGTGCGGCGTCTATCTTTTTGGCGAAAAAGCGGGCGCGCTCCACACCGCCAGCATCCGGCGAGACTACCGTGAGATGCGGCAGGTTCAACTTCCTGAAGTAGTCCACCAAAACAGGAGAAGCAAACAAGTGGTCCACTGGGATGTTGAAGAAGCCTTGCAACTGCGGCGCGTGCAGATCCACGACCAGCGCACGGTCAGTGCCGGCGGTGGTGAGCAGATCGGCCACAAGCTTGGAGGATATCGGCACCCGCGGCTTTTCCTTGCGGTCCTGGCGCGCGTAGCCGAAATAAGGGATGACAGCGGTGATACGTCGGGCTGAGGCGCGCTTGAGCGCGTCGATCATCAGCAGCAACTCCATCAAATGTTCGTCCACGCGGCGGCAGGTCGGCTGAATCACGAAGACGTCGGCACCGCGCACGTTCTCCTGGATCTGGACGTAGGCTTCTCCGTCCTTGAACCGGGTGACCATCGCCTGGCCGCGGTGCAAGCCAAGGAAGGCGCAGACCTCGTCCGCCAAGGACTCATTGGCTGTGCCGCAGAAGATCTTGAACTTGTCGTCCACGCGGGCGCGCTGAGGCTTGCGCTCCGGCTTCTCGTCCACGCCCGCCTGAACCTTCTTTTCCGTCGCTGTCACGAGAGTTGCCATAAGTTTAGCTCTTAGCTCTTAGCTCTTAGCCATTAGCCCAATTCGCCGCTGCCAGCTCCCGTGCCCAAGCTAAAAGCTAATGGCTGAGAGCTGCATTTCTGGCTGGGCCGCTAGGATTCGAACCTAGACAAAGTGCTCCAAAGGCACTTGACCTACCATTAGTCGACGGCCCAGTAACACACGGTTTAGCGATTTCAGATTGTAGAATGAAAGGCTCGTCTCCCACTATAACCATGAGTCTGAAATCTGCAATCTGAAATCGTCAATCCAAAATCTTCTTCCAGTATTGCTGCCTTGTGAGAGTGGTTGTCGCCTCCGCTGGAACACCCCTTTTCCGCAGAGTAGTCGCAGCTTTTTCCGCAGCGGCCCGCGACGCAAACAGGCCATAAATCGCGGAACCGGATCCGGACAGCGAGGCATACTGCGCACCCTCGCGCTGAAGCACACGCTTCACCTCACGTAGTTCGGGATACTGAGGAAAGACGACTTGTTCAAAGTCGTTTTCGATCCCGGTACGGACGCGGTCGAGAAGCGGGGTCT
>WNFB01000752.1_pt1 | contig 27222 bp, 17 predicted proteins | sample 5400501 | NCBI WGS metagenome assembly WNFB01 (sample SAMN13153341, study PRJNA577476) | soil metagenome | isolation source: 200 cm saprolite under Douglas fir tree site 2 hole 1 | place: USA:California | collected 2015-04-18
CGGGTCAAGCGACGACAAACATCGGTGTATCGCTCTTCACCACCATGCTTGATATGGATATGGGGACAGATACCGTCAACTTACAGCCAGATGGTAAGGGTCACTTCAGTGCCCCTGGTGATCTGGCTATGGGTGGCAATTGGGAGATTCGTGTTCAAATACGCACACCTGATAATACCCTGCACGGGGCCGCGGTCAAGCTGTTCACGCCGTTTTGAGTGAGTGTAGTATCATTGAGAGGGAAACAGGCATTCTCCTGCATTTTGTCAAAATGCAGGAGAATGCCTGTTTCCCTCTCAATAGTATCTGGAATACTTGACGCTTTTCAGCGTTTATTCTATCCTATTGTTGTTGAAGTACAACAAACAAATGGCATGTGTAAATTAAGGCAACAATTATGAAAGTGAACATAAACAGCAGATGGCTAATCTGTTTGATCCTGATCCTAACCATGTTCACGCCCTGCTCGCGCTACCCAATCATGTGTTAGTGCTGGCAACACATTATGGTCTGTTCCGCTCGGAGGATGGCGGTACAACGTGGAAAGAGGTTGCAGGTGGCAGCAACCAGCTAATGCAGGGGTTGATGACCTATTCGCTTGGAATTAGCCCGCTCAATCCCCAACGTTTGTATGTCTTAACGCAGATCGCCGTCAACCCTCACCCTGGTACGCTTGGCCTCTATACCAGTGCCGACCAGGGAAAGACCTGGCAACTGGCTACGGCAACAGCCAATATCACCTCTGGCTCTATTTTCCTGGAGGTACCTGGAAACGACACTGCTGACGAAGTCTATATCTACCTTCCTGACCTGGGAGCGTTGGGCTTGCGCGTCAGCCTGGACGCCGGACAGCACTTCTCCACTACAGGAACGCTGCCCTTTGGGAGCATCCTTGGATTGCTTCCCATCCCAGGGGCAGCCGGGCAACTGCTGGCATATGGCAGCGAAGGACTGGCGCGCAGCAGCGATGGTGGTACACATTGGCAGGTTCTCAAGGGCATCAATGGAGGAATCGACGATATCGCGACAGCCGGACCTTCCAGCCCCATCTATGCATCGGGCGATGCTGGTGTCTACTCGTCGCATGATGGTGGGAAAACCTTTACCCTGGTGAATGCACAGGCCTCTTATGCCTCGTTAACCGTCTCGCCCGTGCAGTCACAGGTCGTGTATGGCAAGACCGGGCTTGCCGTCTATCGCAGTTCAAATGGCGGTCATACCTGGAGCGCATTGCCGCATATCAGTGGCAACCTGTCAGTACTGGCGGTTGACCCCAACAATGTCTCACAGGTGTATCTCTCGCTCTCCTACCCCACTGCGATTTATCAATTAGAGCCAGGTGCCGCGGCATGGCAGTCGCTCACCCCACAGCCTTAACGATAAATGAAGGATATATCATAATGAAAATTCTCTCCCTGTTTCTTATGCTGATGCTGCTATTGGCAATTACTCCTCTCACAGTTCGCGCGGACGGAGGGGCACCAAATCTTGCCTATGTGGCAGGTACGACGCAGGGGATCAGTACGATTGATATAGGGCAACAAAAAGTTACCGGCACTATTTCCGTAGGGGGCGACCCCCATTCCGTCGTGCTCAGCCTGGATGGGCGTTTCCTCTATGTCGCCCAACCGACTTTAGGCCGTGTGACCATGCTCGCTGCCAGGACCGGGCAGACTATTTGCACCGCCAATGTTCCCGGTCAACCAACACTGCTGACATTTGACACAACCCCCGGGGCCAATATGCTCTATGCGGCTGGCAATGGGGATGCCAGCGTGAGTGCCATAGACTCCACGAACTGTGCTATCAAACATACGTATAGGACGAGCGGTCCGGTCTATGGAATAGCGGTAGCTCAGATTAGCTCAGGAAGTTCCGGGACGACCAGCGATCAAATCTGGGTATCCGGTACGACTGCGCTGACCATCTTCGACGCGACGGGAAAACAACTCGACACTATTCCCATCGCCGGTGGACCACAATATCTGACTATCCCGCCAGGAACGATGGTCTATGTGACTACACGCCAGGGCAGTGTTGATGCCGTGGATATTGGCACACATCGCGTCTTTACATTGCTCACAGGTGGTGCCTTTGGCCCAATGGATTACGACGCCATCACCGGCGAGGTCTATGCCCCTGACCGGCAAAATAAGCAGCTTGATGTGCTTACTCCACTGAACTCAGGTACGACGGCTGTGCCTCGTGAACCTGACCGAACCTATAGTCTAGGAGTTGCACCGCAGTCTGTCGCTATTACCAGTGATGGACAACTGGGCTTTGTGGCACTGAGCGGGGGCAATGTCGCCATGCTGGATGTCCCCGGACATCAGATCGTCAATACGATTTTTGTAGGGGGCACTCCTCACTTTATCATTACCGGCCTCTACCCGCCGGTCGTTGGCACCACTCCGCAAGAGGCGTCAGTCTGGAGTACAGTAATCAATATCCTGGCTTACGTTTTCGTCATTGCTCTCTTTATTGTGCCCCTGCTGCTCTTTAGAAGATATAGCCGCGCCGGCAATGGGAGCAAGGCAGAGCTGAAAAAGTAATTACGCAAAAATGAATATAGCTATTTGCTATAAATATATACTAAAGCTGAGTGTTTTGTCAAGCATCCTATTCAAGAAAACGGAAAGTGGGATGATATGTCCAACATGGTAGATACGTTTACTGGCATTGTGTTTAATACAAGATGTTGGCATCTCGATGAAAGCGAAGCTAGTTCATCCATTCACCTGGAGCATTGCTGCGTATGCGCACGCCGCCATCACGCTCTTTAATGATCTTCGCATCCTGTGCCATCTTTGCGCGTATTTCAGATGCAGAAGTTCGATGCCAGTACGCAGCCGGAAATAAGCCAATGCCAATAGCGATAGCCGCGCCGATTTCAGCGCGGTTAAACGGCAGGTGAGGAGGGAGGTGAAAAGGAACAAAGTGAATAATGCCAAGGCGAAGCAGCAGTGCGAAACTGAAAATCGCTAATTCAAGCAGACCCACCAGCCAATAGGATAGTACCTCTTTGAGGCTTCTTTTGCGAAAGGCGTATGCAAATGCAAAATTTAGTAAACACAGGAATACTGTGATGCAGAATGTGACCGGAAAAATAATGTTTGCCAATCTATGCCTCCAGCTCGGTACCCAAGTAATCTTTCAATAGCGTTAGCTATATGTAAGCATCAAATTAGAGAAGGCCACTTCCGTGCCTTTCAAATTTACTAACATGCCGATCTCGCCGCTTGCGAATGAACCATCTTGAATGGTGGTGATAGTCTTGCCGTTTACTATCAAGGTAAAGGACTTCCCAATGGCAATCACTTTGAAAGTGTTTACACTGTTTGGTCCATGGCCCTGGTGAAATTCACTGCCAAAGGCATGATGCCAGATGGTCGTCCAGGGGTTAGCGGATGGCCCCTTGCTATTATTATATTTCGAGAACTGATATTCCCCATGCTTCGTATTCAAAGCCTCAAAACTATAGAAGGTCACAACGTTTTTGCCTCCTGTCTGAGTACTGAAACGCAGCATCATGCCAAAAGAGTTATTAATGGAGCTATCATCGCCTTTTATCTCCTCCATTGTCAGTGTATATGCCATTGGCCCTTGCACAACTTCACCAGGTAACAGCGCGGGCGCAACCTGGTTAGCACCATTGTTCGTGATATGATATGCCCCATCCTTGAACATATAGATTTGATTGCCGCTCGTCGCAATGGGCCAGTTATGAATATTCTGTGCTAAAGTATCGGTGATAATGATATTGGCATTGGCGGTAGCAGTAGCCTCGGCTGCCGCAATCGCCTGCCAATCAGGTGTCACATTCTCTGTGTGTACTCCAATTTTTGCCGGTTGAGGGGAGCGAGTGTGTACATAGACAAATATACTGGAACCGGTCAATACCAGCAGCACCAGCAAGGCCAATGCGCTCCTCATCAGCAGCTTTTTGGAAACTTTTGTGGTTATACCTGGGGACGCGATAAATCGCGTCCCTATACTGACCCTGCCCTTCTCACTTTTTGGCACCTCCAGTGGTTCTTCTGGCTGCTGCGTTTGAGGAAGCACCGGTAAAAAGCCGGTGACATAGCGTCCGGGTTGACCGGCGACGGGTACCTGTACTACTTTTACCGCCCCGGTCAGTTTTAAGGTACCTTGCTCACTCCCTGGAACCATCAGTGCCCCCGTCGTGTTCGTAGCGGGAAAGGGCGATATGGGATTGGAAACTGGTAAGGCATAGGGGCCAGATACTCCCGTTCGACCCAACTGAGCGGAGCTAGACGCGCGAGCGTCGTTGCTGGGTCGCATTTCAAGGTCTACAGTTCGACCCAACTGAGCGGAGCTAGACGCGCGAGCGTCGTTGCTGGGTCGCATTTCAAGGTGATCGCGCTCCAGGAAGGGGGTGGAGGGGTGCGTGTCAGTCCCGAACTCCACGGGCGCGATAATGCGGGTTCCGACACCCTCGCTATCCGGTAATGGCAGTGTCCTGGTCACATTTGGAGTCGCGACAGATGGAAGTGCTGGCGATATTTGGACCGGCTCCTTTTTATCCATTGGACGTAATAGACCTGATTTGAGTCCCAGGCGCGGACGTGTTGCGGGCAAAGGAGTAGTGCGTGTTGTCGGCAAGGGATCTGTTGACTCAGCCTGAACTTGTGTATGATCATTTGGCTGCGGTGCTTCCTCTACCGGCTGAAGTGACGTATTGTGGATTGAGGATAAAAGACCGGTTGGTTTGCTCTGCCCGTTCCCCCGCGTGACAGGCGATGGTGGTGTTTCAGCAGCGGCTTGCTGCCAAACCGGATCAAACAGGCTGCGCTTCCTAGGCATAGCAAGCGGCAGTGTAGGAACGCGATTGATCGCCCCCGCTGGAGCAGGCATCTCACTCGAAGAACTTTCCGAGAGCGTCGGGGCCCGATTGATCGCGCCCACGGCGGCAGGTATAGGGACCCGATTGATCGCGACCAGGAAGGCACTCACAAAATCCTGGACAGAGGCGTACCTGTCCGGTGGACGTTTGGCTATGGCCTGCAATATCACCTGCTCTGCCGCCTCGGGTAAGTCTGTTCGCAGCAGTCGAGGCGAAGGTGGCGATATCTGCACAATCTGGGTGGCCATCTGCATGGGCGTCTTCATGGGCGTCTCAGCCTGAAATGGTGTCTTGCCTGTCACCATCTGGTAGAGCAGAATACCCAGCGCATATATATCTGTACGCGCATCAATGGCGTCGCCCATGATCTGTTCAGGAGCCATGTAGTCAGGTGTGCCAACAGGTGTTCCCGCTCTCAGCAATCGCCTTTGAGTAGTCTGCCTCTCGGCCACAATCTGTATCATGCCAAAATCTGTGAGCAATAAATGCCCCTCGGATGCTATCAACACATTCGCGGGCTTGACATCCCGGTGAATGATCCCCTGCTTATGGGCATAATCCAGGGCGGCAGCTATCTGCTCCAGATAACTGGCGACTTTTGGCAATTTCAGTGGTCCTTCGTACTTGATAACATCCCGTAATGTCCCGCCGTTGCAATAGGGCATCACCAGGAATGCATGTCCGTCATATTCTCCGTAGTCATAAACAGGCAGAATATGCCGGTGCTGCAAAGAGGTAATAGAATTGATCTCCTGGCGAAACCTTTCCAGAAAAAGGCTGCGTTGGCTGGGAGTTTGGGCTGACGCCGGTGACAGTATCTTTACTGCTACCTGGCGGTGAGGGTGCGATTGCTGAGCCAGAAATACCACACCAATCTCTCCCTTACCAATGACTTTTTGGAGTGTAAAGGTTCCTAGCATTGCCCCTATCAATGCTTCTGTATCTATCAATGGTGTACCTCTTTTTGGCGTTGTTTGTGCGTGCTGGATAGAATGCTCCTTAGTTATGAGTAATAAGCATATTCATAAAGGCCACTTCTGTCCCTTTAAGATTTACCAGCATTCCCAGGCTACCACTTTTTAAAGAGCCATCATGGACGGTTGCGATGAGCTTGCCATTTACAGTAAAGCTGAAGCTTGAGCCATTCTGGTAAATGCGAATGGTATTGATCTTATTTTGCCCTTGTCCCTGGTTATACTCACGCCCAAATGGCTGGTGCCAGAGTTGTGTCCAATACTTATCAGGTGCCCCCTGACTATCGTTATACTTGTAAAAGCGGTATTCTCCGCCCTTGGTATTGAGTACTTCAAAACTGTAGAATGTGGTTGCAGTTTTACCGCCTTTGGTTTGTTGGCTAAAGCGCATAATCATGCCAAACGAGTTATTGTTGGAGGTATCATCCCCTTTTACCTCCCACATCGTCAATGTGTAGGCATTTGGCACGCTAAAGAGCTGTTCTGGTAAGACAACAGCAACAGCATTGCCCTGAGTGTTGAGGATATGATAGGCTCCGTTGCTAAAAAACTCATTTGGGCCAATTGGGAAATTATGGATATTCTGGCTCAACGGATCCGAAAGAATCTTATTGGCATCCGCGGTGGCCTGTGCCTGGGCAGTTGCTGTCGCCGTGGCATTCGGTGTTACTTTGATTTTGGTATTGGTAACACTCGGATTGACGGTCGTCTGACCAAGGCGGGAATGGGCATACCAGAATGCTGCACCGGCACTAGAAATCACGAGTACTACCAACAAAGCCATGGCAATCATTGTCCAGGGCCGCTTCGAGCCGCGTTTGGCGGCCTCCGCCTGCGTCTCTGGTGTTCGGGTTTGGGAAGCTACAGGCAATAAGCCGGTGACAAAGCGACCGGGTTGGCCTGCGACAGGCATTTGTATCACTTTGACAGGCCCGGTCAGTTTCATGGTATTTCCGCCTGCCTGTTCGCTATTTGGGATGGCCAATGCACCCGTTGTATTGCGCACTGGAGAGCTTTGATGTAAGGCTGTTGGTATGGTCGCGGGCTGTGAGCCGGTGTAAGCTGGTAACACTCCTGTAAGACGGGGCATAAGCATAGGCTTCGGTCCCAATTCAGGTGGTTGTATCGCGGGCTGCGCACCCGCAGGCATATAGAGCGGCCCCAACGTTGGTGATATGGCGGCGGAGTGTGTCCCTGTAAACGTTGTTAATGCTCCGTAGAGATCCGACTGATCGCGCCCAAAGGTCGTTGCTGAGACTTTAGGAAACATGCCTGTACGGGAAAGGAGGCCCGCCGGACGGGCTGGTTCGGCATTTTCCTCAGGTAGTAGGCCTGTCAACCTCCCATCGCTAAGCGTGGCAGCGGCCATCTGTGACGCCATCTCTCCACTCGCTCCTGATTGCCAGGATGGATCAAAGAGGCCCCGTGGCGTAAAGAGCCGTGTAGAGGTAGAAGTACCAATGGGAAGTGTTCCTCCGGTTGTGCCATTCAATAACACTCCCGCGAAGGTCAGGGCACCTCGGAATGCTTCAGCAAAATCATACCCACTTGCATAACGATCTGCTGGACTTTTCGCTATAGCTTTTAACAACACCTGCTCCGCCGGGATAGGAAGGTCCGCACGCAACAAGCGCGGAGAAGGAGGAGGAGATTGCCACTGCTGCGCGGCAATTTGCATCGGCGTTTCGCCCTGGAAGGGAGTTGTTCCCGTCACCATCTGGTAAAGGATAACGCCCAGCGAGTACAGGTCCGAACGCCCATCCACCATATTGCCCACCACCTGTTCGGGGGACATGTAATCGGGTGTCCCAACCGGAGCACCAGCCCCTGTCAAGCGCATCTGCGGCGCTTGCCCATCGGCTATGATCTTCACCAATCCGAAATCGGTCAGGAGTAGACGTCCCTCTGCCGTCAACAAAATATTGGCTGGTTTAATATCGCGATGGATGACGCCCCGCTCATGTGCAAAATCCAGGGCGGCGGCTACTTGTTCCAGGTAGTTCAGTGCTCTCGTTAACGGCAGAGGGCCTTCTTTTTCCATAACGTCGCGTAACGTTCCGCCACTGATGTACGGTACTACCAGGTAAGCAAGCCCATCCCGCTCACCGTATTCATGCACGTGCAAAATATTTGGGTGCTCCAATGAGGCAGCGGCATCTGTTTCACGACGAAACCGCTCCAGGAAGGCTGCCCGTTGGTGGGATGTCAGGGACGTAGCTGGTAACAACACTTTTACTGCCACCTGCCGACGAGGACGTGATTGCTGTGCCAGGAATACCGCTCCCATACCTCCCTGTCCTATAATCTTCTGGAGTGTACAGGTTCCGAGCACCTTACCAATCATTGCTTCTGCTTTCATCAAAGCTCTACCTCTTCTTGTTGTTGTAGTTTCATACCCGCCTGTCTGTCTGCCCTTCTGCCCAGCCGCCCACTCTCGCCTTCTCTCTCAACACTCTGGACGATATCCTTACATTCCTACATCTTAGTCAACTTGTGCGCTTATGACAATCTATTCAGCACGCTAGCATGACCATAGTACCTGTTTTTCGTTACACAATGGCACACATTGGACCAGGAACTATCAACTTCAACAGGCATCATTGCAATAAACGAAGTTTGGGTTTGAATTGAGGGAGTAGGGCCGCGATAAATCGGGCCCTACGCTAGATTCTTTATATCCTGCGGATCAATATCTTCCTCGGCATCCAGAGGAACTTCTTCGCCGCCCACATAGATTGCCATTGAGGGAATGCTGCGACTTTGAACGATGATGCCACGGAGTAAGGAGGAGGAAGCCTGTGCCAGCAATGGCCGCAGCCGCTCCATACGCTCGCGCTGAATAGACAATTGTTCAGTACGGTCGCGAGCGCGACCGGCGGCCGAACGCTCGTTGGTTACACCTTCGGTCAGCACCGGTGATGGCTGTTCCCATACATCGCGAGCGTCCAACAGCTGGCCCACGGCTGATTGCACCTGCTGTACCAGGTCAATAGTCTGGTTCAACAACATCAACAGGTCTCCTTCAGCCAGGTCAATCCGTCGCAGCAGGCCACTGAGTGATGTACCACGCGACCATGCCAGGGCCACACCATGAAATTCGGGCACAATTCCGGGGGTATAATTCAGATTGGCGCGTTCTTCAATGCCATGGACGTGCTGTTCGATGCGCCACAACTCTCCACGTACCCGCTTCATACTATTGCTGAGGATATCGCGATTGTTCAGTCGGCGGTCATTATCGAAGGTAAACCAGCTACAGACCTCGGCCAGTTCGCCTGCCGTCAGTCCGTCGAGAGCTCCCAACATCATCAATTCGACAATCAGGACGCCCGATGGGTGGAAGATGCCGCGCAGTAACCGTCCTTTGACCGTCAGTTTGTCATCCTGGCCGATATAGCCAAGTGTTCGCAGGGCAAAGATCGTGCCGTCGAGTTCTGCGGCCCCCGCCCGACTGAGTGGATAAGACCCAATCGACTGTCTTCGTCTCTCTAACGCCTGGGTTGCCCCGTCAACGGCTTTTGCTCGTTTCTTATTTTCCTTTTTGCCTTTGGCCTGGTAGCGCATCTCCAACTTCTCTAAGCGCGCCAGTTCGCGATGCTCCCAGAGCAGATAGCGTTGATATTCGCGCAGGCTGGAAGCACAGATACGGCGCAGGTGCTGTACATCGCCTGGGTGCCAGAGGTTGAGTATAGAGTTGTAGCGAATGATAAAAGAGCTGGTCACAGGCTGGAGTTCATCGGTAATGCGTTGGAACGAGGTTTCAAACGGCTCCCAGGGGGAGTAGGGAATAATAGCGGCCCCATGTATATCCATGCCGCGCCGCCCTGCTCGTCCCGTCAATTGGCGATACTCATTGGGGGTAAGTAGGCGCATCTCCTGACCATCAAATTTGCTCAGGCTTCCTACCACAACGGAGCGTGCTGGCATATTTACGCCGAGGGCAAGGGTATCTGTGGCAAAAACCGCTCGCAGGTATCCCCGCGCAAAGAGCGTCTCCACCAGCACCTTCAAGCCCGGCAGTAAACCAGCGTGATGGAAGGCCAGGCCACGCGGCAGCAATTCGGTGAGTGAGTATACCTGTTGCAGGCTGCGGTCTTCTTTCGGCAATTGCTCAAGCCAAATGCCAACTTCTGCCTTGATCAGTTCCTGCTCTTCGGGTGAGGTAAAGAGATGGAGGGCTGCACTCATCGCCGCCTCTTCGACGACTCGCCGCCCTGGCAGAAAATACAGGCACGGCAGCAGATCAGCATCGCGTAAGACAGTGAGTATTTCGCCCGGCTCTGGTGCTTTCCGTTCGGGAGGACGTTTCGCTTTTGGCTGTTCTCTGGTGGATGCTTCTATTGTGGTTGATGCCCCTAATGTCCCTGGTACCTCATCGGCTACTGCGGCTTTTCGTTTTTTATTGCGGCCATACCAAAAATCGTCCTCATCCTCATCCTCGTCATCGAAGGTATAGCTGCGATTGCGCCCCATCATTTGTGCCAGTTTGGCCTCGCCGCCTATATCGGGAAAGCGTTCTATGCGTTGCCCATCGGCATTCTGTACGAGGTGTAGCTTGTTATCGAGAAAGTAGTAGTGCTCCAGCGGTACGGCTCGCTGCTCATGCACCACCAACGAGATAGGCCGGTGTACGCGGCTAATCCAGCTGGCCAGGTCTTCAGCATTGCTCACCGTGGCCGACAGGCCGACCAGTTGTACATGTTTAGGGGAGCAGATAATGGCTTCTTCCCACACGGGGCCACGCCCAACATCGCTCAGGTAGTGGAGTTCGTCAAAGATCACGAAACCAACATCGGCCAGCGAAGATGGAATAGGGTTTTCATCGCTCGTGAAGCGCTCTCCACCCTCTTCCAGCAGCATATTGCGGTAGACCTCGGTCGTCATAATGACCACTGAGGCACGGCTATGCTCAACAATATCACCTGTCACCAGGCCAACAGCGTCATAGCCATACACATCGCGCAGGTCACGATATTTTTGGTTGGAGAGTGCCTTGAGAGGGGTGGTATAAATGACACGCTGGTTCCTCTGCTGTGCGAGCCAGATTGCATACTCCGCGACCAGTGTTTTGCCTGTACCGGTTGGAGCAGCCACCATAACAGATTGCCCTTCCGCGAGGTGGGCAATGGCCTCTAGTTGAAACGAATCGAGGGGAAACGGGTAACGCGCTACAAACGTTTGAATACCCGCCAGGGTCTTACTCCCGGCCTCTACTTGCTTATCCATAACCTCATCTTTGTATGATACATAATTCTACGGCCTCATTGTAACATGTATTACATACTTGGACAAGCCTGTAAATGCTGAAGGGTGCGCGTGCAAGTTTCTGTCGCCGCCTTCGCGGCGACAGATTGTTGGTGTGTCTGTGGGCTTTGCAGCCGCGGCTGCAAAGCCCACAGACACACCAACAATCTTTGCGAGTCGCGAAGCGACGAGGATTCAAAGAAACCTGCACATTGGGTTAGATAGTATCTGACAAGGTTAGTGCTCTCTTCAACTGTTCCAGCGAGGCATTTCCACCGGAGCAGACAATTCCTACCTTTTTCCCCTTTAGCTCATTGCGCAAGCGATAGGCAGCGGCCAGAGAAGCCGCACCCGCTCCTTCGGCCAGCGTATGGGCGCGTTCAAGCAGCCAAACCATCGCTTGCATGATCTCCTCTTCACTCACCAGTATAAAATCGTCGAGCATTTGCTGCATAATTGCCTGCGGCAGTTCAAAAGCTTGACCGGTTGCCAGCCCTTCTGCCATGGTACGATTAGGCATCTCCACTATATGCTCCTGCCGCCAGGATTCATAGGCTGCCGGTGAGGCTTCTGCCTGGACGCCGATCACCCGAATAGCGGGATTGATGGTTCGGGCCACGATGCAGGCACCGGATGCTCCGCTGCCTCCACCTATGGGTACGATGAGAACCTCTAGACCCGGCTCGCGCTCCAACATCTCTAACGGCCCTGTCGCTACGCCAGCAATAAGTAATGGCTCGTTGCCAGAGTGAATGTAGCGGTAGCCATGCTCCTGCGCCAGTTCCTCACAATGTTTCTGGGCATGATCATAGATTGCACCGTGGAAGAGTACCTCGGCTCCCATGCCCTGCATAGCCGCCACCTTCCCTGGATTGGCCCCTTCTGGTACAACGATACGCGCCTTCACCCCAAATAAGCGGGCAGCATAGGCGACTGACTGCCCATGATTTCCAGTAGAAGCAGCAATTACACCCCGTACTCGTTCATCTGAGCTGAGTTGTGAGATAAGATTGATTCCGCCGCGCACTTTGAAAACACCGATAGGCTGATAATTTTCATGCTTGATGTATACTTCGGTACCTATAAGTGCGTTCATCGCGGGGTAGCTGTGCAAAGGGGTAGGTTGCAGGTAGGGACGAATTTGTCGTTGGGCTAATAACACATCTTGAAAAGTGGGAATGTTCATAGTTCAGGCTCCTTCATTACCTGACGCCCACAAGAGGCGTCAGAGGCATGGTGAAAAATCACATTGTGTTTTATACTTTCTTATAGCATAATGAGGGAAAGTATCAAAAAAGTAAAGGGGCAATGCTATGTCTACACCATCAACCAATCCCAAAGTAGAGAAGATTCGCCAGAGTGTACACAAATCTTACGAGGAGTTGAACCAGCTCATCGATGGTCCATTGGCGGCATTAGAACCGAAAAAGCTGTATGAGTCTCCGACCGAAAATGAGTGGACAATCATGCAAAATCTGGCCCATACGGTAGAATTTTTGTCGTATTGGGCCAATGAGATCAAGAAATTGGTAGCCGAGCCAGGCCGCAACTTTGGCCGTATCGCGACAGATGAGGGACGCCTGCGCAGCATTGAGCAGCATAGTCGAGACAACCTGGAACAGGCGAAAGCCGCTTTACCAGGCAGCTACGCACGGCTGGAAGATGTGCTGGGCGGTTTGCGAGATAGCGATCTGGAGATGACGGGGCAGCATGTGAAATTTGGCGAGAGGCCCCTGGCGTGGTTTATTGAGGAGTTCGTCACCAAACACTTGAGCGATCACGTAGCTCAACTTCGGGAGTCCCTGGCAGCTCTAGAGTAAAATCAATGTACGGCAAGTAACTCTTCAAGTGGCCTCACTACTTGATGCCTCACTGCCTATGGCAGTTCGCAAGTATTTTTGTTTTGTTGCAGTATTGTTGCGGTAGGCTTCGCTGCCATCGGCAGCGAAGCCTACCGCAACAATGCAGCAACAAAATATGAATAAACCAGGTAAATCATCTATTCTAAAGAGAGTTGTTCAAGTTGTTGGCGCACTACAGCATAATGCTCTGCAAATTTTTGGGGATTGAGGTTAATATAGGGGCGTTTCCCCATATGTGGTAGCGCCTCATTATATACCCTATCCAACTCATCTAAAGTAATCAGCTTTTGCTGAAGAAGTAGCTTGACATCGATGAGGTCGCGATCATTGCCTCGCGATATCTTGCTCAAAGCAAGGCTATAGAAATCAAAATAAAAGACATCTATAGAGCCATAGCGTCCAACATACCTGGCCTGCGCTGTCCACTGAGCAGGGAGAGGGATAAAATCTCCTGGTGAGGCAAATTCGACATTTATCTGCATCTGATCTACTAATCGTCGGATAGCTGTCACCATCTCATCTTCACCCGTTGCCTCAATCGCAACATTAATGTCCATAGTAGAACCCGCTCGAATTCCAAGATGGACCAGGGCTGCTCCACCTGTCAGGTATAAACGACCTGGCTTGCGAAAGGCTTTCCCTAAAGCGTGTAGAAACTTTTCAATATCTGCCTTTGTGACGTAGCGTTTGAGAGACTCCTGTTCCTCTTTACCCTCGTCCCATATTTCTGGTAATTCGATAGTAACCACAGATTGTCGGTGTTTGGCTTCTTCCTGGTACAAGAGGTGGTCAATCTGATTCTGCCAATCACCAATAAAATTCAATGCAAGACCACGACGTTGCTGCTCTGCTTCTTGCAATGCCGCCAATCCCTTTTTACCATATTGGCATGTTGGCGGGGGCAAGTGCCGATTTTGCCATAGCACCTCGAATCGCTGCTCAGGAAAATCAGGTATATGCCCAAGTGCTATGCTCAGCCGAAATGACCATAATCTTTGAAGGTAGAGCGTCGCTAATATCGAGACTGCAATCTGCTGGGCTACTGGTGTTTCACTGGTCTGGTATGCTTCGAGTATAGCGTTGGCTAATTCAGGGTGTAACAAGAAGAGCGAGATGCTTGCATCTCGTACTCTTGGGTACTCGCATTGAGCCAGGCGTTTTATCAATTCGATAGGTGGGATTTTTTCTGATTGATCGGTAGTATCAGATGGCCCCATTAAATAATTGATACCCCAGGCGCGCAGTGCGGTGATTAATTGGTCTGGTGCTTCATCATGGGATGAAGAGGGCTGGTTGTTAAGGGTGATGCTCACAATGTGCCTCTGAATTATCGCCTTATCGGTTGTATGCTGCTCTCATTTTAACATATCTGATTAACTCTAGCCTTGCTTCTACCAAGTTTACCAACAAAACCTTCGTATGGTCTATTGAAACGCTTGTACGTACAGATTAGCTATGATATGATGCCAGCATATGACATGGAAGAGGTTAATTCAGTATCAGAATTGGCTGGACATGTTTGAAGATTTATTGGAAGCTTATGAGTCAGAGAAAAGGAGAAGGCTGTGAATCTTAAGGCAGGTCTCCTGGCACGTTTGCAGGAAGAATGGGCAGCATGGAACCAGCTCCTCGTCCAAATTGGGGAAACCTGCATACGGCAACCAGGGGTGATAGGGCTCTGGTTCGGGAGTGAGTGGCTGCAAACACCTATGATTACTATCACCATCATCTCTCAGATGTACGTGCTTGGCTTGGATAGGACAAATCACTATTTCAAAGACAAGGTAACTGTTCAGAATCCTCACTGCCTGCCGGGGGTTAGCAGTTCGCAAGAGTTTTGGGTGTTGCGGGCTTTGCTGCCGCAGGCAGCAAAGCCCGCAACACCCATGAAATGGCCGAGCCGCCGCAGGCGGGGAGGAGACCTGAAGAGTTACGAGGCAAGGAGCCATCCATCATGCCCATCATTGAGTGTACCGAGCTGACCAAGACCTACGGCAAGAGCGTCGTTGCTCTCAACAACCTCACTCTTACGATAGAGCAGGGAGCATCGTTCGGACTACTGGGTGAGAATGGCGCGGGCAAATCTACGCTTGTACGGCTCATTATGGGCTTCATCTTTCCTAGCTCTGGTCGCATTCGCGTGCTGGGCGAAGAAAAGGTTTCCCGCGCGCACTCTCGTGTTGGCTACGCGCATGAGCGACCAATCTTTGAGACGCGCTTTTCCGGTCGCAGCTACCTGGCTTATCTTGGCAAGCTGGCTGGTCTCTGGGGCGCGGCAAACAGTGGACGCATCGGCCAGGTACTTGAACAGGTGAACTTGCAAGAGGTCGCTGATCGCGCTATCGGGACGTACTCGAAGGGGATGCTCCAACGGCTGGCTATCGCACAGGCACTGATGACCGATCCTGAACTGTTGATTCTGGACGAGCCGACCAGTGGACTTGACCCGCGCAGCCAGTGGGAGATACGCCAGATTGTCGCGGCATTGCGCAGGCAGGGCAAAACGGTGCTGCTCTGTTCGCACTACCTGGCGGAGGTGGAGGCACTTTGCGATACGGTTGGTATTCTGCGGCGCGGGGAGATGATCTTGAGCGGCACCGTTGCCGACCTCTTATACGAATCCGCGAACCGATGTATAACTTTAAGTTGGCTTCTCTGGCTCGCTTCAAAGTTAGAAAATCGTACGTTAGATCGCGGATTCGTATTACATTCTCAGGACGTGGTTGAGATTGTGCTGGCTAACGATCAATCGGCCAGCGACGTACTGGCGCGATTGGGCCTGGCTGAGCAGGTGATTGAGGCGCAGGGCAATCTGCTGCGCATCGCTGGCAAAGCCCAATCCACCATACTTTCCTCGCTTGTTGACGCTGGCATCGGCATTGCCTCTCTCAACCCTTTGAGTCGCACACTTGAAGATGTGTATGTGCAAACGACACGCGCTGCTGACTACGAGCGATCACCAGAATCGCCTGCAAGCACTAACTTAACAAGAAACGGATAGAGCGTAGGGGCGGGAGCGGAGTTGGGTGGAGTGGGGGCCCTTGTGGCCGCCCATGGCTGGAGCTTTCCTGGTTCAGCATCATGAAAGTACGACGGGCGGCCACAAGGGCCCCCACTCCACCTCCTCTCCACTCCCGCCCCTACGCGCCATCTCTCTATTCTCTTGCGGCTACTTTCAAACAAGAAGCCAGGAGACCCAACCGGCACCAATCTCGAATGTATCTCAGGCTCTCAGAGAATTCTGGCGTTTACCCTCTCTGACAGTGGCTCGCTTTACGTTAGTGAGCTATATACGGAGCGGCTGGATTCTGGGCGATATTGTGCTTGTCTGGCTGCTGTACGCCCTCTTCTTTCTTCAATTTGGTGGCAATGTGGCCTATTTCTTCGGCACCAGTGGGCAGGGCCTTGGCGTTGTAGCAATTCTTGGGACTGTGGTGATGTCACAGCGTGCGCTGAATGCTCGTGTCTATCTGCCATTGTCACGCCTCACCTCGCGTTCCGCCTACATTCGTGGTCTGGTGATTGCCACGGGAGTTTTGCGTGTTCCGCTTTTTCTGATGTTGATGCTGCTTGCGACGAGCTACCACCAGTTTAGTCCCCCGCTCTGTGATGGTATTGGGCGGTGTATACAGGGCGCGAATTTGGGTAACATGACGGTTGGAGCCATAGGATTGCTGGCGAACTGCATTGTTCTCTCGACATTGATAGTCGCGTTTTCCGCGCCGATTGCCACGCGACGCATGCGTATTGTCCTGCTCGCCTGGTTCGCTGCTGTACTCTACTCGAATACTAATCCTGGGCCGGTGGCAGCGTTCCTGGGAGTGACCCGTATTCCGCTCATTCCGTTGACCGCGTGCTTTAACTTTGGTGCAGTGGGGAGTATCGACTGGTCTGGAGTAGGGGCATTGGTGATGGTAGTGCTGTATATTGTGGGCTTGACCCTGCTGGCGGAGTATTGGATGGCACGCAGGGATTTACTTTTGCAATGAGCCTTTTTACTGCCTGCCTCTTGCATCTTTTGCTACGCTCGGCTATACTACGGTTACGGTGGGCGCGATAAATCGGGCCCCTACAACGGGCGCAATAAAATGTGGCCCTTGCAATCTCAAACAACATATTCTCCAGCGATGATGAAGAGGAGTAACCTGGCGGGGATAGCAGCGAGCCGATAGATGGTGTAAGGTCGGCAATCCAGGATGGGTGAAGGGCACTTCGGAGTTGGACGTAATGAGTGGCTTCCCGCGTTGAGCGTGAAGAAGCAGGGTGGAACCGCGCATTATGCTGTAAGACGTAGCTGCCCCAGGCCTACGCCGGCATATATTCGTCCCTGGGCGTCATTGGATGACAATGAAATGGACGCCTGGGGCATTTTTTTGAGGAGGAGAACCACTCATTATGACACAGGTTGAGAACAAACCAGCAACGACCAATGACACACCCTTTGTGCCGATTGAGAAGATCGTGGCACTCTGCAAGAGGCGCGGCTTCGTCTACCCCAACTCCGAAATCTACGGGGGCGTTTCCGGCATCTATGACTTCGGCCCGCTCGGCGTCGAACTGCGCAACAATATTCGCCGCTACTGGTGGTGGTCGATGGTGCAGCTCCATGACAATGTGGTGGGTATCGAGGGCGCGATTATCACCCATCCCCGCGTGTGGGAGGCCAGCGGTCATGTCGAGAATTTCGTCGACCGGCTGGTGGACTGCAAGAACTGCAAGCGGCGCTTCCGTATCGATCATCTCCCCGAAGAGAACGTGATACAGAATAAATGTCCGGAGTGTAGCGGCGAGCTGACCGAGCCGCGCACCTTCAATCTCTTGATGGAGACGTACCTGGGTGTGGTGGAAGGCGAGCGCATGAAGACCTACCTGCGCGGTGAGGCCTGCCAGAACATCTACCTGGATTTTGACAATGTCGTCAAGTCTTCACGCGTGCAGGTTCCTTTCGGTATCTGCCAGATCGGTAAGGCCTTCCGCAACGAGGTCACGCCTGGTAACTTCCTCTTCCGCCAGCGCGAGTTCGAGCAGTGGGATCTGCAGTTCTTCGTCCATCCCAGTGAGATGCAGCAGTGGTTCGACTACTGGAAGGAGAAACGCTTCGAGTGGTACAAGGGCTTGATTAACCACAAGGACCGCCTGCATTTCCGCGAACATGGCAAGGATGAGCTGGCGCATTACGCAAAGCAGGCCTTTGATATTGAGTACCAGACCATTCTTGGCTGGCAGGAGTGGGAAGGCATCCACTGGCGGCAGGACTGGGACCTCTCGCGTCATAGTCTGTATAGCGGCCAGGATTTGAGCTACACCGACCCCAATACCAAAGAACGCTATATTCCCTGGATCGTCGAGACCTCTGGCGGCGTAGACCGCACCTTCCTCAACTTGCTGATCGATGCCTATGAGGAGGAGCCAGATCCGGCGGGCAAAGAGGCACGCACGGTGCTGCGCCTGCACCCGGCTATCGCGCCCGTCAAAGTGGCGGTGTTGCCGCTGCAACGCAACAAAGAGGAGCTGTTGACCACGGCAAAGGATATCCATAAGAGGCTGCAACGGCTGATGGTGTGCCAGTATGACGAGGTACAAAATATTGGTCGTCGCTATCGCCGCCAGGACGAGATTGGCACGCCCTACTGCGTCACCATCGATTTCCAGACGCTGGACGATCAGACGGTGACGGTGCGCGAGCGCGACCACATGACGCAGGTGCGTGTCGCTATCGATGAGCTGCCCATGTACCTGTTGGAGCGCGTGACCTGGCGGTAAAACATGCATAAACCTGAATGATGAACAGGAGAACGCGGGGATTTGAGCGTTTGACAGCGTCAAATGCTCAAATCCCCGCGTTCTCCTGTTCATCATTCAGCATACAAGCCGTGCCTTTTGTGATTTCGCGTTCGTCTGTTATAGTGAAAAGAGATAGTAAAACGTATAAACAGAAGGATGTTATTAACGAATGACTCGTATACTCTCCTATAATATTCTGGTGGGCGCCACCCGCCGCGTTGACCCTTTGACAGCTATGATTAAAGCAGCAAGTCCAGACATTGTGGGGCTGGTCGAGGCCACTGATCCGCAGGTGGTTGAGGAAGTGGCGCGGCGGCTGGAGATGCAGCATGTTATGAGCGCATCTCCCCAACATGCGCAAGATTGGCAGGCGGCTCTGCTCACTCGCCTGCCCATACTGTATACAAAATCACATTTTCGCCCCCAGGTACTGACGAAACCCGTTTTAGAGGTGGGTGTCGAGGAGCCTGGCGGGAGGCAGCTTACCGTGTTTGTGACACACCTGTCGGCGGCCTTCAGTAAAGGCTGGGCGGGTGATGCTATTCGACGGCGCGAGGTGCGGGAACTGCTGCGCATCATGGCGACAAAGCAAGGTACCCCACACCTCATCATGGGCGATTTCAATGCTCTTGCCCCTGGCGACCCCTTCAAAGCTAGCAATCTCTTACGCTACATAGTGCAGTTGGATCAACGCTACCGGCAAAATCCGGCTGCTATGATGGAACACCCGCACCTGGATTTTGTGGTACCTGGACCATTGCGCATCTTTAATCCACTGCTGCGCACGATTCCACGTAGTAAGTTGCTTTGCACAGTATTTGATAGAGCCGCCTCTGTGTATGCTCCACGAGGCTCTATCAGCCTGTTGCGCAATGCTGGCTATGTAGATTGTTTCCGTAACATGAATCCCTGGGCAGAAGGCTTCACCTGTCCGGCTGCCGCCCCTGCTGGCCGCATTGATTTCATTTTCGCCAGCCCAGAGCTGGCCGAGAGCCTCTCAAGCTGTTACATATCCAGCGAGGCCGGGGATATCCGTGGCGATCAAGCCAGCGATCACTTGCCGGTCGTGGCCGAGTTTGGCGAGTTGGTTGAGGAATACAAGGTTTCTACGAGAGGGCACATTGAAGAAGTAAAAGTATAAACAAAAAGCTCCAGAGCCCCCTGAGAGGCGGCTCTGGAGCTTTTTGTTTATACTTTTACTGAAACACATCTTTGGTTTTCTCGAACAGGTTGCGGAAGATGTTCTTGTCGTTCTGTTCACTTTGTTCGCGTTCGAGGCGAGCGAACTCCTCAAGCAGGCGTTTCTGTTCAGCGGTCAAGCTGGTGGGGGTCACAACTTTGACGATGACATGTTGATCGCCACGCGCACTGCTGTGTACCACCGGCACACCCATGCCCTTGAGACGGAAGGAGCGGTTGCTTTGCGTGCCCGTCGGAATTTTGAGCATGGTTGATTTACCGTCTACGGTAGGCACCTCAACTTCATCACCAAGGGCAGCCTGGGTAAAGCTGATCGGCAATTCATAGAGAATGTCGTTGCCCTGCCTCTTGAAGAACTGGTGGGGTTTGACTGTGAGAATGACATACAGGTTTCCTGGTGTCCCGCCACGGGCACTGACCTCACCCTCACCTGTCACACGTACATTGATGCCATCATCGACTCCGGCGGGGATATTCACTACCACACGGCGGTTGTTGCGCACTCGACCCTGACCACGGCATTTCTCACAGGGAGTGGTAATCACACGCCCCTCGCCTCGACAGCGTTCGCACATCGTCACGTTGACAAACTGTCCAAAAATGGACTGTTGTACGCGCCGTATCTCACCCGATCCCTGGCAGGCGGAACAACGCGAGGTCGATGTGCCAGGCTGCGCTCCACTGCCGCGACAGGTAGTACAGGCTTCCCAACGAGGTAGCTCTATCTCCTTCTGGCAGCCAAAAACGGCTTCCTCAAAGGTAATCGTCAGCTCATAGCGTAGATCGGCCCCACGCTGTGTGCCTGTACGACGTTGGGTACCTGCTCCCGCTCCGGCAAAGAACGTCTCAAAGATGTCGTTAATACTGCTAAACCCGCCGAAGTCACCATAGGCACCTGTTCCGCCCGTGCCATTGCCGAGGCCAGCGTGTCCAAAACGATCATAAGTGGCACGTTTCTGCGTGTCGCTCAGGACTTCATAGGCTTCGTTCACTTCAATAAAGCGGGCTTCCGCTCCCTGCTCTTTGTTGGCATCAGGGTGGTATTGTTTCGCGAGACGACGAAAGGCCTTTTTCAGCTCATCGTCGCTGGCACTCTTTGATACACCCAATACCTCATAATAATCTCGTTTGTTCGTGGCCATCGATCGACTGGTCCTTTACCGTGAGAAAACAGGGCGCGATGCAATCCGCGCTACCTCATTCCATGCTAATGTACTATGCTTCATCAAATGTTACAATGTTCCGCCATGATATGCAAGAGTATAGCCAAAGTAGGGTGTTCTGTTGAGGTTTCTTGCAGAACCAGGGGATGGTACAACCATCCCCTGGTTCTGCAAGAAACCTCAACAGAACCAGGAACTGAACTACATTTCCTTGTATTCGCCCTCGATGGTGTCGTCGCGACTGCTTTCCTGATCTGGCTGTCCGCTAGCACCGCCGAAATCGGGGTTCGCACCGTCAGTAGCACCGGCGGCACCTGGACGATAAATCGACTCGGTGACTTTGTAGAAGGCCTGCTCTAGAGCCTCACGGGACGCCTTGATGCGGGCCACATCATCGGTTGAGAGGGCGGTGCGCACATCAGCGATCTTGGATTCCAACTCGCTCTTCTGATCAGGAGTGATCTTGTCACCAAGGTCGGCGATGCTCTTTTCCGAACGATAGGCGGCACTATCCGCCAGGTTGCGCTCCTCAACCTCTTCCTTGCGCCGTTTGTCGTCGGCTGCATGTTCCTCGGCATCCTTGACCATGCGATTGATCTGATCTTTGGAAAGACCACTTGAGGCAACGATGGTGATCTTCTGCTCGCGTCCCGTGCCTTTGTCCTTGGCGGAGACGTTTACGATACCATTGGCGTCGATGTCAAAGGTGACTTCAACCTGTGGCACACCACGAGGAGCAGGGGGAATACCATCGAGGATAAAGCTGCCAAGAGAACGGTTATCTTTGGCGAAATCACGCTCGCCCTGGAGCACATTGATCTCTACACTCGGCTGGTTATCGCTGGCCGTCGAGAAGACCTGGCTCTTCTGGGTTGGGATGGTAGTGTTGCGCTCGATTAAGCGTGTAGAGACGCCGCCAAGCGTTTCGATACCCAGCGAGAGTGGAGTCACATCCAGCAGCAGCACATCCTTGACATCACCGGTCAGCACACCTGCCTGGATAGCAGCACCGACGGCGACAACTTCATCCGGGTTCACACCGCGGTTTGGCTCGCGATCAAAGATGCGCCGTACCATTGTCTGCACAGCGGGCATGCGGGTCTGTCCACCAACGAGGACAACCTCATTGATATCTCCAGGGCGCACACTTGCGTCTGAGAGAGCCTTCATCACCGGACCACGCGATTTCTCAATCAGGTCTTCTACCAGTTGCTCTAGCTTAGAGCGGGTGAGCGTCATTGTAAGGTGCTTTGGCCCGCTGGCATCTGCGGTAATGAAGGGCAGGTTGATCTCCGTCTGCATCGAGCTTGACAGCTCTTTCTTGGCCTTCTCAGCCGCTTCTTTCAGACGCTGGAGAGCCATGCGGTCCTGGCGCAGGTCGATGCCTTGCTCCTTGCGGAACTCGTCGGCCAGCCAGTGGATGACGCGCTGGTCGAAGTCATCGCCGCCCAGGTGCGTATCACCGTTGGTGCTCTTGACCTCGAAGACGCCATCGCCCAGCTCGAGGATAGAAATGTCGAAGGTACCACCACCCAGGTCATAGACGGCGATACGCTCATCCTTTCTCTTATCGAGACCGTAGGCCAGTGATGCCGCCGTTGGCTCGTTGATGATGCGCATTACGTCAAGTCCCGCGATCTTACCAGCATCCTTCGTCGCCTGGCGCTGGGCATCGTTGAAGTAGGCCGGAACGGTAATCACGGCCTGCACCACCCGTTCGCCCAGGTAGGCCTCGGCGTCGGCCTTGAGCTTCTGCAAGATCATGGCCGAAATCTCTGGAGGGCTATATGTTTTACCCTGAGCTTCTACCCAGGCATCACCATTGGGAGCTTTGACCACTTTATAGGGCACCAGGCGTCTGTCGCGGTCCACTTCGGGATCCTCAAACTTGCGTCCCATAAAGCGTTTGATGGAGTAGACCGTATTTTCAGGGTTGGTAATAGCCTGGCGTTTGGCTACCTCGCCGACGAGGCGCTCGCCGCTTTTGTTGATAGCCACAATTGAAGGTGTTGTGCGTGCTCCCTCCGCGTTCGGGATAACGACAGGCTCGCCGCCTTCCATCACGGCAACACATGAGTTTGTTGTTCCTAAATCGATTCCAATAACTTTTGGCACATTTGCCTCCTATACATGTACATGAATCAGTCGATGATACTTTAATACCCATACATTTCGGCCAGCAGTTCATTCATCACCTGGGCCATATAGCGTACCACTGCGATGGCACGACCATACTGCATCCGTGTAGGGCCAATCACGCCCAATAGACCACCAATGCCGCCCTCCTGGCCGTAGCGAGCGACCACCAGGCTGACATCTTTCATTTCATCCCACTCATTTTCACCACCAATAATAACCTGTACGCCGTCGGACTCCCGCAGGTGTGAGGCCAGGGCAGGTAAAAAGCGATTCTGCTCCAGCACTTCCATAACCTTGCGCACGCGCTCATTGCGCTCCTCTTCTGGCCCCATGCGGCTATATTCCGGCTGCTCCAGGATATTGATCACACCTTCACGGTAGAAGACATCGCCCAGCGGGTCGCCATGCTGCTCCAGGATGTGGGCAATCGTACTCCCAACCAGGTGTTCTACCGGTGAAAGATCATGCTGGCGCAAGAGTGCATTGACCTCTGACGCGCTTTTATGCTGGAAAAGTTCGTTTAAATGAGTAGCGACCGCACTCAAATCTTCCTGATGTAAAGGTGACTCCAGCAGCAGCCTCTGCTGTTTCACCGTACCATCCATCAGCACCAATACCAGGTGAGCTGAAAGGTCGGTCACCGATAATATCTCGAAGTGCTTGAGCTGCCCCTCGGTAGAACGAGGAGAAGTCATCACCGCCGCGCTATGCAGTAAACGTGCCATCACTGAAGCCGTCAGGCGTACCCATTGATCCAGTTGATCTTGCACCTGGTAGAATTGGTGACGGATCAGACGCTGCTCATCCAGCGAAAGGGCCGACTCTTGCATAAGATGCTCTACAAAATAGCGATATCCCAGGTCGGTGGGTACTCGCCCGGCAGAGGTATGCGGTTGATAGATCAGTGTGGCCTCTTCCAGCCCGGCCAGTTCATGCCGCACAGTTGCGGAACTAAAATTGAGCCGGTACCTGCGTACCAGCGTTTCGGATGCAACCGGCGTAGCCGTATGAATATATTCCTCAACAAGAGCACGCAGAATCTGCTGCTTGCGTTGGCTCAGTGGTGTCATGTTGTCTCTCATGTACCCTTTCCAACAAAAACCTTGAGATATGTTGGTATGATACAACGTTTGTCAAGTCCGATTGCTAGCAGTCTCTTATCGAGACTGCAAATACAGAATAGCACTCGCAAGGGGCGATTGTCAAGAGGGAAAATTGAGTCACGGATGGAGTTTTTGTGCCGCACCCTGCTGCCATGGCAGCAGGGTGCGGCACAAAAACTCCATCCGTGACTCAGTTAAGGCATAAAATATCCTGGCTCTGTAACTTTTGTGTAACCTGTTGCGTGTATCAACTAATAACAAATTAGAGCGAGTTAAGAGAAATTATAGCCAGATTAGAGGAACTTATGAGCGTAGAACAAGAGCATGATCCGCGCATCCATACTCCAAAGCACACCTCACCTCTTCCCGAAACAACACATCACCCCAACACGAATGAACCACCGCATGTAGGGGCCGATTTATCGGGCCCATCGCCGATTGATCTTGTCGGCGGGCAAGGGGAGCCGAGGCCCCCGGAATTAAACAATCCGGTAATCCGTAAGGGCCGATTTATCGGGCCCATCGCCGATTTATCGGCCCGTGTTCACGTGTTGGCTCCCTATCGCTGGTTTCTGACACACACCTTTACGCCTCTGTGGCTACCGAAGCAGTGGCGTCATCCAGTTGTTGGTTACGTTGTGGCAATACTCTTGCAGCTCATAGCTATCTTCGCTACTCTACTTCTTCTCCAGATATTTCCCTCTTTCACGTTTACTGCCTTGTTAGAGGTACTTGCTGTTGCGCTGGTCGCACTGAACTGGGGTGCTGGCCCAAGCCTGGCGGGAACAGTGATAGGTGCGGCCCTGCTGAACTATGTCGTTCAGCCGCCACGTTTTACCTGGTCACTTGGCTCCCCGACCAACCTTGTTGAATTATTTCTCTTTCTCCTGGTTGGTGTCACCATCAGTATTGTGGCCAGCAAGTTTGAACGCGAACGCCGCAATACTGAAGAACTTGCGGTTTCGCTGGCAACAGAACGCACGCGACTTGAGGCGATCATTGAGACAGTACCCGATGCCTTATCCATTCACGATAAACAGGGGACAGTTGTGCATCTTAATCGTCAAGGTCGACAGAATACAGGGCCTGACCGCGGCAACGAAGCGTTGGAAGATACTCAGCAGGCCTATTCAGTGCGAACTGTCACCGGTGAGCTGTTTGCGGTAAAGGACTTGCCCGTCTCGCGAGCATTGCGCGGCGAAATTGTTTCGAATGTTGAGTTACGCTTCCTGAATGCAGAGGGCCAGGATACCTATGCATTGATGAGTGCCGCTCCCTTATATGATAGTGAAGGTCAGGTAGATGGTGCCGTCCTGATCACACACGATATCACCAGGTTACACCAATCCGAGCGCGAGATAGCCATTCGTGCCAGTGAACTGGAAGCCATCTTTGAGTCAATCACCGATGGCATTTTTCTTTTTAATAGCGACAAACAGATTATCCGCATGAATGGTGCGGCACGCGACCTTCTCGCCCTTAATGGACAGGAGGACTCCTACCTCTCGCGTCCGGCAGATCAACGTGTATCTCTCCTGAACATGCGGGACGAGTACGGCCAGCTCCTACCTGAAGAGCAAATACCAATCTCGCGTATTTTGAATGGCGAAGTGCTCAAAGGTTCAAACTCAGACGATGTCATCATTCGTGCATTGAATGGACAGGAATTAGAGCTAAACGTCAGCGGAACGCCGATGCACAGTCCAGAGGGCCATCTCATCGGCGCGCTCTGTATCTGCCGCGATGTCACACAACGCCGCCAATTGGAGAGACGAACCCAGACGACACTGAATGCCTTACTCACCATGGCAGAAACACTCGTGCTGGTCTCTGATAGCTCCACCCCATCAGGAGAGCTTCCCTCGTCCATGGTAGGGGCACCCCTGACGGGTGCCCTGGGGCCGGGCATAGGGGCCGATTTATCGCGCCCATCGCCGATTTATCGGCCCCGCTCCGAAGGGGTAAGCAAGATAGCCCACCGCATGGCGGAGCTCACCTGCAGCGTGCTGGGGTGCCAGCGTGTCAGCATTACCGCCGTGGAACCAGAAACAGAAGTGCTACACCCCATAGCAGTCGTTGGCCTTCCACCTGAGCAGGAACGCCAGTGGTGGGCTGAGCAGCAACATGGTGTACGATTGGGCGATGGCTCTGATCCTACCATCGCCTCTCAACTACGCGCAAATCAGGTGCTCTTCCTCGACATGATGCAGCCGCCTTTCAGCGATCTGCCTAATCCCTATCATATACGTGTCGTGCTCATCACCCCCATGATTGTGGGAGACCAGCTTGTCGGTCTTCTCTCCCTGGATTATGGCGGGGAGACGCATGAATACACCTCGGAAGAGATCTCGCTCGCCAAAGCGGTGGCGAGGTTGGCGGCACTCGTGATCGAACGCGACCGCCTGCTGCGCGAACGAGCAGAGGCGCGTGCGGGCGAACTCGCGCTGCGTGAAGCCAATCGCAGAATGGATGAATTCCTGGGTATGACCAGCCACGAGCTCAAGACCCCCCTCACAAGCATCAAAGGCAACACCCAGTTGACAGTCCGTCAACTGAGAAATAGTCTGCAAAATTTCCAGAAAATGCATGAAATGCTTGAAGGTACTGAGCGTCAAATCAAACTGCTCGATCGCCTGGTTGATGACCTGCTGGACATCTCACGCACCCAGGCCGATCACCTGGATTTGAGCCTAGCACCTTGCGACCTGGCCGCGGTAGTGCGCCAGGCGGTGAATGAGCAGCGGCGCATATGGCCCAACCGCACCATCTCCCTTGATGTGCCAGAGCATATGGAGGTATTTGTCCAGGGGGATGCTGATCGCCTCAGCCAGGTTGTCACCAACTACCTCACCAACGCCCTCAAGTACTCGTCTGAGGAGCGACCTGTCC
>WNFB01000742.1_pt1 | contig 27192 bp, 24 predicted proteins | sample 5400501 | NCBI WGS metagenome assembly WNFB01 (sample SAMN13153341, study PRJNA577476) | soil metagenome | isolation source: 200 cm saprolite under Douglas fir tree site 2 hole 1 | place: USA:California | collected 2015-04-18
GTATTCGATCCATTCCTTGGTCATCTTCTACGGCCGCCGGAAAGAATCCGACGCGCGACAGTATGCAAGAGGTCCGTGGCTTGAAGATAGGGGTTCAATGCTAGACTCAGCTTTCCGTGACCGAAGCGAACAACTCCACCCCGGATAACCCCGGCACCAGAATCGCCGCGCAAATCGGCTGGACGCTCCTCATTCTCGCCACGCTCTATGTTTGCTACTTCAGCCATCTCGGCGCCATCGGCTTTGTCGGTCCAGACGAGCCTCGTTACGCCTGGATCGCTCGCGACATGGTCGAGACCGGCGATTGGGTTACGCCGCGGCTCTACGGGAAGCCGTGGTTTGAAAAGCCGCCGCTCTACTACTGGGGCGCGGCACTCAGTTTCAAGCTCTTTGGCGTGAGCGAAGCGGCCGCGCGATTGCCCAGCGCCGTGTCCGCTCTGCTGGCAACCCTGGCCCTCGCGTGGCTCGCGTGGCGCATCTACGGCGCGGAGACTGCGCGCTGGCTTTTACTTCTCCTCCCCACCACCGTAGGCATGATCGGCTTCTCTCACGCCGCTTCCACCGACATGCCCTTCAGCGGCATGTTGACCGTAGCCATGGTCTGCGCTGCCGTCGTTCTTGGGCTTGTTTCCCCGCCCGATTCCGGCGTCAACACCGTCATTCCGAGCGAAGAGCCCGTTGCTGTTGCGGGCTCGCAGCGAGGAATCTTTCTTCCTCCCACGGGCGATACAATTAGGCCGCGTTCAACTCCCTGGTTCGCCCTCATTCTCTTCGGCATTTTTCTAGGAGCGGCGGTTCTTGCCAAAGGTCCAGCGGCGATAATTCTCTGCGGCGGCGCCGTTTTCTTGTGGGCACTCTTTACCAAACGCTGGCGCGACGCTTTCCGCTTGCTTCACCCCGCGGCCATCGCCGCCTTTTGCCTCACTGCCCTTCCCTGGTACATCCTCTGCGCTCGACGCAACCCCGATTTCTTCCGCATCTTCATCATCGAGCACAATTTCAAGCGCTACCTAACTCCCGAATTCCAGCACATCCAGCCGGTTTGGTATTACCTCCCGATCTTGTTTGTTGGTCTATTTCCATGGATCGGTATGACGCTCAGTGCTGTCGTGAACACTTTGCGGCAAAAACTTGAAATGACGCTGAACTCTGTCGCGGTTTTTGTGCTTGCATTCAGCGCATTCCCAATTATTTTCTTCTCGATCTCCAAGTCGAAACTACCCGGCTATGTCTTGCCTGCCATTCCCGCGCTTGCGCTTCTCACCGCGTATGCACTCGCAATCGCGCTTCGGATGAAAAAGGTTCCCGTTCCAGCGGGGTTTGCCGTGCTCGGCTTGACTCCTGTCGCGGTAATGGCGGCGATTGGTCTCAGCACTTATTTTCTGTGGAAATCGCAAGCTCTGCATCTATTCGGAGTCGCCACCCCTCTCTTGGCTCTTTTCGCGACCACCATGGCCCTCGTGTTTGCATTCAACGGGAAACACAGAGCGACACTGGTGACGGGAATCCTGGCCTGGGTCTGTTTCATTGCCCTTACCAATCGTGTCGCGATGCCCTGGCTGGATTCCAAAGTTTCTGCGCGTCCGATTGCCCGCAACATTCTCCACAATCCGGAAATTGCGAGCCGCCTCATGGTGTTCCGAGTCCAAAGAAGCTGGCAATACGCATTGAATTTTTACATGCGTCGCGAATTGACCGAGTGGGATCCTTCTGAAACGCAAGAGCAGTATGTGATTTCGTCCCCGAATGGAATCTCCGAGCTCCGGAAAAAACGCATTCGTTACGAACTTGTGGATTACACTTGCTTGGACGCCATTCTTGTTCGGGTGCGACAATCGGCGGCGGGTCGGCAGGAGAAAGAGTCGCCCGTTGCTGTCAAACCTGTTTCGGGCGGCACGGAAGGCCTGAAGTTTTAGCGCGCTACCTTCCCCGTAGCAGGCATCTTCAGTAGAAAATAGCTGACGACGCGGTTCTCGTATTCGCGCTTATCGGCATCATTCAACCCGACGTAGTTCCCGTGGGGAATGACGGCCTGGTCCTTGGGCTCCGGCGCGCTCTGGAACATCTGCCGCGTGATAGCTCCCAGTTCCGGATCGTCCGCCGCCTCGATAAACAGTTTCGGCACTCCCGCCAGCGCGCTTAGCTTCTGCGAAAGCGGGGGATTTGCGCGGTACTTGTAATTCAGCCAGTTAAAGCTGAACTCTGCCGATCGCGCCATCAGCGGGAATCCGCCCAACCCTGTCCGCTCCACGCCGATCTTCACCATCTGCTCGGGCAGGTCGTAGACGGAATCGAGGATGATGGCGCGCACGCGGTGGTCGTATTCCGCCTCCCGCAGCGCGGCGTAGGCGCCAAGGTTGTAGCCCCACAAGCCAATCTGCCCGGGGTCCACGTCGTTCCGCGCCGCAATCAGGTCGACGGCCGCGCGGACTTCGTCCGCCTCGCGATATCCAAAGGTGGTAATTCCGGCGTTGCCTCCGTGAGCCGCAAAATCAAAGACAAACGCATTGTACTGGTGGTCCTGCAGCGCGGAGACCAGCGTCAGCAGTTCCCCGCGGCTCGAACCGTAACCGTGACACAACACGATCGTCGGCGCACCGCGCAGCCCGGGAAAAAACCATCCGTGGCGCGCGCCTATTCCAGGTACGCTAAACTCCACCGCGTCGGGCCTTCCCGGAAAGCTTTCCATGCTGATTTCGCTGCTGGTGCGCTGCGGCTTGACGATGCGGTATACCAGGAATCCCGCAATCGCCGCGGTCGCCAGCACCGCAGAAAGCACCAGCGCCAGAACAGTGATGAAAAGTTTTGTGTGCCAGCGCCTTGGATAGCGGAGCTCGTAGAGGATGGACATTCGTTGTCAGCGCAGCTCTACCGGCCGTGCGCGGCCGCTAGATTTTCCTTCTTCATATTGATCACAACAGGCGCGATGGTAACACAGCTCTTTCGCGGCCATCCGGCGAGCCGCGCCTCATGTGCCCGAGTTGTATCTCCTCCGCCGGGCGGATTGGCCGCTCTGCCTCTCAATCGGCTATCATTGTGCCTGCGCGGTAGGGGCCGCGCCGCTCTCCGCTCGTCCATGAACATCGTCGATCTGCGCCAGACTTCCGTACGCCAACTCGAGCCGCTGCTGGAAGAGGAGGCACGGCACTGGCACGATGAGCTGCACTGGGATTATCGCAGCGCGCTCGACCTCATTAAGCGCTTCCTCGACGCCCATGCCCTTGCCGGGTGCGTGGCATTTGAGAATGGCGCCGCCATCGGTTATTCGTTCTACGTCATGGAAGACCAGAAGGGGTTAATCGGCGGCCTCTACGTTTCGGCGAAATCCTCACAGGCGGTCGTCGGCCGCCGGCTGCTGGAGGAATTGCTCTTCTCCATGCGCGCCATCCCTCATCTCACCCGCATCGAAGCCCAGCTCATGCCCTTCAGCGGACCGGTGGAAATCCCCCTGCGCGACCAGGGATTTCGCCTCTATTCCCGGCAGTTCATGCTCCTCGATTTGCAGAACCTTCCCGAAGCGCGCCGCGGAGCATCCGCGGGTATGCGGCTGGACCGCTGGAACGACCGTTACTTCGAGCCTTGCGCCAAGCTGATTTACCTCTCCTATGCCAATCACGTCGACGGCGAAATCAACGACCAATACTGCAGCCGCGCGGGCGCGCTGAAATTCTTGAAAAACATCATCCTGCTCCCCGGCTGTGGCCATTTCGTTCCCGCCGCTTCGTTTGTGCTGCGGCAACCGGGCGGAGAGGAACTCGTTGCCGCCGTTCTGACCAGCGAAGTTTCTCCCGGAGTCGGGCACACCACGCAAATCTGCGTCCTGCCCGGTTATCAGGGACACGGGCTGGGGCGCATGCTGATGCTCACTTCAGCAGAGGCCCTGCATAAGGCGAACTTTCGGGAATTGACGCTCACGGTAACCTCGGAGAACCACGTGGCCGTGCAGCTCTATGAAAAGCTGGGTTTTACCACCATCCGCACCTTTACGGCAGGCGTCTGGCCGCGGTAACTTTTCTCTTTTAGAGTTTCCAATCCTGAAAAATTCTCCCAGTGTACTTTTTCTTTGACTTCAGCGCCCTTTACTGGTAACTTATACACCAGTTAAACTTATGGCTTCTTGGACTGCGGCAGCTTGCTGCCGTTTTTTTGTTTGCTGGCTCTGTAGGTCGCCAAGAAGGGTGTACGCCGTCATGGGCTCCCGGATTCAGCTAAGTCCTTTAGAATCCGCACTTCCGAAAAATGCGCCCATAACTCGTTTAGAATGCGCACTTACAAAATCGTTGCGCTTAAAACCCTTTAGAATGAACACTTACAAAAAAACGGGGGGAGGGGGTAAGCTGTTAACTAGACTTCGAACTGTCCAGGATTCTGCGATCCGCAATCTTGCTCCTGATCACTGAGTCTTGATCACGGACGACTCCTCCTAGCGGCTTCAAATTCATCGCCCGGCCCCCAGCCCACGAGCGAAGGTTGCATCGCGGCGAGCTTTCCAAGCTCGAACCCGAATCGTGCGATCGCCGCATCGCCGGTAAAGTCCATCTCTGGCCGGTACTCATCGCTGGGCTGGTGGTAGCGGTGCTCGACGTAATCCCTGGCCTGCGCCTCGCCCCATTCTGCCAGATGGCCCTTGTACTTCATGCCTTCGTTGATCGAGAAGGACGGGATCCCCACACGCGCCAGGCTGAAGTGATCGGAACGATAGTAATGCCCGGCTTCGGGACGCGAATCGGGACGAATCGTCAAACCGAAAGCCTTGGCCGTGGATTGCACTACTGGATAGAAAGTCGTCCGCTCGGCGCCGCTGACCTCTACTTCCTCCGGGTCGCCAATCGGAGGCACGTCGTCAAAATTCAAATCCAGAGTAATCTTCCCCGGCGGGACAGGCGAGTGCTTGCCGAGGTACTCCGAGCCGAGCAGCCCTTGCTCTTCGGCGGTGACGGCCGCGAAAAGAATCGAACGATCGGGCGCGGGTTTTGCCAGAGACCAGGTCCGCGCCAGCTCCATCAGGATGCCGCATCCGGTCGCGTTGTCCGCAGCGCCGTTGTAGATGTTGTCGCCCTTCATGTTCGGATCGATCCCCAGGTGGTCATAATGCGCGGTGTAGAGAACGGCTTCGCCACTCCGGGCCGCGTTGGCGCCCGGCACAACTGCCACGACGTTTCGAGAGACAAATGGCCGGAGCTGGCTCGCGACATGCGCCTGCAAGTGGACCGGCAATTCGATGGGCTTGAACTCGCGCGATTGTGTTTGCTGGAATAACTTGTCGAGGTCGAGCCCCGCCATTCCCACGAGCTTTTTCGCAACATCCAGCTGAATCCACGAGGCCGCTTGCAGTTTTGGCGTGCTGTCCCTCTTGAGGTACGACCGTTCGCTTCCCCAGGAATTGCGGACCACGTCCCAGCCATAACTCGCCAAATCGGTCCGGTGAATGATGAGCGTTGCGATGGCGCCGCGCCGCGCGGTCTCCTCGTATTTGTAGGTCCAGCGTCCGTAGTAGGTCAGCGCCTTGCCCTTGAAAAAATTCGGGTCCTCCGAAATTGGCTCGTTAACGAATAGCAGCGCCACTTTCCCGTGCAAGTCGACGTTCTTGTAATCGTCCCAGTTGTACTCAGGGGCCTTGATCCCGTAGCCCACAAACACTATGGGCGCATCGATGTCGGCGGTCTCCGTTTGACTCTCGTTGTTGGTCACAAAATCGTCGAGATTCTTCAGCTCGACAGTTGCGCTGTTCCAGGGAACGAGCTTGAACGATGTTTCGGGCAACGTCTTCACGCCAACCATCGGCACATCTTGAAAAAATGAGTTGTTGTCGCCCGCCGGCTTCAAGCCATAGAGCGAGAATTGCGTGGCGATGTACTCCGCTGCGATGTCGCCGCCGCGCTGGCCAGTTCCCCGCCCTTCCAGCAAATCGCTTGCAAGAAATTTCACGTGCGCGCGAATGTTTTCCGGATTGATGTCCGGCCCCGGGATCGCAGCCACCTTGCTGCCTGCCGCGCCCTGAGGTCCCGACCGCGCAGCTTGCGCGATCATCGCAGCGACTCCGAATACAGATAATCCCAAAACAATTGCAGTTTTCTTCATCAGTGTTCTCTCGATTTCGGAAGGCGGGATTTCCTTGGGTTCACTTCTTGGACCGATCCTTCAACAGATTTTTCAACTCCGACATGAACTCCTGCACGTCCTTGAAATCCATGTAGACGGAGGCGAACCGCACATACGCCACCTTATCCAGCTTTTTCAGCCGTTGCATGATCAGTTCTCCGATCTCCGTGGTGGTCAGCTCGCGTTCCGTGGCGTCGTGTACCACGCCTTCGATTTCGTCCACGATAGCTTCGAGTTTGGCCGTCGCCACCGGTCGCTTCTCGCAAGCCTTGAGCAGCCCCTGCAGAATCTTTCGACGCTCAAACCGTTCCCGGCGCCCGTCTTTCTTGATGACCATGTAGGGGATTTCGTCAATGCGCTCGTAGGTGGTGAAGCGGCGTCCGCATTTGAGGCACTCGCGGCGGCGGCGAATGGTGTCGCCGGTGCGGCCTTCGCGGGAGTCAATCACCTTATCGTCCACGTGCGCGCAGAAAGGACACTTCACTCGGTTGTGTCTCCTCGCCCGGAAGCAGCATTCGCGCCTCCGGCCACTTGCTCAATCACTGCTTCCTTTTCACGGGCGGCGATGCGGCGCAATTCGCCGAGCGACCAGCCCTCGCGGATCAGCAGCGGCACACCCGCCAGGCTGCCGATGGCAAACGTGATCAGCCATAAAACGATTGCGACCGCCACGGCAGGTTCTCTTTCTACTCCAAAGATCGCGGTGTACGCAATGATCGAGCCAGCCTGCGAACCGCCGCCAACTCCAGGCAGTTGCACTGCGGATCCAGCCAGTGTGATCGCCAGCACCAGCATGGCATCACTGAGGCTCATTGGGCCGAGAGCGGCGCGGAAACTTTGCGCCACCCAGAAATAGACCAGCAAAACAAGGAACCAGTGCACCGCCGAATAGGCCACCGCCAGGGCCAGTTCGGACCACGTTCGAATAGTCTGAATGCCGCGCACAAATCCCAGTACGATTCTGGCCACGCGCGCCCGCCAGCCTTGCCCGGCAAGCCAGCCTTGAAGCCGCCTCTCCAGCAGCGATGTACCGTGAAGCCGCAGGTATACCAGCGCACCGATTGCGGCGAGGACGCCCGCGGACAGGAAAGCCCCACCGGTCTTCGTGGCTATTTCAAGCGCCGTCGTTTTACCGCCAGAATCGCTTCGCGCCTCGAAAAGTAACAGCCCGATCGCGGCAACCACTGCCATGCTCGCGAAATCAAACAAGCGCTCCAAGACATAAATGCCGAACATGTCCGCGATCGGCAGTTTCTCTTTTCGGGCCAACAGCAAAGGCCGCACCGGTTCTCCGGCGCGCCCCAGCAAGAAAATTGCCGAGAAGCCAGCCAGAGTCATTGCATAGACCGGCCAAAACCGCGACGGCCCCAGATTTCGCTGAAAAAGCTTCCAGCGTAACGAACGGATTGCATAACAAACATAAATCGCAACGATGCACTGAATCAGGAGGTAAGGATCCGCCTCCCGCACCGCCTGGAGTACTTTTGCCCAGCTGAAACCGGCCGCGTGGATAAAGCCGCTTGTACGATAAGAAAGAAAGCCCAGGACGCAAAGCAGGATGACAGCGATGAGCAGCTTCCGCGAGGATGAACGCATGAGCTTGTCAGACTAACGGTCGCGGGCAACAGCGTCAAGCGGACAAGCGAGCCGTGTCAAGAAATTCCGAGCAGCGCGGCGATCCGGTCCAAGACCTGTTCGCGGATCGGGAAAGGAATCTTTCCAGCTTTTTGGGCCTTGCGCTCCCGCCAATCGAGACTTTTCAGGTGATCGGAAAGAATCACGCCCTTGACGCGAAAGCCCGGCGGCACGGCCACTTCGAACGGGTAACCTTTCGAGTGGCTGGTGACCGGGCACACGATGGCGAGGCTGGTTTTCTCGTTGTAGGCGCGCGGTGAAAGAACCACTCCAGGCCGGCGGCCGGACTGCTCGCGGCCAGCCTGCGGAGCAAAATCCAGCCAGACCAGGTCACCAGCGTCCGGAACGTACTCGCGGGCTACCAAAGTTCGCGGCCGGCCGGGACGCCCCAATCCGATTCTTCGTGTAGGTTCGCCGCGGTGATTCCGCGCAACAGATCCTGAAGCCGCAGTTTTTGTTTGCGCTTGCAAATCTTGACCGTGCCAACTCCCTCCGCCGCCAGCTCCAGGTAATCGCCGGGCCGGAGCTTGGCGGCAGCGGCCACAGGCTTGTGGATGCGGACGGCCAAGCTATTGCCCCACTTTGCGAGTCTTGTTTTCATGAGCCCTCTGTATATACGAAGTATATACCATATCTTCTTGAACTGCAGCCAAATGACGGTTTGCAGCAGGCTCACACCAGGTGGTGGAGATACGGCACACATGAGTGCAGGCGAGGATCCCTGCGGCAGGCTAACCGGAGCATATCGTCTTGCTTGTGTCCGAGGGCGGGGCTGGGTAAGATGCCCCCACTTACGGGCGGTCGCCCGGGGGGCCAGTACTAAGGGGAACTTTTCAGGAGCAGTTTACGTTCCATAGTTGACAGGCCGAAGTGGACCCCTAGCCAAAGTTGGGGTCACGCATCGCACCGTAGCGGGATTTGAGGCTGATGATACGTTGGAGCAGGATGCCCAACTGGTCCAGCAATGCCTCCAGGGCGACGGGTCGGCCTGGGAGGAACTTGTGCGCCGCCACACGCGCCGCATTTTTAACATTTGTTACCGGTTTACTGGTAATGGCACAGAAGCCGAAGACCTGTCGCAAGACGTTTTCCTCCGGGTGTATAAGACTCTTGGGAGCTACCGTTCCGCACACGGCGGGTTTGCCACCTGGATGACCAGCGTGACGCGCAACCTCTTGATTGACCACTACCGGCGGACGAAGCGGGACCGCATGACCGATTCGCTGGAAACAGCCATGCCTGTGGTCGAGAACAAAGCGTCTTCGGCGCGCCGGCCCGACGAGCAGGCGTTGCTCGGTGAGTTGAGCGCCCAGGTTCAAAGGGCGCTGACTAAGTTGTCGCCGGAATTGCGCGAGGCGGTGATCCTGCGCGATTTGCAGCAGCTCGAGTATGGAGAGATTCAGCGGACTTTGGATGTACCGGAAGGCACCGTGAAATCACGGATCAACCGCGGGCGAATCGAACTGGCGCGTATTCTGCAGCAAATGGGAGTGCGCCCGGCATGATTCGCTCAAGGTTTTTGGACCGGGCGCGGAGCAGGTTATGAACTGGACTTGCGAACAAACCGAGGCGCGCCTCAGCGATTATCTCGACGGCCTTCTCGGCCCGGCGGAGAAGCGCGCATTTGATATCCACGTAAACGCTTGCGAGCGCTGCACGCCACTGGTCGCCAGCGTTTCGAGTCTGCTTAGCGACTTACATTCGATGGAGCCGCTGGAAACACCTCCGCATCTCGTCTATTCGATTCTGGACAAGACGCTTGGCCCGCGCGAAGCCGCGAAAGGCTGGCGCGGCGTGTTCGGCTGGCTGCGCGGGTTCGCTTCGCCTCGCTTTGCTTATAGCGCCGTTTCCGTGGTTGCCACCTTTGCGGTTCTTGCCACCGCTTCCGGCTTTTCCTGGCGCAAGCCGAAACTTGCCGACCTGTCTCCGGTCACCATCTACCACAAGGCCGACGGTCAAGCGCATCGGGCGTATGCGCATAGTTTGAAGTTTGTGACCGATCTCCGCGTGGTGTACGAGATTCAGTCGCGCTTGAAGCAGGACAGCGACCTTCCGGCGACCCAGGAAAATACCGTGCCGCAAGCTGCCCCGGAAAAGCACCCCGGAAGAACCGATGGCAGCAAGCCAACAACCCCCAACCAACAGAATCGCGCAAACGGCATCGAGAGAGCGGTGGAGGTGCTTGCGGCTGAATTGCCCGTCTTCTGCGAGCAACTGTCCGGGCAGATGCTTGTAAGGAGAACGCCATGAAGTGTGCGGTCCATACAGAGGCGGATGCATCCGGATACTGCCGCAACTGCGGCAAGGCTATGTGCTCCGTCTGTGTAAGGCCGGTGCACGACGTGCTCTATTGCGAAAGCTGCCTGGCGACGATATTGGGGCATGGGCCGGCTCAAACTGCCCAGGCTCAGGTCAACACCGCGCCCTTGCCCGCGGCAACGCGCACTCCCGGCACGGGTAGCCCGGCATTGGCTTTTCTCCTCGGCTTTCTTCCGGGGCTGGGCGCCTTCTATAACGAGCAATATGGCAAGGGCATGATTCATCTGGCCATTTTTCTGGTGCTCTTCATTTCCGGAGTAAATGGCGTGGGGAGCGCCGGGGCCGAGGCAGCTCTCTGGATTTGCGTTGCCGCTCTCTGGATTTACATGCCCATCGATGCCATGCGGACAGCACAGGCCAAACTTGCCGGGCAAGACTTGTCTGATCCCCTGGATAGTTTCAGCAAGCAGCGCCCCATCGGCCCGATCCTGCTGATCGGCGCGGGCCTTCTGCTCTTGCTGAATAACTTTGATTGGTTCCCCTGGTACCGGGTATCGCAGTTCTGGCCCGTGATTCTAATCGCCGCCGGCGTTCTGATGTTCTGGAACCGGCTGGACCGCCGCTCCTAGGAGGCTATTCTCGATGAGTGATCGCTTTCGCTGCGCATGCCGCCGGTGCACTATCCGCGGGTTTCTCGGCCCCGCCATTGTCATCACCATTGGCGTGCTCCTTCTTCTGCACGAAATGCGCGGCGGTAATTTCGATATCACAAACACTTATCCGGTGATCCTCGTCGTCATAGGGCTGATTAGTCTCGCAGCCGCAATATCACCGATGGAGGGGCACATCTCCCCTGGCGTGGCACCCCCGGCCATGCCGCCGAGGCCCCCCGCGCCAACAGCGCCCCCAGGTTCGGCGTCCGGCTCTCTCCCCGGGCAAGGACAATAACGGCACATGCCCACAGGTCGACCACGAAGCAGCGGAATCTTCAGCGGGATTGTCCTTATCGCTGTTGGCGCTCTCTTGCTCCTGCACAACTATCGCGGTCTTGAGCTAGGCGACGTTATCAAGCATTGGTGGCCGCTGGCTCTGATATTTTTGGGCGGATTAAAACTTTACGAACGTACGATGGCGAGCCGGTCGGGCGACGCCGGTTCTGCCCGGATCACCCCCGGCGAGATTTTTCTTGTCCTGGGGATGCTCACGCTATTGAGCTGCGTCGTGGCGGTCGACCTGGTCAAGTCAAAAGTTGGCGATTGGGGCGTTGATTTAGGCAAAGACAGATTCTCGTTTGACATGGACGTTGCGCCGCAGACCGTGCCTCCGGACGCGCGCATCACCATTCGCGGAAGTCGCGGTGACATTACTGTTCGATCTTCGGATGCGGCGCAGATACAAGTCTCGGGCAAGAAGATTGTTCGCGGCTGGAATGAAGATGCCGCCCAGAAGTTGGCCGGCCCGATCTCGGTCGAAATCGTAAAGAATGGCGATGGCTATGAAGTTCATCCTACAGGGATCAATGCGGGCGATTCGCGGATCGGCGTGGACATGGAGGTAGTCGTCCCGAAGAAGGCGCAACTGACGGTTCGCAGCGAGAGAGGCAGCGTAACGGTATCCGAAATGGCCACGGCAGTAACGGTGGCAAGCACGAATGGAGGGGTCGAAGTCCGCGATACCAATGGCGATGTAAGCATCGACATGCGCCGGGGAGACGCGAAAGTTTCGGACGCGAAAGGCAACGTCAGAATCGCGGGAAAGGGCGGCGAAGTGGATGTAACCAACGCGACCGGCGGCCTGACTCTCGAAGGCGAATTCTACGGGCCAATCCGCGCCGACAAAGTCGCCAAGGGTGTCCGCTTCATCTCGCAACGCACGGACCTAACCCTCAGTCAACTCTCCGGCCACCTGGAAACCAGTTCGGGAAATATCGAGATTTACGACGCTCCCGGCAATCTATCCCTGCGGACCAATTCCTACAATGTGACCATCGAAAACGCGGGCGGCAAAGTCAAGGTCAGCAATCGCGACGGCGACATCGAGCTGCGTTTTTCGAATCCGCCCAAGGAAGACATCGAAATCACCAATTCCTCCGCCAGCATTTCGATCAGTTTACCGAGCTCGGCGAATTTCGAAATCCTGGCGGATTGCCACTCGGGCGATATTGACTCCGAGTTTTCAGCGGATACACTGAAGAAAACGACCGCGGAATCCGGAGACTCCCACCTCGAAGGAAAGTACGGAACCGGGCGCGGGCCCAAAATTACGCTGAAGACCAGCTACGGGTCGATCTCGATTCACAAGACCAGCTGAAGCTTAGCGCTCGCACGCGCGCTCTAAATCCTCGAAAAACGTTGGGTAGGAAACTCCCGCGCAATCCGCGTCGCGAATGATGGTCGGCCCTTCGGCGGCCAGCCCAGCTACGGCGAAGGCCATGGCGATGCGGTGATCTCCACGCGGATCGATCTCCGCGCCGCGTAGTTTACCGGCACGCCGTCCCTCGACGCAAAGCCCGTCCGGCCGCTCTTCGACGGTTGCGCCCATGCGACGCAGATTTTCCGCGAGCGCCGCAATGCGGTCGCTCTCTTTGACGCGCAGCTCCGCGGCATCACGAATCTCGATTCCTTCTTCGGTGTAAGGGCCGAGGGCGGCAAGCATAGGCAGTTCGTCGATGAGCAGAGGTATCTGCTCGCCTTCAATCACGCCGCCTCGCAGCGAGGCGCCCTTCACGGACAAATCACCAACGACTTCGCCTTGCGCACTTTTCAGCGCGAGCATCTGAAGCGACGCGCCCATCGCCGCAAATAAATCCAGGATCGCGGTTCTCGTTGGATTCAGTCCGACATTGTGAAGGAGCAGATTCGAATCAGGAAGGAGCGAAGCGGCAGCAATAAAGAACACCGCCGAGGACAAGTCCCCGGGGACATCCAGCGATTTCGCTTTGAGCGCTCCGCTGCCATTGCCACCGAGAAGACCATGAATCGTCGTTGTTCGGCCATGCTTCTCAATCGCCGCGCCGAACTCTTCAAGGGCCAGTTCGGTGTGGTCGCGCGTGCGCGCCGGCTCGGTCACGCTCGTGGCGCCATCCGCAAATAATCCCGCGAGAAGTACCGCAGACTTCACTTGGGCGCTGGGCATGGGCATTTTGTAATCGATCGCGCGCAGCTTCGCGCCGCGAATCTCGAGCGGCGCAAAATTATCGTCGCGAGCGCGGATGTCCGCGCCCATCTCTCGCAGCGGAGCCACGACGCGCTTCATCGGCCGCTTCTGGAGTGAATCGTCGCCGGTCAACTTCGAAGCAAATTCCTGGCCGGACAAGATTCCAGCCAGCAGACGGATGGTCGTACCGGAATTTCCGGCATCCAGCGCGCGCCAACTCCCTTTGAGGCCGCGCGGCCCGCGCCCGGTGATTCGAACGGCGTCCTTCTCGATTTTCACTTCTGCGCCCAACGCGCTCATGCAGTCCAGAGTGCTGCGGCAATCCGCAGCAGCGGAAAAATGCCGCAGCTCGCTGGCGCCCTCTGCGAGCGCCGCAAGCATCGCGTAACGATGCGAGATGGACTTGTCCCCGGGTGGCGCCACGCCCCCGGTCAAGCGCTTCGCCGGCTGTACGGTCTGCTTTTTCACGATCGCAGTTTATCACGCCGTTTTCCGGAGCACTTCGGCGGCGAAACCCGTCCGCGAGGGCAGTTTTTGCGTGGGAACGCGCAACGCAGGAGATGAAATTTCCATCCAATCTCATGCGTATTATGGGAAGAGGAAAAAATTGATGTCAGCGCGCAGTACGATATTTCATTTTGCGGCCAAAGCCGCCATGGTTTTCGGGGCGCTCTTTCTGGTGACGGTTCTGCTGGCCGCGATGCCCGGGCACCGCTCGCCCGCGGCGCAGGACCCTTCCTCGCAGGAATCCTCGGGTTCCACGTCGCAAGACCACAAGCAGATGGATCACAGCAAAATGCCCGGAATGGACATGGGGGACGAACGAGCCAATGAAAAGGCTGCCGTCCACGACATGACGCCCGGCCATCACAACGCGCACAGCTTGCACATGCACATGACCGCAATGCGGTCGCAGACGCCGGAAGACGTGCAGCGGGCCAACGAAATTGTGGCGCAACTACGCAGCGGGATCGAAAAATACAAGGACTACCACGTCGCGCTGAACGAAGGTTACAAGATTTTCCTGCCCAATCTTCCGCAGCCCGAATACCACTTCACGAATTATTGGAACGGTTTCATGGAAGCATTCAGCTTCGATCCGGCGCGCCCGACTTCCCTGCTCTACAGGAAAACGTCCACCGGGTTCGAGCTAGTCGGCGCAATGTACACCATGCCCAAGCGCGCCGCGGAAGATCAGCTCAACGCTCGCGTCCCGCTGAGCGTGGCGATGTGGCATCTCCATACGAATCTGTGCATGCCGCCGCGCGATGGTCTCCGCAACGCCGACTGGCATAAGTTCGGCCTCGCCGGCTCAATCGCCACGCAGGATGCGTGCGACGCCGAGGGCGGGCGCTTCCAGCCCATCATTTTCGGCTGGATGGTGCACGTATATCCGTACGAGGACAGCCTCGACAAGATCTTCACCATGCACCATCACATGGACTGAAGAGCGGTGCGCTAATGACGTTGGACTTCGCGGAGACTCGCTCGCGCAGTCACCACTAGTCTTGATTCTTGAGTTTTAACTTGCTCTTGTTCTGTTCGAGGAATTTGCGCAGGCCGTCGGTTGCCTCCAGCAGGCGGATCCACTGCTCGTAATAGAGCGTGACGGGAAAGCGCCCAAGCCCGTAAACGCTCACCCCGCCCTTCTCCCCCACCCTGAACTCCAGACTTCCCGTCTTCCGGGAGCCAGCCTGCTTTTCCAGTTCTGCGATGCGTGCCAGCAGCTCTTCTTTGCTTGGTTCAGCCATATTTGCATCTCCAGTGAATCTCAGGAACTCCAGCGTTCCACGATGCCGGGACAAATCCTATCAGGTTTGTTCGCCGCCCGTCATCGCAGTCAGCAGGTCGAAGAACCGCCGTTGCCTGCTTGGTGTGCCGGGTGTAGGATACGCAGTTAAGCGGGTACTCAAAACCGCGCTAGTCTCGATCGCTGGTAGCATGTTCAACATTTCATCGTTTGCCCTGCGAGGAGCTTGTCCTATGTCACGATTCCTGCGTTTTGCTTCCATTTTCTGCCTGGCAGTGCTTCCCTGCGCCGCACAGCAAAAACCGGCAGCCCAAACGGCCCAGCAGCAGGCCGCCGCGCCAGCCGCGGCAGCCGCTCCGGCCCAGCAGCAGGGGCCCAAAAAGCGCGTCGCCGTGATGAACTTTGATTATGGAACGGTGAAAACCGTCGTTGCATCCATCTACGGCACCGACCAGGACGTCGGCAAAGGCATTACCGACCTGATGGTGCAGAAACTCGTCCAGGACGGGAAGTACTCCGTCATCGAGCGCGCCGCGCTGGACAAGATCCTGTCCGAACAGAATTTTTCCAATAGTGATCGCGCGGACGCCACGTCGGCCGCCAAGATCGGCAAGATCCTCGGCGTCGACGCCATCATCCTCGGTTCCATCACCAAGTTTGGCCGCGACGACAAGAAGGTCGGCGGGGTTGCCGGCGGGCGGAGCGGATGGACGGGGGCGATTGCGGGCATGGGAAAGAAGGATTCGAAAGCCGAGGTTTCCATCACGGCTCGCATGGTGAACACCAGCACGGGAGAAATCCTGGCCTCCGTGACCGGCAGCGGCGAATCGTCGCGGTCCGGGATGTTTCTCGGCGGCGCGGGTGGTGGGCCGGGAGGCGCGGGCGGCGGCGCTTTTGACATGAGCAGCAGCAATTTTGCGCAGACGATCCTCGGCGAAGCGGTGATGAAGGCGGTTGCGGATACCGCAACGCAGCTCAGCGCTGTAGCACCTAGTCTACCGACGGTCAAAATGACCTACTCGGGCCTAGTCGCCGATGTGAGCGGGAGTACGCTGATTCTGAATTTCGGCAGCAAATCGGGCGTGAGGGTGGGAGACAAAGTGGATATCAGCCGGGCGATCCGCACGGTCAAAGATCCAGCGACAGGTAAAGTGCTGAAAACGGTGACCAATAAACTCGGCGAGGCAGTGGTAACGGAAGTCGACGCAGACTCCGCGACAGCTACGTACAACGGCGCTACGCCGCCCAAAGTTGGAGACGTGGCGAACAACGCACCGTGAGGCAGTTTCGCCGTAAGGCTGAAGGTAAACGATTGTGCCGGTGAAATCTCTGCGGTTTCGAGTAGGCGAGGCAGCTTTTTAGTCGGCCTCGCCTGTTCTTTTGTTGGGAAGGAGTTTCTTTATGAGCCAGGAATTTGAAGCAGGCCAGCGCCTCGGCGACTACGAAATTCTTGGCGTCCTCGGCGCCGGAGGCATGGGCAAGGTCTACAAGGTGCGCAACACAATCTCCGACCGCGTCGAAGCCATGAAGATTCTCCTGCCAAATCTCGCCGGCCAGAAGGACCTTGCCGACCGCTTTCTGCGTGAGATCAAACTCCTCGCCAGCCTCAATCATCCCAACATCGCGGCGCTCCGCACGGCGCTGACGCTGGACAATCAACTCGTCATGATCATGGAGTTCGTCGATGGGGTCACTCTGTCTTCGCGCTTACAGAAGGGACCGATTCCGCCGGGCGAAGCCGTCAAGTACATCGACCAGGTGCTGGACGCGCTGAGTTACGCGCACAAGCAGAACATCATTCATCGCGACATCAAGCCCGCGAACATGATGATTACTCCGCAGGGCGTCGTGAAGCTCATGGATTTCGGCATTGCCCGCTCCAGCAACGATCGCAGCATTACCATGACCGGCACCACGCTCGGCTCGCTGAACTACATGCCGCCGGAGCAAGTCAAAGGCGAGCCCGCCGATGCGCGCTCGGATTTGTATTCACTCGGCGTCTCCCTATATGAAATGGTCACCGGCCAGTTGCCGTTTGCGGCGGACAGTAACTACGCATTGATGGCGGCTCACCTTCAAGAACCCCCCAAGCCTCCCATTGTTCTGCGACCCGGCATCCCTCAGCCGCTCAATCAGATTATTCTCATGGCTCTGGCAAAAGAGCCCGCCCAGCGATTCCAATCCGCTAACGCATTCCGCGCCGCGCTGAAAAGCGTCCCGATTCAGGGCGTCCCCACTCAGCCAGATATCTCCGCGCGATCGCCGATCCCTTCGGCAACTCCGGCGGGCGGCTCTGCCACGGCGCTGTTTCAGGGAAATCCACCTTCTCCAGCCACTCTCCTGGATTCACCCTCCTACGCACCGACACAGCCCTTTGGCGCTGCGGCTCCCGCTGACATTCCACCGCCACCCTCGGCAGTGGCCACCCGCAGCGGCCATCGCGGCCTTTATATTGGCCTCGGAGCGTTCATCGTCGTCGGGGTGCTGTTTGGGGCCGGCCTGTATCTGCCGCGGCATGCCAAGACTCAAGCCGGCGGAGAGAAAACTTCGTCCTCCTCGATTCCACAGACGGCCGCAGACTCCTCGGCCTCTTCGACCTCGCCCGCTGCCGGTGCCGCAAATGCTCAATCTTCGACTTCAACCCCGTCTTCCAACTCTTCGGCTGCCGTTGCGACAAATGCAACGCAAGCTTCTCCCTCAAGCCAATCGGCTTCCGACGCCCCGCCTACTTCTTCCGCCCCTTCGGCTCCAGTAGGAGACGCGACGACGCCCGCGTCAGGTCCAGATAGTCGCACTCGCATCAATTCGTCTCGATCCGCGAAAAAGAAGTCTTCCCCGGGGGCAAAGCAGAGTGCTTCACAGTCATCCGTAGGGGGCGAGAATGCTCAAGCCGCTGCGGCAGACGCCGCGTTGGCGGAGGAAGCAGAGCATCAACTGGACCAGCTCCAAAGCCGCTCCACTTCGGTGACGCATAGTCTCGATGGTTTGAAGCGTCAGCAGGCGGCTCAGGGCTACGGACTTCGCGGAGACATCGTCGCTGCCGAAGAGCGCATGAAGACATACATTTCGAAGGCCGAATACTTTATGCAGCGCCAGGACGCGAAGAGCGCAAAGAAGTATCTCGACATGGCCGAACCTGAAATCGAAAAGCTCGAAAAATTCCTCGGACACTAGAGCCAAAGAGGAGAACTATGGCTATCTCACGACGGACATTGCTGCAAAGACTTGCCGCGGGCGCGGTGGCTGGAGCAGCCGCCAAATCTTTCACGGGCATCGCGTTCGCCGAGGAAGTTGCGCCGCCAGGCGCCGCTGTGATCGTTGAACCTCTCCTGCTCTACCGCAACGAAAACCCGTACGGCCCCTCGGAGAAAGTCCTGGCTGTCATGCGCGAGGCCTGTTCGTGTGGCAACCGCTATCCGCGCAACGAGGAATACGATTCTCTGCTCAACAAGATTGCGGCGATGCACGGCGTTAAGCCGGAACAGATTGTGCTGGGGTGCGGCTCCTCGGAAATTCTTCGCCTGTCGGCTACGACATTTCTGGGTCCGCAGAAAAAACTCGTTGAGGCTGCGCCGACATTTCCGCTTCTCGGCAAACTTGCCCAGGCTGCCGGCGCAGAGGTCATCGATGTCCCGCTCAACACGAAGTTTGAGCACGACCTGGACGGAATGCTTGCCCGCGCCGATACCTCGGCAGGCCTCGTGTATGTCTGCAATCCCAACAATCCGACGGGCACGATCACGCCACGCAAAGACATCGAAGCCTTCATCCGCAAGCTGCCCGCGAAGTCCACAGTGCTCATCGACGAGGCATATCATCACTTCGCCGGCGACACTCCGGACTACGTTTCGTTCCTCGATCGCCCCATCGATGACAACCGCGTAATCGTCGCTCGCACCTTCTCCAAAATCTACGGCCTGGCGGGAATGCGCGTCGGTTACGCAGTTGCGCCGCCGGACGTGGCGCGTCGTCTCTCCGCCGACCGTATGCAGTTTGCCGTCAGCGTCATTTCCGCGCGGGCGGCCTCGGCAGCTCTCGACGATTCCGATTACGTTCGCATGGGCGTCAAACGAAATGCCGCCGACCGCCGGGAGTTCATGAGTCAGGCAAATGCACGCAAGCTCCGCCCCATCGATTCCCACACAAACTTTCTTATGCTCGATCCGGGGCGCCCGCCGCAGGAAGTCGTCGACCATCTGAAGAAAAACAACATCCTCATCGGACCCATTTACCCAGCAATGGACAAATACATTCGCGTATCTCTTGGAACACCTTCCGAGATGCAGATATTCTGGAGCGCATGGGACCTGATGCCAGCTCGCAAGATGGCGATGTAGGGCTTCTTTTTCACCGTATTCCAGGCCCAGTTTGCTATCCTACGCCGCGTGCCGCGCCAATTTCTGATCGACACGGACACCGCCTCCGACGACGCCGTTGCTCTCATCATGGCCCTGCGCACCCCGGACGTGCGCGTCCTCGCCATCACGACCGTTGCTGGAAATGTCGGCGTGCAACAAGCCACGCGCAACGCGCTGTACACCGCCGAACTTTGCGGCGCCAACACCCCCGTCTACGCGGGCGCGGAAAAACCTCTTATTCGCCCCCACCTCAGTGCCGACTGGTTTCATGGCCTGGACGGCCTCGGCGACCACGGTTACCCGCCTCCCCGCCGCGCTCCGGAAAAGCTCCACGCCGTCGATGCCATCATCGGGACGATTGAAGCCCATCCCGGTCTTGTGCTTGTAACCCTCGGACCCCTCACCAATATCGCTCTCGCGCTCGCTCGCAAACCCGGCATCGCCGCCAAGGTCAGCCGTTGTGTCCTGATGGGCGGCGCGCCCTGCTGCGAAGGGAACGTCACTCCCGCAGCCGAATACAACATCTGGTGCGATCCCGAGGCCGCAAAAATCGTGCTGCACAGCGGTCTTCCCGTGGAGCTTGTCGGCTGGCAACTGTGCCGCGGCGACGCCCCTCTCAACCCCAGCGAAATTGAGCGCGTGCTGAGCTTTGGCACTCCACACGCCAGGTTCGCCATCGAGTGCAACAGCCGCGCCCGCGAAGCCTACCTCGAACAAACCGGCGAGCACGGAATTTCCCTGCCGGATCCCGTTGCCATGTCCATTGCCCTGGACCCCGCCATCGTCACGCAGCGCAGCGATCACTATGTGGAGGTCGAAACCTCCAGCCCGCTGACCTTAGGTATGACCGTCGTCGAGCGCCTTAATGTCGCATCCAACGAACGCAATCGCGCGATTTGGACCCCGCTTTTGAATAAGGCTCCGAACGCTACGGTTTTCTGGACGATCGATATCCGGAGATGGAAGGAAGCTCTTTACTCAGCGTTACGGTAGTGTCCGCGCGAGAGACAGGAAATCCCAAAAGCGGGCAGCAATCCGTTCTTAGTTCTGGCGTGGCCAGCGTAAGCGCCTTAATTGTAATAAGTTAAGGAGTTCCCGAGCGGAGCTCCGTGTGCGCTGACTCCACGGGCAATGGACTGCGAAGGGGGAAGCATGCGAGACTTCTGGCACGACGTCCGCTACGCCGTTCGTGGGCTGTCGCGGTCCCAGGGTTTCACAGCCATTACGATTCTGACGCTCGCCCTCGGGATCGGCGCCAACACGGCAATCTTCCAGTTGCTCGATGCCGTCCGGATGCGCACTCTTCCGGTCAAGAATCCGCAGGAGCTGGCGGAAGTGCGCATTGCCGACATGGAGGGTGTCAGGGGCAGTTTCAGCATCTGGCACGCCGCGGTCACTCACCGAATCTGGGAGCAACTCCGGGACCGCCAGCAGGCCTTCTCTGGACTCTTCGTCTGGAGCCCAGGCAGTTTCAATCTTTCTCCCAGCGGGGAGGCGCGATTCGCGTCGGGCCTTCTTGTAAGTGGAGAGTTCTTCAACACTCTGGGCGTGCGCCCCATACTCGGCCGGGTGCTCACTAGTTCGGATGATGATCGCCGGTGCAATTCACTTGGGGCCGTGATCAGCTACGGGTTCTGGCAGAAAGAGTACGGAGGAGACCCCTCCGTTGTCGGCCGGAAGCTCACCCTGGAGCATTACCCGTTCGAAATCATCGGCGTCACGCCAGCCAGCTTCACGGGCCTCGAAGTGGGCAAGAATTTCGATCTCGCGGTCCCATTGTGCGTCGAAGGGCTTCCCCCGTCCGAGAACAGCCGGCTCGACTCCGGCGTCGACTGGTGGCTCATCGCAATGGGCCGCCTGAAGCCCGGTTGGACCTTGGAAAAAGCCAGCGCTCACTTGTCCGCGATCTCTCCCGGCATATTTCAAGCTTCGCTGGCGCCGAATTATCCCCGGGCCAGCGTGAGCAAGTATCTCGGATTCAAGCTCGCGGCCTTCCCAGTTTCCACAGGTGTTTCCCTTTTGCGCGAACAGTATTCAGATCCGCTGTGGTTTTTGCTGGCGATTTCTGGCCTGGTGCTGCTGATCGCTTGCGCGAATCTGGCGAATCTTATGCTCGCTCGCGCGGCTTCTCGCGAACGCGAAATGGCCGTCCGCCTTGCTCTGGGCGCGTCGCGTGGAAGGCTCGTCCGCCACCTGCTAGCAGAAAGTCTCTTGCTCGCCACGGCCGGCGCACTGCTCGGAGCATGGCTGGCCGGCGTGCCGAGCCGGTTCCTCGTCAATTTTATCAACACGGAATCGAACCCCTTGTTCCTCGAACTGACCTTGGATTGGCGCATGCTCTTGTTCACAGCTGTCGTTGCGCTCCTTACCTGCGCCTTGTTCGGGCTAACACCTGCTCTAAGGGCGACTCGCGTTTCTCCCGAGGCAGTGTTGCGCGCGAGCGGCCGCGGAATGACCGCCGGCGCTGGACGATTTGGTCTGCGGCGGCTTCTGGTCGTTTCGCAGGTGGCTCTCTCGCTCGTGCTGCTTGTGGCGGCGCTTTTGTTCACCCGCAGTCTGCGCAATCTGATGACTTTAAGTACGGGATTGCAGGAGGACGGCATCCTCATCACCTATGCGGACATGAGCCGCCTCAACCTCCCGCCCGAGCGCCGCCAGGAATCCAAGCAGGATTTGGTCCGCCGGCTCGAACGGATTCCGGGAGTGCTTTCTGCTGCCGAAACGAATATCGTTCCTCTGGCCAACAGCTCCTGGACCAACAACGTCTGGATGGACGGCTCCGATTCGACACACCAGGTTGAGTCCCACTTCGCGTCAGTGAGCTCGGGATACTTCAAGACGATGGGAATCGCTCTGCTAGCGGGCCGCGATTTCAATGAAACCGATACTCCCAAGTCTCCCAACGTCGCTGTTGTGAACGAAGCGTTCGCCCGGCAACTGCTGCATGGCGCGAATCCGGTCGGCAAACGATTTTGGCGGGAGGCAACGCCCAGCACTCCGGAGACGGTCTTGGAGATTGTCGGTTTCGTGAAGGACGCCAAGTATAGCAATCTCCGGCAAGCACTGGTCCCGACTGCCTACACGCCCTCTTCCCAAAGCAAGAAGCCTGACTCGTTTGCTCAGATTCTCATCCATTCGAACATGTCGATGTCCGCGTTGCTCCCAGCCGTGAAGGAAGCCATCAGACAGGACAGCCCGGACATCACGCCCACATTCCAGGTATTCAAAGAGATGATTCGGGATTCCCTTGTGAAGGACCGCCTCATGGGAACGCTGTCGGGATTCTTTGGCTTTCTCGCTGTACTGCTTGCCACCATCGGTCTTTACGGCGTTGTTTCGTTCACGGTCGCGCAGCGCACGAACGAAATTGGCATCCGTATGGCTCTCGGCGCTGACAGGGGCGCCATTCTTGGGATGGTTCTGCGGGAAGCCTTCGTACTCCTGGCCATTGGCGTTGGCGCCGGCACCGCCCTAGTATTAGCTGTAGGGAGGACGGCGAGCGCCCTGCTCTTCGGGCTGAAACCCTATGACCCGCCGACCCTTGCTATCGCAATCGCCATCCTCGCTGCAGTGGCTGTCAGCGCAAGTTATCTGCCCGCGTGGCGCGCTTCGCACGTCGATCCTATGGTTGCCCTGCGTTACGAATGACGCGGCGCAAAGACACCCGCCACAGTTATAGCGACTCACGGCGACGCTGATCGTTCTCGCCAGCGCCCAACTGCTTTCGGCGTTATCGCAAATTTCTGTTGCTTGTGATGGCTATTTCCAAGAAACTTTCTGCCGTATTCCATGGGACCGGAGCCTGCGATGAGTCGATTCTGCCGTGTATCCTTCTGCTCGATGCTGCGCGCATTTCTTCCAGTGCTGGGCCTGGTTCTGCTTGCCAACTCAGCCCCCGCTCAGAAGTCACCTGCGCCGTCAGGCTCCATCGAAGGAAGCCCCGTCCCCGCGGCTCCGTTGCTTGCGGCTCACGCCCTCGAAAAGTCTGATTTGGAAGCATTCTTTGACGGCATCGTCCCGCTGCAACTGGAGCGCAGCGACGTCGCCGGTGCAACGGTGCTCGTGATGAAAGACGGCCAGGAACTTCTGAAAAAAGGCTACGGCTACTCCGACTTTGCCAGGAAGAAGCCGGTAGATCCCGAGCTCACGATGTTCCGGCTCGCTTCAATCTCGAAGCTCTTCACCTGGGTGTCCGTTATGCAGTTGGCGGAGCAGACCAAACTCGACATCGATACCGATGTGAACAAGTATCTTGATTTCCCGATTGCTCCGGCCTTCGGCAAGCCCATCACGCTCAGGAATCTTATGACCCACACCGGCGGTTTCGAAGAGGAGATTCGCGACATTCTCCTTACCGACCCGAAAAAAGCCGCGACGCTGCGGGATTTTCTGGTCGCGAATCAGCCCCGCCGCATCTATCCTCCGGGCGAGGTGCCTGCCTATTCGAATTACGGCGTCGGGCTCGCGGGCTACATCGTCCAGCGTGTGAGCGGTCAACCGTTTGAAAACTACGTCAGCGGGCGCATTTTCGAGCCGCTGGCGATGAAGCACTCCAGTTTCGCCGAGCCCATGGTCGTGCCTCTTGCGGCTTTCGTCTCCGACGGTTACAAAAACAACACGGAAAAGCCCGCGGTTGGTTTCGAGATTTTCAATCCCGCTCCGGCGGGCGGCATTTCCTCGACCGCGTCCGACATGGGCCGCTTTGCCCGCGCGCTGCTTAACGGCGGCGAGCTCGACGGTCGCCGCATCCTGAAAACCGAAACATTGGACACCATGTGGACGCGGCAGTTTGCCGCTTCCGATGCCTTGCCCGCCATGTGCATGGGCTTCTATCAGACTTGGCGAAATGGCTTGCACTTCATCGGCCACGACGGGGATCTGATTGCCTTTCACAGCATGTTCCTTCTGGAGCCGAAGGAGAAATTGGTGCTCTTTGTTTCCTACAACTCCGCCGGTTCCGCGCCCAAGACGCGCACCGAAATTCTGGATTCCTTCGCCGATCGCTATTACCCCTATTCGAACGCCCCTGATTTTCAGAAGCTCCCCGTCGAAAACCTCAAAGCCATCGAGGGCACTTACCAGGCCACGCGGCGAGCCGACAGCACCAAGATGAAGCTCGCCAACCTGATCGAACAGACTGGCGCCAAAGTGGATAAAGAAGGCGTGCTGAAGGTTGACGCCTCCAACGATTTGCGCGGCCATGTGCGCAAATGGAAGCCCATCGGTAAGGACCTTTGGCAGGAACAAGACGGCCAGCATCGGCTGTTCACCATTCGTGACGCAGCGGGAAAGATCATCCGGGTGGCGATCAGCTTTCCGGGCGTGCAGTTCGAACGCGTTTCGTGGTACGAAAATGGCAATGTCGTCCTTCCCGTTCTCGGGGCGAGTCTGTTGATCCTGCTCGCGGTGGTCCTCGCCAGCTTATTGCGGCTGGGCCGGCGGCTTTTTCTCTCCAAGCGTCCGCTGCTGAAAGCCCAGCCTGGCACACTCTGGCTGACCGCAGCCCCGCGGCTATCCGCCTTTTCCTGGATTATCCTGGTCATCGGCATCGGACTGCTTATGAACTCGCTCGAGAGGGAAACCACTCTCCCAACTCATTCCCTTGACAAATATTTCGTCCTCGTGAATTGGGCCACCGCTCTCGTAATTCTCTTTAGCGTATTCGCAATCCTGGCCGCTTTGCGTATTTGGCGGCGTGCCGAAATCCGCTCGACTTCCAAGGTAAAATTCTCCCTGGTCGCCTCCGCCTGCCTCTTTCTCATCTGGTTCTCGATCCACTGGCACCTGATTGGGCCGGCGCATCGTTTCTGATTTGTGAATGAGTTGAGCCGCGGTGCCACAGCCCATGACTCCTCTATTTCCGGATGAGGACAAACCTATTCACTCACATCGTCACCGACTTGTTCAACGACCTGAAGAACGGCACGCTTCCGGCCGTCTCTTTCGTCAAGCCGGATGGTGCGATGGATGGCCATCCCAACTCCCCGCCTCCGGTAATGGGCTAGTTTCCGTATAGCCGACCTCCATGATAAGTCCGTGTCAAGAGGGCAAAGGCTCTCCCGACGCGCTTGGGAGAAGCGCGGGAAAGAAATCCTTCAGGTTCCTCAGCTCGCTTTCGTGCCTCTAGGCAGTGGTTCCTTTTCGATGCAGAACCAGACATCCATTTGCCGTCTCAGGCCAACGAGTGGTCTTCACAGAAGATTGAGTTTGTGTCCCCTGCCAGTCTCGAAACAATTCGATGGGGGCATCGGGAGCTTACGCTCCGTCGCCCAGTCGGCAACTGACGAGACCTGGCAGGCAGCGCGCTGAAGAAATCCTCCTAATATTTTCGGCACCGTGCTACGCGGCGGTGCGGTTTTCTCTTTCTACTGGTAGAAACTCTTTTTGGCGCCGATCCAAGGCAACCAGATAGGCCACCAGCTTGCGCGCCACCGCAAGGGTCGCGCGGTTCGCGTTGCCCTTCTGTTTCTCCTGGTCATAGACCAGTGCCAAGTCGGGGCTCCGTCGCGGGGCCAGCTTGGCCGCCTCGATCAGTACGCTCTGCAGATGCTTGTTGCGCTGCTTGGAAAGCGGTGTGCGCTTGATGGCCTCTGCCGAACTTTTCTCGGCTCCGCACAGCCCACAGTAGCTGATGGCCTTCTTGATCGACGAAAAACGCCGTACGTCGCCAACTTCCAGTACCCAGGTAAGTGCCGTGATCGGGCCAACCGCAGGAATGGTCATGAGTCGTTCCACTCGTTCGACCAAGAGCGGATCGCGCCCTAGCGACCGTACCAAAGCGCTTTCCGTCTTCCCCAGGCGCACCAACGTTTCCCGGCAGAGTCGCAGCAACGGCCGCAGCCCGTCATCGATATCTTTGTTGGTGGCCAGCAGTTCACGGAAGTAACCGACCTTGTGTAGCTTCTGCTTGTTGTAGCTCACGCCGGCTTCCATCAGCAGGACAGCGATTTTGTTCTTCATCTGCACGGCCTGACGGACCAACAGATTCCGATAGCGCAGGGTGCGCCGGCGCTCGCGAATCTCGGTCGAGGCCATGTAACACTCCGGCAGAAAATCACACCGCAAGCAGTCCGCGATCTTGTGGGCATCGATCCGATCGTTCTTCTTCTTGGCCGCGGCAATAGCACGCAGCATCAGCGGATGTGCCACCTTCAACGCGGCTGCGTGCGGAAGCAGATGATCGTAGATCCAGGCCGTGAAGATGGTCGCTTCCATCGCCGCCGTCCACGGTTGCGGGAGAGTTTTCATCCAACGGTCCAAGTCCAATCGTGTGGCGGGAATCGCGCCCTGCGAGTGAATCTGCCCGCTGCCATCCTTCACACAGTAGCTGATCGTTTTCTTGTGAACATCCAAGCCGATGTAATACATACTTCGCATGGAGGAGCCTCCTTGGTTGTCTCTGAATCAGCGCGGTCGCTGAGTTCAGCTTTTGTACACCAAGCGCTCCTCCTGACTTATTCATTCAAACAATACGGGCCCGAGCCAGTGCAGCCGTAACCCGCACGGCAAACAGCAGGTATGGTGTCGTCCCGCAGGAGTGGCCCGCCGCCCCTACCTTGCGGCAACCTAGTTAGAGCGGCTTCAATTCACCATCAACCTGCACCCCTCCGAGCGTCACTTGAACGCAACCGTCAGTCCTCTGGACTCGCTGAAGCTCAAAGACAGGTCACCGCAGGACGAGTAGATGGACCGGCCACCGCTCGAGGTGGCCGATCTGGTCCGCGCCGCGGGAGACGCCTTCATCGAACGAAGCCGTAAGTGGATCAGTTGGAAGCACGGGAAAATGCTGCTGCCCATTGCGCGGTGTCGCACCGCCGCGCTCGGCGGCCATCTCGATGAATGCACTCGCTGCGGTCATCGCGCCATCTCTTTCAATTCATGTCGAAATCGGCACTGCCCGAAGTGTCAGTCGGGCGCTCGCGATCGTTGGCT
>WNFB01000744.1_pt1 | contig 27185 bp, 17 predicted proteins | sample 5400501 | NCBI WGS metagenome assembly WNFB01 (sample SAMN13153341, study PRJNA577476) | soil metagenome | isolation source: 200 cm saprolite under Douglas fir tree site 2 hole 1 | place: USA:California | collected 2015-04-18
GCCAACTGGAGGAACCGCTGCCAGGCCGCGTCGGCGCCGGCCGCGTCCGACAGCGTGATGCCAAGCCGGCTGAGCCTGTGATGGAACGCGTGGCGGCCCGATCGCGCCGTCAGCACAATGCGCGAGTCGGCCAGGCCGACGTCCTCGGGCTTCATGATCTCGTAGTTCAGGCGGTCTTTCAGGACGCCGTCCTGGTGGATTCCGGAGGCGTGGGCAAATGCGTTGGCGCCGACCACCGCCTTATTCGGCTGCACCGGCGTGCCGGTCAGCTCAGACACCAGCCGCGACGTGCGCGTGATTTCGGTGGTGTTGACGGCGCACTCGAGACCCAGCTTCGCCTGCCGCACCCGAAGCAGCATCACGACCTCTTCGAGTGAGGTGTTGCCGGCGCGCTCGCCGATGCCGTTGATAGTGCATTCGACGCGCCGGGCGCCCGCCGCCAGGGCGGCGAGGGTGTTGGCGACCGCGAGGCCAAGGTCGTTGTGGCAGTGCACAGAGAACAACGTGTTTTCGCTGCCTCGCGCCTCGTTGATCACGCGCCGCACCAGCTCACCGAACTCGTAAGGAAGGCAGTAGCCGGTGGTGTCGGGAATGTTGATCACGTTGGCGCCGGCCGCGATCACCGTCTGGACCGTCTCGACCAGGTAGTCCGGGTCGGCGCGCCCAGCGTCCTCCGGCGAGTACTGCACGTTGTCGCAGAGCGACCGCGCGTACGCGACCATCTCCGCCCCGCGCTTCAGGACCTCCTCGCGCGACATGCCGAGCTTGCGGTTGATGTGCACGTCGGAGACCGAGAGCACGATGTGGATCTGGGGGTTCTCCGCCTCCTTGATCGCGCCCCATACCGCGTCGATGTCGTCCTTCACCGCGCGCGCAAGCGCGGTGACAGTCGTGCTGCGGATCTCGCGGGCGATGCGCCGGCAGGCCTCGAAGTCACCCGGTGACGAGATCGGGAATCCAGCTTCGATGACGTCTACGCCAAGCTTTTCCAGCTGGCGCGCGATGCGCAGCTTCGAGTTCGAGTCCAGGTGGAACCCGGGCGACTGCTCGCCGTCGCGCAGAGTGGTGTCGAAGATGAATACGCGATCCGGACTTGAGTCTTTCATTTCTCTACAGGCTCCAACCAGGTCATCATCGCGCGCAGCTCGCGCCCGACCTGTTCGATCTGGTGATCGGCGTCGCTGCGCCGCATGGCGAGGAATTCCTTTCTTCCATTCGAGTTCTCGTCCAGCCACCGCTCCGCAAATGAGCCGTCCTGGATCTCGGCCAGCACCTGTCGCATCTGCTGCCGCACGTGGTCGTCGATGATGCGAGGGCCCGAAACGTAGTCGCCGAACTCGGCCGTGTCCGAGACCGAGTAGCGCATGAAGCCGAGTCCGCCGCGATACATGAGGTCGACGATGAGCTTCAGCTCGTGGAGGACCTCGAAGTACGCGAGCTCGGGTTGATAGCCGGCCTCGACAAGCGTCTCGAAGCCCGTCTTCACCAGCGACGCGACGCCTCCGCACAGTACCGCCTGCTCGCCGAACAGGTCGGTCTCCGTCTCCTCTTTGAAGGTGGTCTCGAGGATGCCGGCGCGCCCGGCGCCCAGGGACCGGGCGTATGCGAGAGCGCGCTTCCAGGCGTGGCCGGTCGCGTCTTGATACACGGCGATCAGGGCGGGGACGCCCTGCCCGTTGACGTACGTGCTGCGCAGGAGGTGGCCGGGGCCCTTGGGCGCGATCATCGCGACGTCGATGTCCTGGTTGGGCTTGATCTGCGCGAAGTGGATCGAGAAGCCGTGCGCGAACATCAGCATCGAGCGCGGCTGCAGGTGCGCCTCGATCGATTCGCGGAAGAGCTTGCCCTGCCCCGCATCAGGAGTCAGCACCATCACCACCTGGGCCTCTGAAACGGCCTCCGGCACGGGCACCGCGCGAAGGCCATCCGCCTCGACGCGCTCGATCGACTTGCTCCCCGGATACAGCCCGACGCGAACGTCCTCGCCGCTGTCGCGCAGGTTCAAGGCGTGGGCGCGACCCTGGCTGCCGTAACCGATCACCGCGACCGGCTCGCCGAGGCTCGGCGGACAGTCGGCGTCGTAGTGGATCTTCATGCGGTTCTCCTCATCACGACGGGGCCGGATCGGACCACGTCGACAATTCCGTGCCGGGTCAGCTCATTCACGAAATCGCCGACCTCGTCGCGGTCGCCGGAAAATTCGACCGTCGTGCCGTCCGGCGCGGTCGAAAGCACCTTGGCGCCGCGCTGCACCAAGGCGTCGAGCTCAGAGGCGGCGACCTTCGCGACCACGAGCTCGCGGCTGTGCACGTCGTCGCCGGTCAGGTCCTCGACCTCGACCACCTCGACCAGCCGCTCGAGCTGCTTGCGCACCTGGTCGGCCTCGGCGTGCCCGTGGTCGACCTGCAGCGTGATCCGGATGCGCCCCGGCTCGCGGCTCGGGCCGACCGAGATGCCGCGGACGTGAAAGCCGCGACGCCGGATCGCCCCGGAGATCTTGGTCAATGTGTTCGGCGCGTCCTCAACCAGGATGGACAACACGCGGACTCGGTTCCCTTCCCCGCTAGCCGGGGAAGGTGACCCGGCCTTTCCTTCCCCGCTCGCCGGGGAAGGTGACCCGGGCTGCGCAGCAGCCCCGGTCGGATGGGGAGTTACGCCTGCCAACTGAGCGTCAGGCATCCGGCGCCTCCCAGAACTCGTTGAGGCTCTTGCCGAGCGGCACGATCGGGTAGACGTTGGCCTCGGGGTCGATCCGGAAGTCGATCAGGAACGGACCCTTCGTCCTCTCCGCGGCGTCGAACGACGGAGCTATGTCCTCGAACTTCTCGACCCGCAGCGCCGGCATGCCGTAGGCATCCGCCAGCTTCACGAAGTCGGGCATGTGGGTCAGGTCGACCTGCGAACGAACGCCGCCGTAGAAGTCGTCCTGGAACTGCCGGACCATGCCAAGTGAGAAGTTGTTGAGGAGGACGATCTTGACGTCGAGCTGATGCTCGACCGCGACCGAGAGCTCCTGCGCGGTCATGACGAAACCGCCCTCGCCCGCCACGCACCAAACCGGCAGCTCGGGCCTGGCGAACTTGGCGCCGAGGGCTGCAGGGAGTGCGAACCCCATCGTGCCGGAGCCGCCGGAGTTGATGAACAGGCCTGGCCGGTCGTAGTTCCACCACAGGGCGGCCCAGATCTGGTTCTGGCCGACGTCGGCGACCACGATGGCCTGGCTCTTCGCCCGCCGGTACATATCGATCAGCACGTCCTGCGGCTGAAGCCGGCCATTTGAGTGCTTGTAACGCAGCGGGTGCTCTTCGCGCCACGCGTCGATCTGCGCGAGCCACCGACCGCGCCCTTCGTTGAGATGGTCGATGTGCGGCAGCATTGCCTCGAGCGCTTGCTTGGCGTCCGCCACGAGCTCGATGTGCGGGCGCACGTTCTTGCCCATCTCGGAGCCGTCGATGTCGATATGGATGAAGGTCTTCACGTTCGGCGCGAACCCGGCGAGCTTGGCGGTCACGCGGTCATCGACCCGCATGCCGACCATCATCAAAAGGTCCGCGTTCTGGACCGCCTTGAGGTTCCAGCCCGTGCCCATGAAGCCGGTCATGTGCAGGGACAGCGGGTGCTTCACGGGAAACCCGCCGATGCCGAGCAGCGTCGTCCCGACGGGCGCGGCCGCAGCCTCCGCCAGCTCCTGCAGCTGGGGCTCGGCATGGCTCAGCAGCACCCCGTGGCCGGCCAGGATGACCGGGCGCTCGGACCCGGCCAGCGCTTGCGCGGCCTGCCGGGCGTGGTCGAGGTTGACGTGCCCGTTGAGCTTGTAGCCGGGGATCTGCAAACGTTCCGGCGTGACGCGCTCGGCGTCCGCCTGCTGCACGTCCTTGCAGATGTCGATCAGCACCGGGCCGGGACGGCCGGTGGTCGCGATGTGAAACGCCTCGTGGATGACGCGTGGCAGCTGGTCGATCTTCGTGACGAGGTAGCTGTGCTTGGTCACCGAGCTCGTGGCGCCGATGACGTCCGACTCCTGGAAGGCGTCGCGGCCCACCTGCGTGCTGATCACCTGGCCGGTGATCGCGATCATCGGGACCGAGTCCATGTAGGCCGTGCAGAGCCCGGTCACCAGGTTCAGGGCCCCGGGCCCAGAAGTCGCGAACACCACGCCCGGTTTGCCGCACGCGCGGGCGTAGCCGTCGGCCATGTGGGCGGCGCCCTGCTCGTGGCGCACCAGGATGTGCTTGAGCTTGGGGTGCTCGTGGAGGTGCTGGTAGATCGGCAGGTTGGCGCCGCCCGGGTAGCCGAAGATGTACTCGACACCTTCGCGCTCCAGCGCTTCCAGCACCATGTCGGCTCCGGTCACTTCTTGGCGGGCTCCTTGTTCGTGGTCAAAAAGAAAGCCCCCGCCTCTCGGTCGGGGGCTTTTGCGATCTATCTGGTGGTCTGGCTAGGTCGCGCGTGCCCTCGATCGAATGCCAATAAGGCCCAGGAGGCCCAGGAGCAGTACTACGAGCAAGCGGGGAGACCTTGCCATGAGGTTGTGAATGTTAACGAGTGACAGCCCGCTTCGGGTTGTGGCTCGGGTACAAATTTCTGGCCGGGGCCGTGCGTAAAGTTGTCGTTCCCAATGCCAAAGACCCTCGCCCAGAAGCTGTGGGACGCGCACGTGGTGCGATCCGCCGAGGGCGAACCCGACCTCCTTTTCGTCGACCTCCACCTCGTCCACGAGGTCACGTCGCCCCAGGCGTTCGAGGGACTCCGCATGGCGGGACGGCGGGTTCGCCGGCCGGACCTGACCGTGGCGACGATGGACCACAACGTCCCGACCCGGGGCGGCGTTCGGGCGGCCGACGAGCTGTCGCGCAAGCAGATGGAGGTGCTCTCTGAGAACTGCCGCCGAGAGGGAATCCCGCTGCACCAGGTCGGCAGCAGGCGCCAGGGCATCGTGCACGTGATCGGGCCCGAGCTGGGCCTGACCCAGCCCGGGATGCTTATCGTGTGCGGCGATTCGCACACCTCAACGCACGGGGCCTTCGGCGCGCTTGCGTTCGGCATAGGCACCTCGGAGGTGGAGGTCGTCCTGGCCACGCAGTGCCTGCCTCAGAAGCGACAGGGCGACCTGGCGGTGAACGTCTCCGGAGAGCTGCCCCTAGGTGTGACGGCCAAGGACATCATGCTCGGGCTGATCGGACGGACAGGCACGTCCGCCGGGCAAGGCCACCTGGTCGAGTATCGGGGCCCGACCATCCGGGGTCTGTCGATGGAAGGGCGCATGACGGTCTGCAACATGTCGATCGAATGGGGCGCCAAGGCGGGCATGGTCGCCCCCGACAACACGACGTTCGCGTACCTGGAGGGGCGGCCGCACGCGCCGAAAGGTTCGGTGTGGGAGAAGGCGCTGGAGCACTGGCAGTCCCTCGGCTCGGATGAAGACGCTCCGTTCGATGGGCAGATCGACCTCGACGCGGCCGGGCTCGAGCCCCACGTCACCTGGGGCACCACGCCGGCGCAGGTCGTTCCGGTCACGGGACGTGTGCCCTCGCCCCGCTCGGAGACCGACGAGCGGGCCCTGCGCTACATGGACCTGCTGCCGGGCACCCCGCTGGCGGACATCGCGATCGACCGCGTGTTCATCGGCTCCTGCACGAACGCCCGGCTCGAGGACCTCCGCGCGGCGGCCGGCGTGATCCAGGGCCGCCACGTCCACCCCAAGGTGCGCGCGATGGTCGTCCCCGGCTCGACGTCGGTCAAGCGCGCCGCCGAGGACGAAGGCCTCGATACGATCTTCAAAGCGGCCGGGTTCGAGTGGCGCAACGCGGGCTGCTCGATGTGCCTGGGCATGAACCCGGACATCCTGGCGCCCGGCGAGCGGTGCGCCTCGACGTCGAACCGGAACTTCGAGGGCCGGCAGGGCTCGGGCGGCCGGACGCACCTCATGAGCCCACCGATGGCCGCCGCCGCCGCGCTGACCGGTCACCTGGTCGACGTGAGGGAGCTCATCTAGATGCAGCCCGTCAAGCGCGTCGCCGGACGCATGGCCCCGCTCGACCTCGCCGACGTCGACACCGACCAGATCATCCCCAAGCAGTTTCTGAAGCGTATCGAGCGCACCGGCTATGGCCCGTTCCTTTTCTATGACTGGCGCGCGCGCGGGAATTTCGTGCTGGACCGCCCGGAATACTCAGGCGCCTCGGTGCTGGTCGCCGGGGCCAACTTCGGCTGCGGGTCTTCGCGCGAGCACGCGTCGTGGGCGCTGCGCGATTTCGGTTTCCGCGCCATCATCGCGCCGAGCTTCGCCGACATCTTTCGCGCCAACTGCTACAAGACGGGCCTGCTCGCGGTGACCCTGCCTGACAGCCAGGTGCGGCACCTGATCGACCTCGTCTCCGAGGATCCGTCCGTCGAGGTCACGGTCGACGTCGAGGCGCAGCAGGTACGCGGTGACGGATTCAGCTATCGGTTCGAGATCGACCCGTTCGCGCGACAGAGCCTGCTGCACGGACTGGACGAGATCGCGCTCGTGGAGCGGCACGACCAGGACATTGCGGCCTACGAGAAAAAGCGCGACTCCTGGCTGCCCACGGTCAGGTGACGCGGCCTCTCAGCCGATAAAGCGCCAGCCGCCGTACATCACCGCGAGGACGACCATCGCCGAGGCCGAGATCAAGAGCCACGCGAGCTGCAGGTTGCGCCTCGGCACAAGCCAGGTGGCGAACGCGAAGTAACAGGGGAATATCACCGAGACAACTCGCGGCACCAGGCTGAAGATGTGCAGGTAGAGGCCCTGGTCCGCGGCCACGATCACCTGCGTGATGGCAAACGCACCGTAGCCGATGGGCATCCGACGGGTCACCCAGGCCGCACCGACGGCGAAGACGAGCAGCACCGGGACGCCGATGGCTTCGGGGTTGAATGGATCGCCTTCGATCACGGCCTTGGGGAACGAACCCACGAGGTACAGCGGGTTGCGCTCAGGACCTATCCAGAAGGATCGCGCGTGGACGTATCCCAGCGGGTCGCCCATCTGCACCCACTGAATGACGCTGACGGTCAGCAGCCCGGCGACAGGAAGGACCGCCGCCACGATTGCGGCACGCCGGCGCCCAAGCACACCTTCTGCAGCAAGCGCCGCTGCGAACAGGACACCTGGGGCGCGCGTCATGGCCCCTGCAAGCCCACCCAGACCGGCGAGAAACCAGTGGCCCGATTCCATGAGCACGAACGCGCCCACCGTGACGAGCAGGAACACCGACTCGGTGTAGGGATAGCTGAAGAACATCGCCGCCGGGCCAAGCGAGATCAGCCACAGAGCAAGCCGGGCTCGATCGACATCCATCCGGCGAACTCCAACCACGTAAAGGAGTGCCAGGGACGCGAAAAAACAAACGTTGGGAATGAGGATCATGGCCCAGACGCTTCCGCCCGCAAGGTGAATCAGCAGCGGATAAAACGGAAACCAGGCGACCCGTATGTGCTCCGCGACGACACCGCCCGCTCCCAGGGCATAACCGTGGTTCGCGATGTATGCGTAAGCGTCGATGTCCCAGTGAAAGAACGGGGAAAGCGCCGGGGGTGGATAAGTGTTTGAGTAAAGGCCGGCCGGCGCTTGCAGGTTCCGCGCGCCGAACACCGTCGCCACCATGACCAGGAACCGGCTGACCAGGAACGGTGCCACGGCGGCCTTCAGACCATTGACGAAATGCTCCCTCGGAATCGGTTCCGGCCGAATTACCGCCTGGCGAGCCCACCGTCGCAGCGAGTCGCGAAGCTCTGCTGCGCGATCCCGAGCGGCGACGTCGCTCCCGATCACTCCGACGTCAGGTGAGGTCGCGCGCTGGGGTGGATCCCCTACCTGCATGCGGCCGAAAGCTTAGCGCCGGGCGGTCTGGCCCAGCGGCGCTGGTTCAGGTCAGCTTGTACGCGGTGCCGGGGAAGTAAGCGTCCTCGCAGCCGAGGCTGCCGCAGGAGGTGCCGGTGCTGCTGGCGTCCCTGGCCCAGACGGTGTACAGGTAGCTGCCCGCGGCCAGGCCGGAGGTGGTCCAGCTGAAGGTGGCGCTGCTGGAGTAGGCCTGGACGACCTGCCAGGCATGACCGGGGGCCAGGATCCAGAACTGGTATAGCGGGTGGGGGCAACCGGAGGCTGCGGCGGTGAAGGTGACGGTCGCGCCGGCTGCTTGAGGTGAGCCGGGCGCTGCCGACTCGGTGACCGAGTTGCAGGGCTGGCTGGTCAGGCTGTAGGCGGTGCCCGGGAAGTAGGCGTCTTCGCAGCCCAGGCTGCCGCAGGTGGTGCCGGTGCTGCTGGCGTCCCTGACCCAGATCGTGTAGAAGTAGCTGCCGGGGGCCAGGCCGGTCGTGTTCCAGCTGAAGGTGGCGGTGCCCGAGTAGGCCTGGACGACCTGCCAGGCATGGCCGGGGGCCAGGATCCAGAACTGGTAGAGCGGTTGGGGACAACCGGAGGCGCTTGCGGTGAAGGTGACCGCGGTCGCCGAAGGCTGAGGTGACGCGGGCGCGGCTGAGGCGGTCACTGAGGCGCACGGCTGCCTGGTCAGGGTGTAGGAGATGCCTGGGAAGTAAGCGTCCTCGCAGCCTACGCTGCCGCACGATGCGCCCGGACTGCTGGTGTCGCGGACCCAGACCGTGTAGAGGTAGCTGCCGGGGCCCAGGCCCGTTGTGTTCCAGCTGAAGGTGGCGGTGCTGGAGTAGGCCTGGACGACCTGCCAGGTGCGGCCGGGGGCCAGGATCCAGAACTGGTAGAGCGGTTGGGGACAACCGGAGGCGCTTGCAGTGAAGGTGACGGCGGTCCCCGAAAGCTGAGGTGACGCGGGCGCGACCGACTCGGTGACCGAAGTGCATGCCTGGCTGGTAAGGGTGTAGGAGGTGCCGGGTAAGTAGGAGTCCTCGCAGCCCAGGCTGCCACAGAAAACGCCGGGGCTGCTGGTGTCGCGGACCCAGACCGTGTACATGTAGCTGCCGGGCGACAGGCCCGTGTTCCAGTTGAAAGTGGAGCTCGTCGAGTAGGGCTGGACGACCTGCCACGCGCGGCCGGGGGTCAGGACCCAGAACTGATAGAGCGGGTGAGCACAGCCTGAGCCGGTGGCGCTCAAGGTAACCGTCGTGCCGGCCAGTTGAGGCGCGGGCGGGCTGGCTGTGACCGTAGGCGTGATGCATGGACCAAGCCCGAATGAGATGCGCGCGTACGTGTCCCTGTTCACGGACGCACCTTGATCTCGTGCATCGACCTGGAACGTATACGTTCCAAATGGCTTGCCCGTGGTATCCCACGCCAACGTGGGAGACGTGCTGTAGTCCTGGGCCAGCGTGAAGGTAGTGGCGCCTGGAGGCTGAATCCAGAACCGGAAGGTCGCCGTCCCCGCGCATAGAGCAGTGGCTGTGAAAGTGATCGCGGTCCCGGGAGTCTGGGGCGACGAATGGTCAGCTGAGATCGCACCCTGGGAGCACTGACCGAACTTGAGGTTGATGAGCGACCAGAGCTCCGGCGCGCCACCTCCGTAGCTGAGCGTGAAGATGCCGATTCCGCGCAGGTGGTTGTTGATCACCAGGTCGTATTTGTTGCCTAGCGATGTGACGTCGTCGTAGTACATCTCACGCGTGCAGCCTGCCTGCAAGCTGCTCCATGTATCCCACTCGGTGTTGCCCTGCGTGTCATGCACTTCGCGGTGGGTGTGATAGTCGTAGTTCGGCGAATAACCGTTTTCAGTCGACGCGTCGAGGTAGCCTTCCGCGACCAGCGTGCCAGGTAAGGCGTATGCGTTGGGCGGTGCACTGCTGGGGGATCCGCTGACGCATGCCTTCCGGCCGTAGTACGGGATGCCCATGATGACCTTTGACGGCGAGACGACGGCTGAGTACTCGGCCGACGCGCGGCTGTCGTTCCAGTAGTAGGTGGTGAGAGGCGCGGTCGGGCCGAGGCAGAAGGAAGAGCAACTCAGCGGAGGTTGTCCACCGTTGTCGTACTCCATGTCGTAGGCCATCACAAAAAATGAATCGACGTAGTTGGCGAGGGCGCCGATGTCGAAGAAACCGAGATAGGTCGATCCGTTGCGATAACCCGCGGCGCCTGAGTAGGTGTCGACTGAGAGGTATGAGCCGGATGGCAGGGCGCTGCGCATGCGGGCGACGAACGACGTGAAGAGCGACTGCGATGACACTTGCGGAAAACCCGGATCGTTGCAGGTGACGTTGCTGCCCTCGTAGTCGATGTTGACGCCGTCAGCACCCCTGGAGATCACCTCGGCGACAGTGCTCTGAACCGTCGTCTGCCAGCGGTCCAGCGCCGAGCAGATATTGCGCTGGTCGGGTGTGTTGTCGCCCATGATGATGGTGAACACGACCTTCGTCCCGGCGGCATGCGCTGCGTCGATCAGTCCCGGCACGGGGCCGTTCGGGTTATCCCAGATCGTCAAGCCCGAGTCGCCGACAAGTGCGCCGGTCCAGTCAACATGGGCGCCGAAATAGGCGACCGTGGACAGCAGGCTCATGTTCCAGCTCGGGTAGCCGACAGTGGGGTCGCCGATGCTCTGGGCGAATGCGAAGCCGAAAACCTCTCGATAGAGTCGGGGATTGCCGACGGCCAGGGGTGCGGGCCCGCGAGGGATCGCGCTGGTCGTGTACTTGCCGAGCGCAGCCGTCGCGACATAATCGGCGGCCTGCCGCATCACCGGCGGACCTGTGTCTCGAATTTGCGCGATGCGGGCTGCGCTCAGCTGCGTCGCACCGGCGGGCGCGGCGTGCCGTGGAGTTGAAGTTGCATTGACCGGCGTCGCCGGCAGCAACTGAATCAACCCCACAGCCAGAGCAAGCGCGAAGTGCCGGATTCGTTGGTGGGACATGGGCAAAGAGCTAAGGCACTCTAGGCTTCACGGTAGGCCCGAGTCAACCTTGCCTGGTTAACGAGCCCTTAGGGCTTGAGTACAGCACCTTCGGATGCTGATGAGACAAGCACCGCGTATCTCGCCAACACACCTTTGCGGTAATTCGGCTCCGGCGACGACCATGACTCGAGTCGCGCCCCGATATCGACTTCCTCAACCGCAAGGCTGCGAGAGTCGATGTCGATCGAGATCGTGTCGCCATCACGCAGAGCGGCGAGCGGGCCGCCAACCGCGGCCTCGGGCGCGACATGCCCGATCATCAAGCCGCGGGTCGCCCCGGAAAAACGGCCGTCGGTCACCATCGCGACGGATTCGCCCAGCCCTTCGCCGACGATGGCCGCGGTGACCTGAAGCATCTCCCGCATGCCCGGTCCGCCGCGCGGACCCTCATACCGGATGACCACCACATCGCCTGGCTTGATGCGGCCCGATGTAACCGCTGCGAATGCGTCTTCTTCACGATTGAACACGCGTGCGGGACCGCGATGCGACGTCGGCGTGTGCTGGGTGACCTTGACCACCGCGCCGTCAGGACCAAGGTTGCCGCGCAGGACCACGAGCCCACCCTCGGCCCGCAGCGGGTGGGCAAGCGGTGCGACAACTTCCTGTCCCGGAGTTTCGACGACCGACTCACATTCTTCTCCCAGGGTGCGCCCGGTCACCGTCAGCGCGTCGCCGTCGACATAGCCGCCGTCGATCAGGCGTCGCGTGAGCAGGGCAATCCCTCCGGCGCGGTGCAGCTCCACCGCGGCGAACCGGCCGCCTGGCTTGAGGTCGCACAGCAGCGGAGTGCGCCGGCTGACCCGGTCGATCTCGTCGATGGCAAGCTCGACTCCGACCTCGCGGGCCAACGCAAGCAGGTGCAGCACGGCGTTGGTTGAACCTCCGCTTGCCGCCACAGCGGCGATCGCGTTGTCGAAGGCGCGACGGGTCAGGATCCGCGACGGCCGCAGGTCTTCCTCCAGCACGTTGAGGGCAACCGCGCCCATCCGCTGCGCTGCCCTGTGCTTGTTCGGGTGTGTCGCCGGGATGGAGTTGAAACCCACCGGTGAGAGACCGATAACCTCCATGAGCATCGACATCGTGTTGGCGGTGTACTGGCCTCCACATGCACCCGGGCCAGGGCACGCCACCGCCTCGAGCTCAGCCAGGTCCGCGTCACTCATCTTGCCCGCGGCGGCAGCGCCTATCGCTTCGTAGACGTCGCCGACGGCCACGTCGCGTCCCTTGAACCTGCCCGGCATGATCGACCCGCCGTAGAGCACCATGCCGGGAACGTCGAGCCGGGCCAGCGCCATCGCAGAGCCGGGAATGGTCTTGTCGCACGCGCAGAGGCAGCACAGCGCGTCGAACATGTGACCACGTGTCACGAGCTCGATCGAATCGGCGACGACCTCGCGACTCACCAACGAGGTCTTCATGCCCTCGGTCCCCATCGTTATTCCGTCCGAGATCGCGATGGTGTTGAACTCCATCGGGTTCGCGCCCGCTTCGCGGATGCTCGCTTTGAGCGGCGCGGCCAGCTCGCGCAGGCCGAAGTTGCAGGGCATCGTCTCGAGCCAGGTGTTTGACACGCCGATGAACGGCTTCTCGATGTCCTCCGCGGTCAGGCCGATCGCGTGCAGGAACGAGCGTGCCGCAGCCCGGTCTCTTCCTTGATAAAGGACGCGACTGCGCAGCTTGCGTGCGGACACGACGCGCAGCCTAACGCCTGCGGTTAACCGATATCATCCGGGGTCAGCATGGCGACAGCGGAACCATCAGCGATTGAGTCGCCGCTGATCCGCCTCAGCAGGCTGTCGCTCGCGGTGACCGTAGGAGCCATGCCGTCGTACGTCGCGCGATTCGGCACCAAACCGTTCCGCACCGACGTCCTCGAGATCCTGGTCCTGCTGACGATCGCGCTGTACGCCGCGGGTCAGTTGCGCACGTGGACGGGCTGGCGACCGGTGCGGACGGGGATCGAGATTCCGACCGCCGTGCTGTTGTTCGCGGGCTTGATCAGTATCGGCGTCTCGACAGATCACCTGGGCGCGCTTGGCTTCTACCGGGCGTATTTCATCGAGCCCGTCATCCTTTTCTATATCGCGGTCGACCTGATGCGCCGGCCCAATGAAATTCGTCTCGTGCTCCTGGGCTTCGCAGTGGGCACGACCGTGTTCGCCATCCTGAACCTCGGCGCGTGGGCGATCGCGCTTGTCACGCACGCGCACATCGAGGTCAACAACGCGCCTGAGGCTCTGTACACGAGCCCGAACTCAGTCGCGCTCTTCCTCGAGCCTGCGGTCGCAATCGCTGCCGGGTTCGCCGTCTTTTCGGACGACCGCCGGAATCGAAACCTTGCGATTGCCTGGCTGGCGTTCCTGCTCGCCTCCATGATCGCCACCCTTTCGCGCGGGGGCTGGCTCACCCTGGCCGTGCTCGTGCTCGTCGTTGTGCTCACGATGCGGCGAACGCGCCTCAAGCTCGCCATCCTGGGCGGCGCGGTGGTGGCCGCCGCCGGGATATCGCAGATCACGTTCGTGGCCACACGGCTCTATCGCCAGCTGGACCCGAGCTACCAGGGCAACAGCTTCGAGGGCCGCCTGCAGATCTGGAGCGACACGCTGAACATGCTGCGCGCCCGCCCGATCTTCGGATCGGGCCTTCGCGCTTACCAGACCGTGATGCGGGCGTATGCACCGCCCGGGCACACGATCGAGCTCTACCCGCACAACATCTTCCTCTCCATGTGGGTCGAGCTCGGCCTGCTCGGACTCGTCGCCTTCGCCGTGCTCATCGGCATGCTGCTGTGGCACGGCTGGTCTGCGTACGCAAGAGCGAATGGATTCGCACGACCCCTGCTGTGGGGCACGTCGGCAGCCTTCGTCGCGATCCTTGTGCACGGCATGTTCGACACGCCGTACTACAACAACGACATCTCGCTCGAGTTCTGGTTTGTCGCCGCTCTCGAGATCGCCGCCATCAGCTTCCTCTTGAGGCCAGCGACCAGAAAACCGGGCTAGCTGCGTTGTTCAGTACACAGTGCTGAGGTTGCGACTGGCGGCCGCACCCCTCGCGGCGCTTGCCTTGAGCGCAAGTGTGGGCGCTGTTTCGAGCGACGCCCCCGCGGCGCCGGCCCCGTCGACGCCTTTGCTGCCGGTGGCGGCCGCTGCAAGCACCGGTTCTTGGACGACCTATCACCACGACAACGCGCATACCGGCTATGACGGCACCGTACCCACGGCGCAAGGCGCCACCGTGGGTTGGACCTCGATGTCACTCGATGGTTCGATCTACGCCGAACCGCTGGTTTACAACGGCCTTGTCTACGCCGCGACCCTGAACAACACCGTCTACGCGCTCAACCAGTCGACCGGCGTGAAGGCATGGTCCACGCATCTCCGGACACCGAAGTCGAGCGGATGGTCGTGCGGCAACGTCTCACCACAGGGCATCCTCGGCACCCCGGTCATCGACGTGGCTGGTGGCCGGATCTATGCGGCAACGCTGGGCTCCGACAACATCTACCGACTCGAGGGATTGAACCTCACGACGGGGGTCGAGGAATTGAACACTGTGATCACGACGCCGGCTCCGTCGTTCGACCTCACGATCGAGCAGGAGCGGGGCGCGCTTGGCATTGCCAATGGCTATGTGTACGTGCCTTTCGGAGGCCGCGCGGGCGACTGCGGCAACTACCACGGTTACGTCTTCGCGGTTCCCACCAACGGCACGGCCGTGACCCACTACTACGTCACGCCGGGGCAGGGCGCGGGCTTCTGGGCCGCGGGCGGGGTCGTGATCGACGACTCGACGGGAAAGGTGTTCGAGACCAGCGGCAACGGCACCGCGGGCGGGTGCAACGAGGTGACCCCCGGAGGACCGCCCGTCTACGAAAACGACGCCGTGGTCCGGCTGTCGGCCACGCTCACCCACGAAGACGCCTTCGTCCCCCAGGACTGGCACAACAACTGGTGCATCAACGACCAGGACCTCGGCTCGGCCACAATGGTCCTGATCAGCCCGACGCTTGCGTTTCAAGCGGGCAAATGGGGCACTGGGTTCCTGGTCAACCCCCAGGCCCTGGGCGGCCAGGACGGCCAGCTCTTCCCGACTCCCAAGCCAGCCTCGTACACCGAGCTCGACGTTTGCGTTGGCAACCACAACGACGCCAATTTCGGCTCGTACGCGTACGCGACTCCCTACGTCTATCTCGGGTGCGAGGGCAACGGACTCGTCGCCCTCTCGGTGAACCCGGGGACCCCGTCGTTCAGCGGCTGCAGCAACCCTTGCAACAGCCCGTCCTGGAACGCCATCGGCTTCAGTCCCGGTCCCCCGATCGTTGCGGGCGGCGCGGTGTGGGCGGTCGACACCGGTGGTGGCGGCCTGTATGGATTCGACGCGGCGACAGGCACGCAGATCTACCACAGCGCCAGTTTTGGAGTCACCCACTTCACCACGCCGAGCGAGGCCGGCGGGCAGATCTTCGTCGGCTCGGGCACCGTGGTTCGCTCGTTCAACATGCTGATCAACTCCTGCACATCGGTTACCGAGTCAGCCGCGCCTGGCTCGCCGCAGCCTCCTGGCACGCCGGTCACATTTACCGCCAGCGCTTCCGGCTGCCCCAACCCGCTCTACCAGTTCTGGATCCTGGCCCCCAGCCGCACCTGGCAGGTCGTCCAGGCCTACTCCAGCACCGCCACCTTCAGCTGGAATACAACTGGCCTGGCCCCCGGCAGCTACCTCTACACGGTCTGGGCTCGCGACGCCAGCAGCCCGGGCACCTCCTGCGGCAGCCTGGGCTGCGAGGACGCCTACTTCCCCGGCACCGCCTACAGCCTGACCAGCCAGCCCTGCAGCTCGGTCGCCGAGTCGGCTGCACCCGCCTCACCGCACCCGCCAGGCACGCCGGTCACATTTACCGCCAGCGCCTCCGGCTGCCCCAACCCGCTCTACCAGTTCTGGATCCTGCGCCCCGGCTCTCCGTGGCAGATCCTGCAGGCCTACTCCAGCACCGCCACATTCAGCTGGAGCACGACTGGGCTGGCCCCCGGCAGCTACCTCTACACGGTCTGGGCCCGCGACTCAAGCAGTCCGGGCACCTCCTGCGGCAGCCTGGGCTGCGAGGACGCCTACTTCCCGGGCACCGCCTACACCCTGGGCACCCAACCCTGCAGCTCGGTCACCGAGTCCGCCGCGCCAGGCTCGTCGCAGCTTTCGGGGACGACTGTCACCTTCAGCGCCAGCGCCGCCGGCTGCGCCAACCCGCTCTACCAGTTCTGGATCCTGGCCCCCGGCCATGCCTGGCAGGTCGTCCAGGCCTACTCCAGCAGCGCCACCTTCAGCTGGAACACAACTGGCCTGGCCCCCGGCAGCTACCTCTACACGGTCTGGGCCCGCGACTCGGGCAGCCCGGGCACCTCCTGCGGCAGCCTGGGCTGCGAAGACGCCTACTTCCCCGGCACCGCCTACAGCCTGACCAGCCAGCCTTGCACCTCGGTCACCGAGTCGGCCTCGCCTGGCTCACCTCAAGCAGCCGGCACGACTGTCACCTTCACCGCCGCCGCCTCCGGCTGTCCCCACCCGCTCTACCAGTTCTGGATCCTGGCCCCCGGCCATGCCTGGCAGGTCGTGCAGGCCTACTCCAGCACCGCCACCTTCAGCTGGACCACCTCCGGCCTAACCCCGGGCAGCTACCTCTACACCGTCTGGGCCAGGGACGCCAGCAGCACCGGCACCTCCTGCGGCAGCCTCGGCTGCGAGGACGCTTACTTCCCCGGCACTGCATACGCACTGAACTAGCCTCGCCGGCGGCGCGGCCAGCGAACTGGCAAAGAGGGGTGGGCGTGCGGTACGGTGGAAAAATGCGCAGGCAGCTTGGGTCGCTGTGCATCTTGCCCGCGCTGGCCTCCCTCATTCAAATCCAACCTGTTGCGGCGAGCGTGACCTTCAGCTCGGCGATGCAGGCCGCCTCTGAGAAAAGGAACGTACCGCTGCCATTGATCGAGGCAACGACGTACGTGAACAGCCGCTGGGAGTGGATCGCGACACCCGCAGGGGACGGCGGCGGAGGTCCGATGCACGTCATGCCCTCGCAGATGGCGTCAGCCGCCGCATTGAGCGGCCACAGCCAGGCGCAGGTCGCCGGCGATCTCAGCGCCAACGTCGACGCCGGCGCCGCGCTCCTCGCTCACGCGCAAACGAGCGGCACGGATCTTTCGTCGTGGCACCCGGCGGTTGCCGCGACGCAAGGACCGCAAGTAGCGGCTCAGATCTTCGATGTGCTGCGTCTCGGGGTCAGCGGGACCGCGAGCACTGGCGAGCAAATCGTTCTCGCACCCCAATCGCTGTCCAGCTCGGCATCCGGCTCGCCCGGGGCGCCCACCCATACAGCGGCGCCCGCCGGCGCGGCCACGACGAGCACGACCCCTGACTACCCCGCCGCGACATGGGTCCCGGCGAGCCCGGCCAACTACACGGTCGCGGACCGGCCGCACGACTACCCGGTGCAGATGATCATCATCCACGACACGGAAGGCAGCTACGGCGCTGCGATCCAGCTGTTCCAGGATCCGGCGACCCAGGCGTCCGCCCACTACGTGGTCTCGGACGCCGGCCAGATCACGCAGATGGTGCACGAGAAAGACATCGCGTGGCACGCGGGCAACTGGGACTACAACACACGCGCGATCGGCATCGAGCACGAGGGCTACGCGTACGCGCAGCCCACGTGGTATACGCCCACGATGTACCAGGCCAGCGCGCACCTGGCGGCGTCGATCTGCTCGCGATGGGGCGTGCCGATGGATCGCACGCACGTCATTGGACACAGCGAAGTCCCTGACCCGAACAATCCCGGGCTGTATGGCGGCAGCGACCACCACACCGATCCGGGTCCGTACTGGGACTGGACTTACTACATGGGCCTGGCGACGCAGTACGCGAACGCGCTGCCCAGTCCGCCGCACATGATGCCGGACCCCGTGGCGACGATCAGCGGGAGCAGCGCGACGATCACGTGGCTGCCGGCTCAGTCATGCCATCTGCCGATCACCGGATATACCGTGACCGGTCAGCCTGGCAACCTGGTCATGAACGTGGGACCGTCCGCGACGTCGGGCACGTTCAACAACCTGCAGCCGGGGGTCACGTACACGTTCACCGTGACCGCCGGCAATGCCGACGGGCAGGACACCTTGACGGCAAACTGGGAGTGCACTTCGGTCACCGAGACCGCGGCGCCGGGTTCCCCACAGGGCTCCGGCAGCTCAATCACCTTCACCGCCAGCGCGTTGGGCTGCCCCCACCCTGTCTACCAGTTCTGGCTCCTGCCCCCCAACTCCAGCACCTGGCAGGTGGTGCAGCCCTACTCCAGCAGCGCCACCTTCAGCTGGAACACCAGCGGCCTGGCCGCGGGCAACTACATGTATACGGTCTGGGCCCGCGACGCCAGCAGCGGCGGCGCCTCCTGCAGCTCGCTGGGCTGCACCGACGCCTTCTTCCCCGGCACCACCTACACCCTGACCACCCTGCGCTGCAGCTCGGTCAGCGAGTCGGCCGCGCCCGGCCCGCCCCAGGCCACGGGGACCACGGTCACCTTCAGCGCCAGCGCCGCAGGCTGCCCTCACCCGCTCTACCAGTTCTGGCTCCTGGCCCCTGGCCATGCCTGGCAGGTCGTCCAGGCCTACTCCGCCTCGAACAGCTTCAAGTGGAACACCAGCGGCCTGACCGCCGGCAACTACCTCTACACCGTCTGGGCCCGCGACTCGGGCAGTCCGGGCACCTCCTGCGGCAGCCTGGGCTGCGAGGACGCCTACTTCTCGGGCACCGCCTACAGCCTGACCACCCAGCCCTGCAGCTCGGTCACCGAGTCCGCCGCGCCTGGCTCGCCGCAGCTTTCGGGGACGACTGTCACCTTCAGCGCCAGCGCCGCAGGCTGCGCCAACCCTCTCTACCAGTTCTGGATCCTGGCGCCCGGCCATGCCTGGCAGGTCGTCCAGGCCTACTCCGGCACCGCCACCTTCAGCTGGAAAACGACTGGCCTGGCTGCGGGCACCTACCTCTACACGGTCTGGGTCAGGGACGCCAGCAGCACCGGCACCTCCTGCGGCAGCCTGGGCTGCGAGGACGCCTACTTCCCCGGCACCGTCTACAGCCTGACCAGCCAGCCCTGCAGCTCAGTCAGCGAGTCGGCCTCGCCCGGCTCACCTCAAGCAGCCGGCACAACTGTCACCTTCACCGCCGCCGCCTCCGGCTGTCCCCACCCGCTCTACCAGTTCTGGATCCTGGCCCCCGGCCATGCCTGGCAGGTCGGGCAGGCCTACTCCAGCACCGCCACCTTCAGCTGGAGCACGACCGGCCTGGCCCCGGGCAGCTACCTCTACACGGTCTGGGCTCGCGACTCCAGCAGCACCGGCACCTCCTGCGGCAGCCTCGGCTGCGAGGACGCTTACTTCCCCGGCACGACATACATGCTCGTCTGACCAAAGACTGAACTCGAATTAACCACTGTTAACCCCACGGCGCCCAGGTCGTCGGCGGCGGTCGGCAAGAATCCGCGGGCTCTGATTGGCCGAATACGATTGGCTGCTCCATTGATCGCCGCGGTCGCCGTCGCGTGGAGCAAGATTGCACCACACCCCTTCGTTGTTCCGAGGGTGTTGACCAGCTCCAGGCGCGCTGTTGCGCTCGCGGCTGCTTCACTGGGATCGCCGGCCAGGGGCCGCCTTGCCATCTCCATTTTGAGCGCCACTCTGTTGATCGCGGTCGTGCCGAACGTTTCGGCTCCTGCTTCGTCTCCATTAAGTCTTCAGACCACACCTGCTGCGAGTGGCCCCTGGCTGGACCGGCTGAACCAGTGGCGAGTCAGCACCGGCCTGCCCACGCTGGCTGAGAACACGACGTGGAGCAATGGCGACTACAACCATGCCGTCTACATGGTCAAGAACGACCTCGTCACGCACTACGAGACCCCCGGGGTTCCTTACTACACGACCGACGGAGACACCGCCGCTCGCAATGGCAACATCCAGGTCAGCTCCACCACGAGCACTACCGACCCACAGGTGATCGATTGGTGGATGGCTGCTCCCTTTCACGCGATGGGGATGATGGACCCGCGACTCACGCAGACCGGTTTCGGCTCGTACCGAGAGGTGAAATCAGGTTGGGATGAAGGGGCCACGCTGGACACGATCCGAGGTAATTCGTTCACGGGTGGCACCTACCCCGTGTACTTCCCCGGAAACGGCACCACCGAGCCTCTGACCACTTATCGCGGCGGCGAGTTTCCCGATCCGCTTCAAGCCTGTCCCGGATACTCGGCGCCCACCGGGTTGCCCGTCTTCATCGAGGTCGGTGGAAACGTCAATACGAGTGTCGGTTCGGTCCATTCCTTTACTGGAAATGGAACCCCACTCAGTCATTGCGTCATCGACTCGTCCAACTCGGCAGTCGCCAGTTACCTTTACACGCGGGGGGGCGTGATTCTTGTCCCGCAGCAGCCGCTGCAGGCCGGCGTCAAGTACGTGGTTGCGCTCACAGTCAATGGCACGCCGTACACGTGGACATTCACCGTGGGGAATTTCACGGCCTGCACGTCGGTGAGCGAGTCCGCCGCGCCGCCGCCCTCATCCATGCCGGGAACCTCGGTCACCTTCACCGCCAGCGCCTCGGGCTGCACACACCCGCTGTACCAGTTCTGGATCCTGGCGCCCGGCCACGCCTGGCAGATCGTGCAGCCCTACTCCAGCGCTGCGACTTTCATGTGGAACACCACTGGCCTGCCCACCGGCAACTACCTCTACACGGTCTGGGCCCGCGACTCGAGCAGCCCGGGAAGTTGCGGCAGCCTGGGCTGCCAGGACGCTTACTTCCCCGGAACCGTCTACACGCTCGGATCTGCGCCATGCTCTTCTGTGACAGACACGGCCGCCCCCGCCTCGCCGCAGGCAGCCGGCATAACGGTCACTTTCACGGCCAGCGCATCAGGGTGCGCCAACCCGCTCTATGAGTTTTGGATTCTCCGCCCCGGCTCGCAGTGGCAGATCGTGCAGTCCTACTCGAGCAGCCGCACCTTTAGCTGGAACACTACGGGCCTGGCCGGCGGCACCTACCTCTACACGGTCTGGGCCCGCGACGCGGGCAGCCCGGGCACCTCATGCGGCAGCCTGGGCTGCGAAGACACGTACTTCCCAGGCACCGCCTTCAGCCTGACCAGCCAGGCTTGCACGTCGGTCACCGAATCCGCTGCGCCCGCGTCACCTCAGCTCGCGGGGACCACGGTCACCTTCACGGCCAGCGCCTCCGGTTGCCCCCAACCGCTTTACCAGTTCTGGATCCTGGCCCCCGGCTACCAGTGGAAGGTCGGGCAAGCCTACTCCAGCACCGCCACCTTCAGCTGGAGTACGACGGGCCTGGCCCCCGGCAGCTACCTCTACACGGTCTGGGCCCGCGACTCGAGCAGCCCGGGCACCTCCTGCGGCAGCCTGGGCTGCGAGGACGCCTACTTCCCCGGCACCGCGTACAACCTGACCTCGCCCTGCGCTTCGGCGACAGAGTCAGCCGCGCCGGCGTCACCCCAGCTCTCGGGGACCACGGTCACCTTCACCGCCGCCTCCACCGGCTGCCCCCAACCGCTCTACCAGTTCTGGATCCTTGCTCCCGGCCATGCCTGGCAGATCGTCCAGGCCTACTCCGGCAGCGCCACCTTCAGCTGGAACACGACCGGCCTGGCTCCCGGCAGCTACCTCTACACGGTCTGGGCCCGTGACGCCAGCAGCCCGGGCACCTCCTGCGGCAGCCTGGGCTGCGAGGACGCCTATTTCCCCGGCACTGCCTACAGCCTGACCGGCCAGGCGTGCAGCTCCGTCACCGAGTCCGCCGCACCAGGCTCGCCGCAGCATCCGGGGACCACGGTCACTCTCACCGCGGCCGCCTCTGGCTGCCCTCACCCGCTCTACCAGTTCTGGATCCTGGCGCCCGGCCATGCCTGGCAGGTCGTCCAGGCCTACTCCAGCACCGCCACCTTCAGCTGGACCACCACCGGCCTGGCCCCGGGCAGCTACCTCTACACGGTCTGGGCCCGTGACTCAAGCAGCCCTGGCACCTCCTGTGGCAGCCTGGGCTGCGAAGACGCTTACTTCCCCGGCACCGCATACACGCTGAACTGAGGCGCCGACCAAAGGCCCGTTCATCTTCTCTCGCCGTCAAGGGTCAGGCGGTGGTGAATCGCCAAAGTTTCCTTTGTTATTCTCTGTGGACTTGACGTCACCTCGCCCCAGCATCTCGGCGGTCGTGCCCGCCTACAACAGCGAGCTCTCACTTCCCGAGCTTGTCCGCCGGCTGCAAGTGGTGTTCGCCTCGGCGGCCCGCGACTATGAGCTCATCCTCATCGACGACGGCAGCCGTGACGGCACATGGCAAGTGATCGAGGATCTCGCGCGCGACAACGAGTGGGTTCGAGGCGTTCGTCTCCGGCGCAACTACGGCCAGTTCAACGCAGTGCTCTGTGGAATTCGCCTCGCCCACCATGAGCTTGTGGTCACGCTCGACGACGACCTTCAGCATCCCCCCGAAGAGATCCCCAAGCTGCTCGAGAAGCTGTCGCCTGCGATGGACGTCGTGTACGGGTCACCCGAACAGGAGACGCACGGCCTCTGGCGCGACATCGCGAGCCAGGTCACGAAAGTCGCGCTTCAGTCAGCGATGGGCGCGCCCATAGCCAGAAAGGCGGGGCCGTTCCGCGTCTTTCGAACGTCGATCCGGGACGCGTTCGCCGGTTACGACGGGCCTTACGTTTCGATCGACGTGCTGTTGACATGGGGGACGACCCGGTTTACCGCGGTCAACGTCCGCCACGCGCCGCGGACGCTCGGCACCTCGAACTACACCTTTCGCAAGCTCGTGGTGCACGCCCTGAACATGATCACCGGCTTCAGCACGTTGCCCCTCCAGATCTCGAGCCTGATCGGCTTCTCGTTCACCGTGATGGGCACGATCGCGCTGCTCTACGTCGTGATCAACTACCTGATCCAGGGGGGCACCGTCCCGGGTTTTTCCTTCCTCGCATCGATGATCGCGATCTTCTCCGGCGCCCAACTCTTCTCGCTGGGCATCATCGGCGAGTATCTCGCGCGCATGCACGCGCGGACGATGCAGCAGCCCACGTATTCGGTGCGCACCATGACGCGCGCAGCCCAGCGCCAGGAAAACAACGAGCCGGTCGTTGCGACGCGACGGCGTCACAGCTGAGCCCGATGAGTCCCCGTCACCCCGAAGCTTTCGCCGGGAGGCGGGTGTTGGTCACGGGCGGATTGGGCTTCATGGGCTTCAACCTGGTACGCGCGCTGAAAGCAGCACGCGCCCGCGTCAGCGTCTTAAGCCGGTCATGGCCACCCCTGCCGGGGACCGTGGAAACCATGCTTGGTGGAGTGGCCTTCTTCCACGGCGACATCAGGGACCCTGCAGTGGTCGACGAGGCGGTCCACGGTTGCGAGGTCATCTTCCATCTCGCCGGCAAGTCTGGCCCGGCCGCGAGCAACCTCTCGCCGCTCGAAGACCTCGACGTGAACTCGCGGGGAACCCTGACGCTGCTCGAGGCCTGCCGCCGCTTGAACCCCGGTGTCAAGATCGTGTTCCCGAGCTCACGTCTCGTCTATGAGGCGAGCGACACGCAGCCCACCGCTGAATCGGCGCCAACCGCCCCGTTGTCGGTCTACGGCATCCACAAATGGGCCGCCGAGCAGTACTTCCTGCTGTATCAACGGTTGTACGGTCTTCGTGTCGCGATCCTGCGCATCACAAACCCCTACGGTCCGTTCCAGCGCCCCGAGCAGAACCGCTACGGCATCATCAACTGGTTCATTCACGAGGCGATGCACAACCGCGACCTCACCGTATATGGCCACGGCGCACAGCTCAGGGATTACATACACGTCGACGACGTCGTACAGGCTTTGATCGTGGCGAGTGCCTCGCCGCAGGCCGACGGCATGATCTTCAATGTCGGGAGTGGTCGCGGCGTCTCCTTCCTGCAGATGGCGCAGCACATCGTCAAGGCGGCCGGGAGAGGTTCGATCCAGCACGTCGAATGGCCCTCCGACGCCGCGATCGTCGAAACCGGTGACTTCATCGCTGACACGTCACTGATCAAGGAGCGTCTCGGTTGGACGGCGGCGATTCCGCTCGAGGCTGGGATCGAAGACGTCATCCGCCGGTACTCCGAGATGAATTTCGCGCAGGAGCTCGACCCGGGCTTGCCGGCGTGAAGCGAGAGTACTACCGCGAATATCGCCAGGTGGAGGACGTCCACTGGTGGTTCGTTGGGCGGCGCCGCATCCTGCTGCAAGTCCTGGACCGATACCTGGGATCGAACGGATCGCACGAGCGGCGAATCCTCGACGTCGGCTGCGGAACCGGGACCATGCTCACCTACCTCGCCGCATTCGGAAAGGCCGAAGGGGTCGACATCGACGAGGAAGCGCTCGGCTACTGCCGCGAGCGCGGCCTGCAGAACGTCCGGCTTGGCGAAGCCGGAAAGCTGCCATTCGATGACGGCTCGTTTGACCTGGTGACCGCACTTGACGTGGTCGAACATCTCGATGACGACGCAGCCGCGTTCCGCGAGATGCGAAGAGTGCTCCGGCCTGGGGGTCACCTGCTGGTGACGGTTCCAGCCCACAAGTTCTTATGGGGAGACCAGGATGAGGTGAACCTCCACAAACGCCGTTATGGGGCGGGTGAGCTCCACGACCGCCTGGTGGCAAGCGGCTTCGAACTGGTGCGACTCTCGTACATGAACGCGCTTTTGTTTGCACCCATTGCAACGATCAGGTTCCTGCGCCGCCTGGAGCGCCGCGTCCGGCCCAAGATCCCGCACCAGTCGGACTTCAGGTATCCCGCGCCTGCGCCTCTGAATTTCGTGCTCGGCCACGTGTTCGGCGCCGAGGGATCGGTGCTGCGGCACGTAGACATACCCATCGGCGTGTCGGTCCTGGCGCTGGCTCGAAAACCCCAGGCTTGAAACCTTGACGTCGATTCGGTCGCAGCCTCGAGCGGTTGAACACCCGGCTCAGGAGGCTCAACCGTCAAGCCTCAGCAGGTGGCCCAGCTTTCGGGCCGTGGTTCTGTGCTGCTTGGCGGGAGCGGTCGCGGTCGCGACCGACGCATATTTCAGCGCTCAAGAGGGTTACCTGGCGAGGCCCCCTGACTACGACGGGATCAGTTACCTCATCTCCGCGCGGACGCCATATCTATTGCTTCGTTCGCTGCACGTGAGGACCGCGCTTCACGATCTGCTTCACAGCATCTCGCCGCTCTGGATTTCAACGCTGACCACGCAACAGCTCATTCTCGGTGACGGAACATGGCAGGCGTTTTCCGCCCGATTCTGGGCAGTGGCGCTGCTCCTGATCCTCGTGTACTGGATCGTGAGCCGGCGGGCGACTCGCTCACTGGCGATTGCGGCGGTGGTCGTGACCGCTCTCCTCCCTGTGGTCAGCGCCGGACTGAGGGCCAGCTCATGGGAATACGTGACCGGACAAACGAACTACTTCGAGCACTGGTACCTGGATGACCTCCGCCCAGACTTTTTTGCGATCGTGCTGATCCTGTGGTCGGTGGCGGCCCTTGCGGAGCACAGCCAGCCGCCACGCCGATCGGCATACGTGGTGTCTGCGGCGTTCGCTGCAGCCGCGGTGTTGGCGAAGTCGTCCACAGCGCCGGTGGCGCTGGTGGCGTGGGCGATCGCGCTCGGCATTACCTGGTTCCGGAATCGGCGGAGCAAGGACGCTACTCGAATGACACTGCTCGCCGCCGCCCTCCTGGCGGTACTGCTTGTGCCGTGGGCTGTCTTCGGAGGCGGTGTTGAGACGGTGGTGGCGTACCTGAAGGCGATAACGGCGTTCCAGGGCGCGTACGCCTCGAGCGGCGGCCTCATTGGTGGGTTCACCTTCTTCCCCGTCCGCATCCCGACCCAGTTGGGCCCGATCGAGGGATGGGTCGTGATCGGTGGAGCAGTGTTCGTGACGGTTGCTTTGCTCCGCCGGCAGCTGACCTCCGCGGAACTGATTTATGCCGCGCTCGTGCCTCTGTTTTACATGGCGTTCTCGCTGCCGCCCAGCAAGAGCATCCAGCTCGGAATATGGATTTCATTATCAATATGGATTTTCTTTCTGGCCGGCGCGACACGCCTGGCAGCCGCCACATGGCCTCAGCCGATCAAACGCGCGGCGCCTTTACCGCTTTTCGCCGTGAGTACTTACGCCCTGATCGTGTACGGCGGCGGAGCATTCGCCCTGGCCAACTGGCCCACGAGCGAGCAGAGACCAGATGCGCAGATGTTGATGGTCACCAAGGAAGTTGCGAATGAGCTGGGGCGTCACATCTCGGTCGATCAGTGCTTCGCTTACGTGCCAGGTCCGGGTTGGCCCAGTTCGCTTACTTACATGTTGATGGACGCGAAGGGAAATGCCCCGTCGTCCACGGCGATTGACGTGGACCCGACGGCGACCACGATCAGCGATTACGTTGGCTCCGCAAGCATGTGCGCGGCAGTCATGGCGTACCGGGAAGACATCGGAGACGTAGCGAGGGTGTTCTTTGCGCCTCTCGTCCGCCAGCCCTATCTTCGAGCCGTCGCCCAATGGGTGCGATCTCCCGACAGTGGATTCTCTCTCGACCGAACGTGGCGCTTTTCAAATCTTCCGCCGAGCGGCCCACACCAACTTGGCCACTATCAGGGAGTGTCTTTGACCGTGGACCTCTACCTCCGCACCGCGGTGTAATGAAAGTGTCGAGCCGCATGGTCGGCACCGTGACAGAGCCTGGCTCGGCCCGCGGCAGCTACCTCTACACCGTCTGGGCTTGGGACGCCAGCAGCCCGGGCACCTCTTGCGGCAGCCTGGGCTGGGAAGACGCCTACTTCCCCGGCACCGCATACACGCTGAACTGAGGTGCCGACCAAAGGCCAGTTCATCTTCTCTGGGAGTCAAGGCTCAGGGGCTGGTGAATCGCCAAAGTTTCCTTTGTTATTCTCTGTGGACTTGACGTCACCTCGCCCCAGCATCTCCGCGGTCGTGCCCGCATACAACAGCGAGCTCTCACTTCCCGAGCTTGTCCGCCGGCTGCAGGTGGTGTTCGCCTCGGCGGCCCGCGACTATGAGCTCATCCTCATCGACGACGGCAGCCGTGACGGCACTTGGCAGGTGATCGAGGATCTCGCGCGCGACAACGAGTGGGTTCGAGGCGTTCGTCTCCGGCGCAACTACGGCCAGTTCAACGCAGTGCTCTGTGGAATTCGCCTCGCCCGCCATGAGCTTG
>WNFB01000745.1_pt1 | contig 27184 bp, 24 predicted proteins | sample 5400501 | NCBI WGS metagenome assembly WNFB01 (sample SAMN13153341, study PRJNA577476) | soil metagenome | isolation source: 200 cm saprolite under Douglas fir tree site 2 hole 1 | place: USA:California | collected 2015-04-18
AAATTGGTGGACCTGGTCGGGTTCGAACCGACGACCTCTTCCATGCCATGGAAGCGCGCTCCCAACTGCGCCACAGGCCCACTGCAATAGGAACACACCCGAGTCGGATTTCCGGTGGGGAACCAATTTCAATTTTCGCCTAGCTTCCACCGATAGTCAAATTTGCATACGATGTATTTTGAGAAACCTTGGAAAATTAGTATCCTGAATCCGATAACCCAGAAAGAGATGAATCCGAACCCAATGAAGCACGCCGCCCTGCTGGCTCTTTTATTGTCGTCCATCATAGCAACTGCCCAGGTTACCCCGGGGGGCCGCGGTGCAACCCCGCCACCGGTTGCCTATGCCTCCGTCAATCAATTGAACATGCTGCTCTCGCAGCTAGAGCAGGTGGCGCAGAGTACAACGGCTGATCTCAGCAAATTGCGCATAGATAAATGGAAGACCGATTCTTCCAACAAACGCCAAGTGCAGGCGGATGTAGCGTCCATCCAGCGCAATTTGCAATCGGCGCTGCCGGAAATCCTCAACCAGTTGCGCACCTCTCCGGAAGATCTCTCTGCTACCTTCAAGCTTTATCGCAACCTGGATGCGCTCTATGACGTGTTTGGACCGGTAGTGGAGTCTGCTGGCGCTTTTGGTTCAAAAGACGATTTCCAGTCGCTCCAGAACGATCTCACTTCTCTTGAGAGGTCACGCCGTTCTCTCGCGGAACGCATGGATAACCTGACGGTCTCCAAAGAAGCAGAACTGAGTCGTCTGCGCACGCAGGTGAAAAATCTGGCCGCTCCGTCCGCGCCTTCGAAGAAGATTATCGTCGACGATACCGAAGCTCCCAAAAAGTCTGCGAAGAAGAAGCCAAGCAACAAGCCCACGAAGCCAAACCCAAGCGCGCAGCAGCAATCGCAGCAGCCTCAACCGCATTAGGCACGGGCAATCCTCGGCTCTTTTTTCTTTGATATACCCAAAGACAGGAGTATCAACACGTGCCTCAGTGCATTCCCCCGGGACCCAAACCAGGCAGGCACTTTTGTCCGGCTATATTGGAAATAAAGGGCCTTACTGTGAGCGCGCGGAGTTCTGGAACTCAGAATAGTGCTCCGGGGTCTATTTAAGTGGAATGTCGATTTCGGTCGCGGTCTAGGGATTGAGAGGTTCGTCATTTTTGGGCAGGGTTGCGATGCGAAAAAACCTATAATAGGGGTGACGCCATGAGAGTGATGGCGGGAGCGACCACCTTGGGTGATCTCGCAAGCGCAATCGAGCTACGAGGGCAGGAATCCGCGATCGTCGCGGAACTAAAAGCCGGATCAGAAGATGCCTATGTGTGGCTGATCGGGCAATTCCATCAGCCGATCTACAGCCTGGTGTACCGGATCGTGGCCGATCCGGCAGACGCCGCGGATACGACGCAGGAAGTATTCCTGAAAGTCTTCCGGGGAATGAAGCACTTCCATGGCGAATCCAGCCTGAAGACCTGGATCTACCGGATCGCTGTGCACGAGGCGTCCAATCGACGACGCTGGTGGTTTCGGCATAAAGCGCGGGAGGTACCGATGGAGCCCCTCGATTCGCTTGTGGGGTTCGGCAGCGCACTGGTAGCCAGAGATACGCTGGTGGATGAAAGCGATTCGCCCTTTGACAATGTAGCCCACGAGGAGGTTCGGGGTCGCGTGGAAAAAGAATTGCGCAAGGTGCCGGAACCGTACCGCACGACCCTTATTCTGAGAGATCTGGAAGAAATGTCCTACGAGGACATCGCGGAGATCACGGAGGTGTCTCTCGGGACAGTGAAATCTCGGCTGACTCGCGGACGCGAGGCGCTTAAACAGCGGCTGACCGCTTATGTTCGGGAAGTTGGTCCAGAACTGGGTCTGCGGTATCCGGACGAGCGCGACTCAGAGAGAAAGGGTTCCCAGATTTCCACGGCTGGTAGGGAAATCGAGGTGAGCTCATGAAGTGTGGTGAGGTCAGGTCGTTGTTCTCGCCCTATCTGGACGGCGCAGTCACTGGTACCCAGATGCATGCCCTGAGTGAGCATGTGGAGATTTGCTCTCGATGCAACCGGGAATACCTGCTGCTGCGGAGAAGCCAGCAACTGCTGACCGGGTTGGGACGCAGGAAAGCGCCGGCTGATCTGGCGCTCAAACTGCGTGTCGCCATTTCACAAGAAGCTGCTCAGGCAAAACGTCCGCCGTTCCAGGGTGCCGTGCTTCGCATGGAAAACGCCATCAATGCGTTTATGGTCCCCGTCACAGCGGGCCTGGTGAGCGCTGTCGTGATCTTCGGGATTGTGATGGGCGTTTTCGCGTTGCCGGAACCGTTACAAGGCAACAATGATGACGTTCCGTTGATGCTTTACACCGCACCCGAGCTCCAGCAGAGCGCGTTTGGGACGACACTGAATTCGATCAATGCAGATTCCCTGGTGATTGAGGCGACTGTTGATGCAAGCGGTCGCATACAAGATTACCGCATCATCTCCGATCCGAAAGATTCACAAGACCTGGTGCCGCAGGTAAAGAACATGCTCATATTCACCACTTTCCGCCCGGCAACGGCGATGGGCCGACCAACTCCCGGGCGCGCCGTATTGTCCTTCTCCAAGATCAGCGTGAGGGGATAACGAGAAGCTAGTAACTGTTGCTGTGGGTTTTTTGTTTTCGACCCGTCCTTTGCCATTTCAAACCTGAGAACTCGAAGCAGCGTGTTCAGCTCACCTCGTCGTAGGAGAAATTTAATATTTGCAGAATCGTTTCGACGAGGTGGTATTTGAAAGAGAAGCTAAAGGCTGAGAGCGCTCTTCCGTTTGACCCTCTCGCGGCAAGCCCTTACACTGGTTCATAGTCTTCCCGCCACCCTTACAGGAGGTTCTCCTGGGTTCTAGGTTTCGATGCTGGCTTTTTGCGGCTGTTTTCGGGCTGCTCGTGCAAGTGTGTCTCGCTCAGAACACACCGAAGGTAAGCCTGGATACCAGTGAAACTCTCTTTACGGTTCTGACTGCTATAAACGCCTGTGGCTACGACCAGGAGTTGGGTATCTCGGATCCATTGCGCGGCCAGATTCGCTCGGAAGTGGCAAAGAGCATCCAAGCCACTGAGGAATCACAGGGGACTGCGAAGACAATGTGCGAGTTCTATCGGGAACATCAGCAACCCGACTCATCCCGGGATTTAGCGCAATACGTGTCCTTGGCACTTTCACTGAACGGCCCGCCCTTCGCTCCTAAAAGTAAGGACTCTGACTCGCCAAAGGGCAAAGAAGCCGAAGCTGCTAAAGCCAAGGAGGCCAATTTCCCGCCCGATGCCAGCTATGTGGCGGGCTTTATTCCACTGATGCAGAAGTTCTATGAGACGGCGGGACTCCAGTCCATCTGGCAGCGCCATCGGGAAGCCTACTCGGCGCTGACCGATCGTTACCACGAGCCGGTCTCGAAGATGCTCTTCGCCGCGGAAATGTATTTGAAGCTGCCTTCGGCTGGGTACCTGGGTCGGCAATTCACGGTGTATCTGGATGCCATGGGCGCGCCCGGCCAGACTAACGCGCGAAATTACGGCACGGACTATTACGTTGTGATTTCTCCTGGGTCGTCACTCAAGATGCAGCAGATTCGCCACACCTATCTGCATTACCTTCTCGATCCATTAGCGTTAAAAAACGGCGGGGGTATTAAGCGCCTGGAACCGCTACTGGATTCCGTGAAAAGTGCCCCGATGGACGACAGCTTCAAAAGCGACATCTCACTTCTCGTCACCGAATGCCTGGTGCGGGCGATTGAGGCGCGCACCATGGGATCGAGCAAGACCGCCGCAACGGAACGTGCGAAAGCCGTCGACGGGTCGGTGCAGGAAGGTTTCATTCTCACGCGATACTTTTACGATGCCCTGGCCCAGTTCGAAAGGGATCCCGCTGGTCTTCGCAACGCCTACCCCGACCTTCTTGGCAAAATCGATGTGGGCAGGGAAATGAAGCGGGCCTCGCAGATACAATTCGCCAGCCAGGCATCGCCTGAATTGCTGCACTTATCCCGGCCAAATGACACGCACCTTCTGTTAACCGCAGAGAAGCGCCTCTCGGCTGGCGATTTGGAGAGCGCCCAGAAGCTCGCCCAGCAGGCGCTCGATGAAAACCGCGAAGATGCCGGGCGCGCGCTGTTCATTTTGGCGCAAGTGGCCACTATGAACCGCGACATGCAGGGTGCGCGCAACTACTTCGAACGCGCGCTCGAGGTCGCGCAAGAGCCAAAAGTTATCGCCTGGTCGCACATCTATCTAGGCCGGATTTTCGACTTGCAGGAGGACCGGGAAGCGGCCCTGAATCACTACCGGGCCGCCCTGACTGCCAATTCGCCTCCAGAAGCTAAGGCCGCCGCTGAACGCGGGGTGCAGCAGCCCTATGAGCCGCCGGCCCCTCCGCAGTGAGCAAATTCAGAGGATGAGAGATTAGAATTCTCGCGATTTAAGAAATCGCATCAAGGAGAGAGTATGAAGCGAGCAGCGATTGCAGGCGCAGTGCTGGTCTTGGCTATGTGGAGCTTTGCCCAGAGCAATAGTCAAAATCCGTCAACGCCCCAGAACCCGCCCGCAGCACAGCCGGGTACTGCGCAGCAGGGTACCGCGCAACCGGGCGCAACGCCGCAGGCGGAACCTCAGGGAAAGCGTCCTCCACAAACCAAGACGCAGGCTGAGTTCGATGCGTACAAAGCTGCGGCCACCAACACTGATCCCGCAGCACTGGAGAAGGCCGCGAATGACTTCGCGACCAAGTTCCCTGACAGCGAAGTGCGGATCATCTTGTTCAAGACTGCCATGCGCGCCTATCAGAGCGCTAACAATGCGGACAAGACGCTTGAACTGGGGCGCAAAGTGCTGGCCATTGACCCTGATGATCCGGAAGCGCTGGTCATCGTAGCCAGCGTACTCGCCGAGCGCACCCGCGATACCGACCTTGACAAGGATCAGCGGCTGGACGAAGCCATGAAGATGGCCCAACACGCCACCCAGACTGTCGACACGGATGTTAGTGTCCCGGCGGGGACGCCGCAGGACAAAGTCGACGCATACAAGGGCTTGCTGCGGTCCAACGCGTATTCGATTATCGGGACACTGGAGTTCAAGAAAGACAACTTCAAGGCCGCGGAGACCGACCTGCGCAAATCCATTGACGCCTTCCCCGCCCAGCCTGATCCCGTAGTCGTATTGCGCCTGGCTCTGGCTTTGGACAAGCAGGATAGATATCCAGAAGCGTTGACGTACGCCACCAAAGCGTCGGAGTTGACACAAGAGAATACGCCGGCAGGAGGGTTGGCCCGCAGGGAATGTGAGCGCGTGGCGCAGCTGGCTAAGCAACCGAAACCGCCCGCTTGCGGAGCTGGTGCACCCGCAACTCCGGCTCAGAACCAAGTGCCGCCGAAGCAGTAATTTGGCTGATTCCTGGCCGGACTGGGATTGAAGGATTACGGCTCCTACCCAGTCAGGAATGGACGCCTAAGCCAAGTGGCGGGAATCTGCGGTTTTGTCTTTAGCATGAAAGCACGAGAAATTGCGGCGCTCGAAGCTGTATTGCGATATCACTTCAAGCGCCCTGCGTTGATTGAACAGGCGCTGACTCACACCTCGGAGGCGCGGGAGCGAGAGGCTCTCCGCCCGCCGCAAACCTTCATCAGAGTGGGGGATAACGAACAGCTCGAGTTCCTGGGAGATGCAATTCTCGCGCTCGTGACCAGTGAAGAGTTGTTTCAGCGTTTTCCGGATTTTCGCGAGGGGCAACTCTCAAAGCTGCGTGCCCATCTTGTGAGTGAGAGACATCTGATCCGGGTTGCGCAGCAACTGGAACTGGGCCATTACCTGCGACTGGGCCGGGGTGAGGAGAAGAGTGGCGGTCGAAGCAAGACCGCTTTACTGGTCGATGCCCTGGAGGCTGTAATCGCAGCTATGTATCTGGATGGCGGGCTCGAGCCAACCCGGCAGTTTATTCTGCAATGTATTGTTGCGCCGGAATTGGAACACATGGATCTGGCGGCCAGTGGCCTGCCGGTGACCGACTTCAAATCAGCTTTGCAAGAGACCTTGCAGTCAATTGGGCATCCCCAACCTTCTTACGTGCTGGTTAAGGAAGTGGGGCCCGAACACAACAAAACTTTCACCGTCGAGGTGAGACTTGACGCTCCCGGCAGTCAAAATAAGCCAGAATTCACGGGACGCGCCGAAGGCTCGACTAAGAAAAGAGCGGAGCAGGATGCGGCGCGACAGGTGCTCGAATATCTTTCTTCGCTCCCCAGAATGGTAGCCAGCAAGCATGCACGTAAGGGCCGAAGCAACGCCACCCAGTGAAGCCATGATCCCAGCGCACCAAAAGCCATCGAACACTGATTGGCCGAACTCGCTCCAGTCGCTGCTGACAACGATTGTAATTGCGGTATTCGTTATCACCTTCGTGGTGCAAGCTTTTCAGATTCCCTCCGAATCGATGGAGAACACTCTGCTAATTGGCGACTACCTGCTCGTGGACAAACTGTGCTACGGCGGTGGCGGGCTATGGGATCGAGTCATGCCGTACCGCAAAATACAGCATGGCGACATTATCGTGTTCCACTATCCGGTTCGCCCCTCGCAGCATTTCGTAAAGCGTGTGGTCGGCGTTCCAGGCGACCGCATTCGCATGCTTAACCGGCAGGTCTGGGTCAACGGCGTCCCGGTGAAGGAATCGTATGTGCGTTACAGTTCACCGGTCCGTGATCTTTTTCGCGACGACTTTCCCCGCCTCGACATCCCCGCTCCGGGGCTGGACGCAGGCTGGTGGCTCCAGATGCGGAAACTCGTGGACGATGGCGCATTGATTGTGCCCGAAGGGCATTATTTTGTCCTCGGCGACAATCGCGATGAAAGTCTGGACAGCCGCTACTGGGGCTTTGTTCCGCGGGAAAACATTATCGGACGCCCGCTGCTGATTTACTGGTCGGTGCGTAGTCTCGACAGTGAAATGCCGGGTTCCCCGTCTCCGGGTGATAAACTCTACCACTTCGCTTATGCGGTAACTCACTTGTTCCAGATTACCCGCTGGGACCGCACCTTTCGGTTAGTGCACTAACGGGAGCTGCGCCTCGTAACGGACAAATGCAAGTGGCCAAGAAAAAGAATAAACCGGAAGAAAAGCACCGCGAAACTACCGTAGAATTTCTCGCCTCTCTGGCGGCGGTTCTGGTGACCGGGCTGTTCATCATCACATTCGTGGTACAGGCCTTTGAGATTCCCTCCAGCTCGATGGAGGACACGTTGCTAATCGGCGATCACGTCTTCGTTAATCGCGTGCAGTTTGCGCCTCAGACTCCCTGGGTCGGACCTCTTCTTCCCTACCGTGAGATACGCCGGGGCGACATTGTGGTGTTTCTACACCCGGCTGAACCGGGTCTTTACGTCGTGAAACGGATCGTAGGCGTACCAGGGGACCGCATCCACCTGCGAGACGGCGCAGTGTATCGCAATGGCAAGAAGCTGGATGAGCCCTATGTCATGCACAAGGACAGGAACACCTACAACCCCTATCGGGATAACTTCCCGGCTGTTCCGCCGGAGGGCTACAGCGTAGCGCCGGAATGGCAACTTATGATGAGGTCGTACATCCAAGGTGATGACGTCGTGGTTCCTCCACACAGTTACTTCGCCATGGGCGATAACCGTGACGTTAGTTACGACAGCCGCTATTGGGGATTTGTCCCTAAAGAAAATGTGATCGGCCGCCCGATGTTTATTTATTGGTCTTTTGAAACGCCGCCCAATCAATATCTGCAGAAAGAGGCCGGTGCGCGGCTTTCGTTCTTGGGCCACGTGGTTCTTCATTTCTTCGATGAGACCCGCTGGCGGCGGACATTAAGGCTCGTACGGTGAAACTGGTTCACTCTAAACGTCGCGTTTTCTTGGGCGTCGCAGCATTGCTGCTTGCGCTGTTTTTGATTCGCCCCGGGTCCACGCGTTTGAGGACGGGCATTGCCACTTCGATCAGCGCGGCGCTTGGACGACCGGTCGACATTGATGCCGTGCACGCGCGCGTGCTCCCGCAGCCAGGCTTTGATCTGGAAAATTTCATTGTTCGCGATGATCCCTCCTTCAGCGCCGAGCCGGTGCTTCGGTCCTCCGAAGTCACCGCCACGCTTCGCCTCAGTTCGCTGCTGCGCGGCCGGCTCGAAATATCGCGCCTGAGCCTCACCGCACCCAGTTTCAACCTGGTGCGCAATAACGAGGGCCACTGGAATGTCGAGAATTTGCTGGAACGAACCGCCAAGGTCGCCGTGGCCCCCACCAGCAAGACACGAACCGAGCCACGTCCGGGCTTTCCTTACATCGAAGCTGATCGCGCGCGCATCAATTTCAAATTTGGCCAGGAAAAAACCCCCTATGCTCTTATGGACGCAGATATTGCGTTCTGGCAGGACTCGGAGAATGCCTGGGGAGTGCGTCTGAAAGCACGGCCGGTGCGCACCGACTTCAATCTGAGCGATACGGGCTCCCTCAAAATTGATGGCACCTGGCAGCGGGCAGCCCGCCTGCGTGACACCCCCTTACAGTTCAGCTTGCTATGGGAACGCCCTCAGTTAGGGCAAATGACAAAGCTGATATCCGGTAAAGACAAAGGTTGGCGGGGGGCCGTGACTGCATCCGCGGTGCTCGAGGGTAAGCCTTCAGATCTGAGCATCAGGACCGAAGCTTCACTCCAGGATTTCCGCCGCTACGACATCATGGGCGGTCGGGAGCCTCTACTGACGGCGCATTGCGAGGCCCATTACAGTTCCACCGACCGTACCTTTCGGCGGATTCTCTGCGACGCTCCGGTAGGAGAAGGTGCGGTTATGCTTCGTGGCGAGATTGCTGGACTGCTGGCGCCGCACAACTACGATTTGGTTCTGTCGGCAGAGCAAGTCCCCATTCAAGGAGTCGTCGAACTTGCGCGTCATGCAAAGAAAGATTTGCCGGAAGACCTGTTGGCAAGCGGCAACCTGGACGCGAAGTTCACCATGCGTGCATCTGGCGCGGCTAAGCGAACCCTAGAACTTTCAGGCAGCGGTGAAACTAGCGATTTTGGTCTTCAGTCCGCGGCTACGAAATCCCAGTTGGAACTTGGGAGCGTCCCTTTTTCGATTACATCGCCCGATAATGCGAAATCAGATCGCGAGAATGCTGCTAAAACTGGCAACCGAAAATCGGAACAACTTCCGGACGAAACCCATCTGGGTTTTGGTCCTTTCACGATAGCTCTCGGCCGTCGAAGTCCGGCCACGGTACGAGGGTGGGTTACGAAGTCTGGATACAGTTTCTTTGTTCAAGGCGACGCCCAGCTAAAACGTCTTCTACAGTTGGCTCGGACCTTGGGTCTGCCGGCTTCACAGCCGGTTGCCGATGGTCTGGCCAAGTTAGACCTGCGAATCGCGGGGGAATGGTCGGGGTTCGCCGCACCAGATATCACCGGGACTGCGCAGTTGAATGCGGTTCGTGCCGAATTGCATGGACTAAATGCGCCGCTCGAAATCACTTCAGCCAGTTTGACGCTCGCGGAAGATGCGGTCGGGCTGCAGAATCTCGTGGCCTCAATGGCAGATAACCAATGGACCGGCTCGCTCCTTCTGCCGCGTCATTGCACTTCAGTCGAAACATGCCCCTTCGAATTTGACCTGCACGTCGACCAGCTCGTCACGAACGAATTGAATGAATTGCTCAACCCCCATCCCCGCAAGCGGGCGTGGTATCGCCTGCTCTCTCCCACAACACAGCCGGATGAGCCGTCGATCCTGGCCTTACTTCACGCAGCGGGCAAACTTACGGCAAATCGGCTTGTTGTACAGAATCTCGTCGGCGAACACGTCTCAGCGAGTCTGGATCTCCAAGCCGGCAGGCTGCGGATCTCCGATCTCCGGGCTGAAGTCCTGGGCGGGAAGCACAGCGGCGAGTGGCAGGCTGATTTCACAGTGAAGCCACCGGCTTACTCCGGCAACGGAATACTGCAGCGAGTCTCGCTCGCACAACTTGCTGAAGTCATGGGAGACGGCTGGATTACGGGTACTGCAACGGCTCGCTATAGACTCACGACATCCGGTTATTCGGCTGCCGATCTTCTTGCCTCCGCGGATGCGACTCTTCAATTCGAGATGCACGACGGAATTCTTACCCACCTCCTCCTAACGAGCAGTAGTACCCCGCTTCATGTATCCCGCTTCAAAGGACGCGTCGCTTTGCGCGACGGGCAATTCGAAATCCAGGAAGGCAAACTGGAGGCGCCCAGCGGCATCTATCACGTAAGTGGCGCCGCATCTCTGGGCAACAAGTTAGATATCCGGCTGCTTCACGACGCTTCACACGGGTTCAGCATTACCGGCACACTCGCCGAGCCACGTGTGTCGCCGGTTACCCGCCCGGAGACCCAAGCGGCGCTGAAACCATGAGATTGATTTCGGCTCTCCTATTTACCTCTATATCGATCGCTGCCTTTGCGAATTTTGTCGCCAGCGCCGGCTCCAAAGCCTCTGCAGAAAACAAAGCGGCGGTTGAAAGCCTTGAGCGCAAGCTTAGCTACATCCAGCAGAACGGCGCGCTTGCTCACCCTAACTCGGCGCCAACCCAACTCACGGAGCATGAGGTTAATGCCTATCTGGCTTCCGGGCGCGTGCGTCTGCCGGCGGGGGTTCAATCCCTCCGTTTGCGGGGCGAACCCGGCGTGATTACTGCGAATTGCCGGGTGGATTTTGACGAGTTCAAAGCAGGGCAGCGCAGCTCGAATCCGCTGTTAAGCGTTTTTAGTGGCGTACACGACGTCGTAGTCGTCGCCCATGCGCACGGGGCAGGCCATGAGGGATTTGTTCACGTGGACTCCGTTTCCCTCGATGGCGTGGAGATTCCACACTTCGCGCTGGAGCTTTTCGTGGAGAAATACATTCAGCCTCGATATCCCGGTATTGGCATCGATTCGCGTTTCGCGTTGCCGGACAAGATCGACACTGCGACGGTGGGGCAGCACCAACTGGCAGTCACGCAGAAATAAGCTTAGGGCGCGTATCCGCGGCCTCGGAGCACTTTCCCCGGGAGGGCGCCCGTCATCTTTCTCTCCTCGATTACCGGCACACCATTCACCAGGACGTACTCCATCCCCTGCGACAGCCGATTGGGATTTTCGAAGTCGGCCAAGTCTCGGACCGTTGTGGGGTCGAAGATCACGACATCCGCCCACATACCTTCTTTCAGAACTCCGCGGTCGGTCAGGCGCATGCGCTGGGCCGGTAAGGCCGAGAATTTGCGTATGGCATCTTCCAGCGTCAGCTTTTTCTCCTCACGCACATACTTGCGGAGGATGCGTGGAAATGTGCCGTAGGCTCGAGGATGCGGGTGCCCCTGTCCTAGAATGCCTTCGGGCGATGCGCCGGAAGAATCATTATCGATAGCAACCCATGGCTGCTGCAGCGCAAGTACGACATCCGGTTCCGACATTCCGAATACGGCCACGCTGGTGAATGCGTTGTCCTCGATAAGCAGATCGAACAGCGCATCCATCGGTCCTTTGTTCCAGAGCTTTGCAACTTCAGAGAGCCTCTTGCCCTGCATCGGCAGCAGCTTGGGGTTCTGCACCACACAAATCATGACGGCCTCGGGTCCCGGAATCTCCATCCATTCGTTATCCCATTCTTTCGAGGGCGTCAGCATATCTTTGCGGATGCGGGCGCGGGTAACCGGGTCTTTCAGGCGCTCGATCAGTTTGGCATCGCCGCCATCATGGGCCCAAGCCGGAATAAAAGCGGACATGCCGTTGAACCAGGCAGTGTAAGCATAAGTATCGGCGGTAATGTCCATGCCCTGGGCGCGCGCGGCGTTAATTTTGGCGACCACCTCGGGCATGCGTCCCCAGTTCTCCTTGCCTGCCACTTTGATATGCCAGATCTCTACCGGAATGTGAGCTTCGCCGCCGATGCGTAGCGCCTCATCGATAGCCGTGAGCACGGCATCGCTCTCGTTCCGCATGTGGGTCGCGTAGATCCCTCCGAACTTCGAAGCTTCGCTGCCAAGTGCGATCAGTTCTTCGGTTTTGGCATATGGGGCCGGCGCATATTCCAGCGAGGTGGAGACACCCACAGCTCCGTCGTGCATGGCGTCACGCACGAGAGCTTTCATCTGGTCCAGTTGTGCGGGCGTCGGGTGCGCGTCCGCATCGCCAAGGACCATGCGCCGGACCTGGGTTGCGCCGACGTAGGTTGCGAGATTGATCCCGATGCCCTGTTTTTCCAGCCTCGCGAAATATTGGCGAAGGCTTCGCCAGTCGGGAGTGATCTTCAAGTGTTCGTAACTCAAATGGTCTGCCTGGATGATGGCATCGTTCAGTGGAGCCGCTGATCCGCCCTCGCCGGTGATCTCGGTTGTGATCCCCTGGTAGATTTTCGACGGCAGACGTGGATCCACCAGAATCGTCAATTCAGACTGGCCCAGCATGTCGATGAACCCGGGCGCCACGACCATTCCGTGCGCATCGATGCTGCGTTTGCGTGACGCATCTGCCAGGTTTCCGATCGCGGCAATTTTGCCTTCGCGAATGCCGAGGTCGCCTGAATACCAGGGCGAACCGGTGCCGTCGATGATGTGGCCGTTGGCGATGACGATGTCAAACGGTGTCGACGAGGCCGACGCCTGCGCCCATGACAGGTGAGCACCTGATACCAACAAAATGGCGATGAGCAAATGTATCCATAGTTTCCGGCGGCTAACATTCTCCATGGTTCTCTCTCCCTGCTATGTCCCGCGCCTACATCCAGCAGCCGCTGCGTCTCCACAACTGCGAGGAGGGCGCACTTTCTAATCCAAAGCGGTGGCGGTCTGCCTGAATTGTCCGCGCCACCCCGCAATCACTCCGAGCGCTACCCATGTCCCCAGCGCCAGCCATTCATAGCCGGTGAAGTGACCGGGAACATACGGGACAACTTTCATCAAAATCATCATGAGTCCTACGGCGACTCCTATTGTGGCGATGAACCGTTCACGCAGGACTGGGCCCATCTTGTAATACGCTGCGCAAGCAGCCAGCCATCCGATGGCAGACACCACCGAGCCTACCTCCGAAATGGGGACCAGAATCGCATCTCCCAGAAACATGCATGCCGCGGTAGCAAGCCCAATGCACAGCACCGCCACAGATGGTGTCTGATTAAACGGGTGCACTCGGGCCAAGCTCCTGTCCACCAGCCCGCGGCGTCCCATAGCAAATAGCAACCGGCTCGCGGCTACAAAATTTCCGTTGAAAACTTTGAGCAGCGAAAGCAGTGCTGATGCGAGGATGATGCTCACAATCCAGCGCGCTCCTACGGCTCGCTCGAACGCCACCGCTGTCATGAACTTCTCCCCAGTGAAATCCTTCCAGGGAGCAACGTACCCAACCGCGGCGATCACAATTGTGTAGAACAGAATGCCCACGATAATCGCCATCCAGATCGCCTTGAAGAATCCGCGCGCGCGAAATTCGGGGCTGGCCTCTTCCGCCGCCTTTGCGACCGACTCATAACCCGTCATGTAATAAGGGACAATCTGCATCACCAGAAGCACCGAAACGAACGGAGTGTGGGTGAACAAGGGCGGAAAATTTTCTGGCGAACCTTTGGCAACGCCGAATGCAACGAAAACCACAAACAAAACTAGGGTTCCAAATGTAGTCCAGTTCTGGAATGTCGCGCTCAGCCGGATGCCGCGATAGTTCAACAGCGTCAGCAAACCCGTCAGTCCCAAGCCAATGATCACGTGTGGCAGGTATACCGGTTTCCCGGCGATCTGGTAGAGTTCCATGGAATCGAACGTCGGGAAAATGTAGCCAGCAATTTTTCCGACTGCCACAGCCTCCCACGGACAGACGATGAAATACGCCAGCATCATCATCCAGCCAGTGGCGAAGCTGACCGATTGCGGGAAAACCTTGGCGGTGTAAGCGACCTCGCCGGCGGCATCCGGCATTGCCATGACTAGCTGCCCATACACATAGCCGATGGGCAACAGCAACATGCCGCCGATGGCGAATCCCAAAATTCCGCCCAGCGAACCGCCGCGCAGCAGCCAGTCGTCCATTACGACCAGCCAGCCGACACCGACCATCGTGCCCCATCCCAGGGTGAAGTAGTCGGTCACTCGGAGTTTGCGGGCCAGCGTGGCCATACGATATTTCAATGCTGTGCATTCTGAGCGAAGCAAAGAATCCATGCATCTCATGCTCGGGAATAAATGCAGAGGTCCTTCGCCACTCAGATGACAAGGTAATAATCAGAACAGACAAATCAGCTCATAGAGCAAATTCGCCGCCAACAGCGATGTAATCTCCCCGTTATCGTACGGCGGCGAAACTTCCACCAGATCGCAACCCACCAGGTTCATACCTTTCAAGCCACGCACGAGGTCAAGGATCTGCGCGCTGGAAAGACCACCTACTTGCGGAGTGCCGGTGCCTGGAGCGAAGGCTGGATCCACTACGTCGATATCCAGTGTGACGTACGTAGGACGCTTGCCGAAATTCTTGAGACGACGCTTTACTAGTTCAACTCCACCGCGATGGAACTCCTCCGAGGTCACGATCGCAATGCCGTGCTTGCGCGCAAAATCGAAATCACCGTCGGAATATACCTGGCCGCGCAGGCCGACTTGTAACGCGTACCCATCTGCGATCAGCCCCTCCTCTACCGCGTACTTCACTGGCGTGCCGTGCGAGTGTGGGCTGCCGAAGTAGCCTCCCCACGTGTCACCGTGCGCGTCTAATTGCACAAACCCTACGGGTCCAAATTGCTTGTGAATCGCTCGCAGGATGGGCAAGAGGATGGAGTGATCGCCGCCCACGCAAGCAGTTCGGGTGCCCGCGCGCAGGACCTCTCCAAGCTGCTCTGCGATCCTCCGGTAAGTATCTTCAATTGAAAGCGGGTTGATCGAGAGGTCGCCAAAATCCGCGATTCGCCACTTGGCAAACGGATCGACTTTCAGAACCGGGTTCCACGGGCGAATCATCGCCGACTGAACACGAATGTTGCGTGGTCCAAAGCGCGGTCCGGGTCGATAGGTAGTGCCACCGTCAAACGGCACGCCGATCAGCGCGATATCAAGTTCCTCTGCTCGAGGGATGTATGGCAGGCGCATGAAAGTGGGCACGCCGGAGAATCGCGGGTACACCAATGCATCCACCGGTTTCGGAGGTGGGCTCGCCAGCTTTTTGGGCTTCATAAGGCGGCGCGATTATAAAGCATGGCAGTGAGATGCAGCGCCTTACCCTTGCGATATGGACAGGTGAGACACGCGTCCCACATGGTTCTTTCTGAATCCGACCACGGGGACGCTACTTGCAACATCGGCTTTCCACCAGCCAGTGTGCTATGTTTTAGCCTTTCTCCAGAATCCAGCGAGGCGGCCATGCCCCGATACGAATACCGCGTTCTAAGCCCAAGTCCGGCGGCAGAAAAGATTTTCCTGGAGTGGATTGATCATCTCGACCGGGAGTTCATCAACCGCGATCCGGACCATCGCAGCCAAATCGTTCGTGATGCTCTGCACCAGCTCTATCTCGGGCGTCCGTATACGCCGCCAAGTGCGGCCACGCCGTTTGCCCAGCAAGCGCTAGTGCAATCTTTCGATCCGCACAACGCTACGCTAGAACCCGAGTATTACGGAGACGTTGATCCCGTCAAATATGCCGAGCGCAAGCCGCTGATCTGGTTCTGGATGATGTATGACCGCTCTCCGGTAGGCCTGAACCACTGGCTGGGATATCGCGTTCGCGCCATGCTCGCGCGCCACGTTTTCAAACACTGTGGTAAGAACGTCAAGATTTTTCATGGCGTCGAAGTATCCTTCGGCTATAACTTGACCGTGGAGGACAATTGCACCATCCACAAATACGTTCTGTTGGACGACCGCGGTGAGATCATCATTCACGAAGGCAGTTCGATCTCCGACTACGCGAATGTTTACTCTCACGCCCACGACCTCAACGACGGCATGATAGTGAGTAATCATCGCACCGACATTGGTCCAAAGGCCCGCATCACCTATCACGCAACCGTAATGAGTGGAGTAAAGGTAGCAGAGCACGGGCTGGTCGGGGCCATGGGCGTAGCTTCAAAGGATGTCGCGCCGTATCACATTGTCGCGGGTGTGCCCGCCAAGCCAGTCAAAGTGAAGCCGATCGCTCCGGAAGAGTTAAGAAAAGGATTCGAGAAAGCATAGCGATTCATGGTCAGGCCGCACCTCCTGCGCGCCTGTCCACTCATAACCGAAGCCCTTCCCGTTATGGTCAGTCAATAAAAAAGACTGTCATGATCGTTATAACCGGAGTGTTACAATTTTTGTCGATATCTCGGTGCGCCACTTCTCGCTCTTAGATTGGCACGGAACAGATTGCGCTCATGCCGGCACAGTCGAAAATGCCCACTATCGGAGTCGTCCTTGCGGGCCTGGTTCTGGTAGTGTTCTTTTCCAGCTCCTTGTATGCTCTCGTTAGTTATTTCCTCAGGTGACGTTGTTTTCCCCTGATGTCACCTCGGTGCAGAAGCAACAAATCAATAATGAAGCCCATGGCGCGCTTACTGGAGGTCCCATAACCACCGTGGGCGCATAGGGGAAGAGTAACCGCAAGGCTCCGGGCAGCCCGTCTGCTAGAATCGAAGCCAACCTCGGATGACCCTGCAGCACGTTGACATCCTGTTTAAGTTGATCGTGTTTTTGTTCGCGATCAGCTTTCACGAATCGGCGCACGCTTGGACGGCGAACCGCTGCGGCGATCCGACCGCGCGCATGCTTGGCCGGATTACGCTTAACCCCATCAAGCACATTGACCCGGTTGGAACCGTCCTGCTGCCACTGATCGCGTTGGTGACGGGTATTCCTGTGCTGGGCTGGGCAAAGCCGACCCCAGTGAACCCACACAATTTCAAAAACAAGGTCGCAGACGACATCCTCACTGCGGTTGCGGGGCCGATCAGCAATTTTCTGGTGGCCAGCAGTGCGCTATTGGTGCTCGCGGTCATTTCCCTTACGTCGCCCCTCGGACGCGGCATTACCCATGTCATTCCAATGGTCTATCCCAACCATCTGGAAGTGCTGGCGGCTCAAACTGATTCGGCGCTCATGCCTCTGAGCTTGTTGGCCTATGAATTGATGGTGATCAATATCGTGCTCGGGGTGTTTAACCTCATCCCGGTGCCACCGCTGGATGGCAGCCACGTCCTGCGGCATTTCCTGTCTGATTCATTGCTGCGGATCTACGACACGGTCGGCATTTTTGGCTTGATGGCGCTAGTTTATCTTGGGAGTGGGCTGCTAGCGCGGTTGATCTACCCCGTCATCGGTTTCTTTGACTCCATTCTGATGAGACTCTGATGCCTTCACGTTCCGACCATCGCAAACGCGTGCTCAGCGGCATGCGCGCCACTGGCAAGTTGCACCTGGGCAACTTTGTCGGCGCACTGGATAACTGGGTGCGCATGCAGGACCAGTATGAATGCTTCTTTTTTGTGGCGGACTGGCACGCCCTGACGACCGACTACGCCGACACATCGCTCGTGAAGGAAAATTCCGTGGAAGTGTTGCTCGACTGGCTGGCGGCCGGACTCGATCCCGAGCGCTGTACCATGTTCATCCAGTCGCATGTGCCGGCGCACGCCGAGTTACACCTGCTGTTCTCCATGATCACACCGCTGGGGTGGCTGGAGCGCGTGCCCACCTACAAGGAGCAGAGGGAGAATATTACCGACAAGGATCTCGGTACCTACGGTTTTCTTGGCTACCCGGTTTTGCAGGCGGCAGACATTCTGATCTACAAGGCTGACTTCGTTCCGGTGGGCGAAGACCAGGTGCCACACGTGGAGTTGACGCGCGAGATCGCACGCCGCTTCAACATGTTCTATTCACGAAGGGGTCGAGGACACGAATCTTTTGGCATCAATCCGGAACAAGCCAAAGGTCTTTACTACGTGTTTCCCGAACCCCAGCCGCTGCTTACGCCCGCCGCCAAGCTGCCCGGCACCGATGGCCGCAAAATGTCGAAATCATATGGCAACACCATCATGCTCACGGATCCGGAACCGGTGGTGCGGCAGAAGCTAAAGACGATGGTCACCGATCCAGCACGTGTCCGCCGAACCGATCCCGGCAATCCCGACGTTTGTCCTGTTGGCGACTTGCATAAAATTTTCAGCGATCGATCGACTATTGCCAAAGTGGACGAGGGTTGCCGCTCGGCTGGAATTGGCTGCATCGAGTGCAAGAGTTGGGCGGCAGATGCCCTGGTCAACGTGCTTAACCCGATGCAAGCACGCCGCAAAAAATACGAGGAGAATCCACGGCTCGCCTGGGATATTCTGGAAGCGGGTTCGTCCCGGGCACGCAGAATAGCCGGTGCCACCATGGATGAGGTGCGCGAGGCTATGAACATCTCGCTGGAGTACGAGCCTCCTCGAGATACGCCGGCTAAAGGAAAGGCCTCGTAGGTAGAAAAGAATGCCTGAACGTTTGAAGAGCATTTCGGAGACGCCGGATTCGCCAGCAACCACGTCCCCTGTTGCCAGCGAAAATTCTGCGGCTCCGGAGAGACCGCCGGACAAAACCCAAAGCGATTTTCCGTTCGCGGTGACTGTCCGTGACATCTACGAAGGCCCGCTGGACCTGCTGCTCGACCTCATCCGCAAGCAGGACATCGATATCTACGACATTCCCATCGCTCAGATCACGGCGCAGTACCTCGCATACGTCGAAAAAATAAGAGGGCTGGATGTGAACGTCGCAGCCGATTTCATCTACATGGCTGCGGTGCTCATTCACATTAAGTCAAAGATGCTTTTGCCGCGCGATCCATTCGCTGGCCCGGGCGCCGAGGAAGACCCGCGAGCCGAGCTGGTCAATCGTTTGCTCGAACATGAAAAGTTCAGGTCGGCGGCACAGATGCTTTTGCAAAAGCAGCAGATTGAAAATGCGGTGTGGTCCAACCCAGCGATCAAGGAATTCATGGACGCTGAAGGCACTGACCGTGAGATAGCCGCCGATGTCATTGATTTGGTCAAGACCTTCCAACACATTTTGGATCGCGCACGGTCACGAACGATGCTCCAGGTGGACGAGGAGAGTGTCACTGTTGGCCAAATGATCGATTACTTGCGCCGGCGCCTGACATTGGAAGATCGGCCAATTCAACTGAAGCACCTCTTGCGAAATGTCGACTCGCGGCAGACGCTTGTGTGCATGTTCCTTGCTCTGCTTGAAATGGTGAGACTGCAAGCGATTCAACTTCGACAGGAGCGATTGTTTGGCGAGATTCTGCTGCGCAAGCACACGGGCTTTGAGGCGATTATGGCGGAACAAGCCGTGCTGAAGGATGATTGGCGCTGATGAAATTGCTGTTCAGTGGCTAGTGGGTCATTGCACTCCTGATCAAAGGCAAGACATTAATCATTATGAGTTGTCATCCTGAGTGCGGCGTTCGTTGCCGCACGAAGGATCTATGTATCTGCCGAGAAGTAACAAAATGAGTCTTAAAGCCAAACTCGAAGCCATCATTTACGCGGCGGAAACGCCGGTTACCTTGGAACACATGGTCCAGTTGGTGAATGAATCTCAAATCGGCGACAGTGCCACCGCAGATGACGCCGAAGTTAAATCTCGTGTCCGTGGGTCCATTGAGGAGCTGATCGCTGACTACAGCTCCGCCGACCACGGCGTGGAGATCCGCCAGATAGCCGGCGGTTACCGAATGTCTACTAAGCCCGAGCAGCATGACGTGGTGCGGGCATTCGCCAAGAGCCTGAAACCGCCGATCCGGCTTTCGTTACCCGCTCTCGAAACACTGGCAGTGATTGCCTACAAGCAGCCCGTCACTGTGCCCGAGATCAACGAAATTCGAGGCGTAGATTCAAGTGGAGTGATAGCGACTCTTCTTGACCGAAAGCTGATCACAACCGCGGGCCGTAAGGCGGTCATCGGACGCCCCATCCTGTACAGGACCAGCAAAGAATTTTTGCTTCGCTTCGGTCTCAAGGACGTCAGTGAACTCCCCAGCATGGAAGAGTTCGAAAAGCTAGTAGCAGAGTCTTTCGAAGGGGACCTGCCGCTCGAAGCAAGCGCCCGGACAGATGCTACTGGCGCGGTGGATGCAAAAGCCGAATCAGGCCAGCCCGAGAATGAGACGCCGCCAAGGGAGAGTCAGGAGCGCGAGGAATCCGCTTCAGAGGTGGAAGCGCCCGCGGGCAATTCCCAGGAGTAATTCCGGTGCAATCTACGCATAACATTCTGGGATTCCAAGCTCCGTAGCTACGCATTGAAAAGCCCTGTTAAGCTATCTTTTGTAAGAAAGACCATGCCCGCGGAACGCTTGCAGAAAATCATTGCCGCCGCTGGAATCGCCTCCCGCCGCAAGGCTGAAGAGCTGATCACCTCCGGGCGGGTGGTCGTGAATGGGCAAGTTGTGACCGAACTCGGTTCCAAAGCCGACCCGGAGCACGATCACATCCGAGTCGATGGCAAGCTCTTGCACGGTACCCAACGGCATGTTTATCTTCTGTTGAACAAGCCCAAAGGCTACGTCACTACCTTGAGTGATCCGGAGAAGCGTCCCACAGTGATGGACCTCGCGCGCGGCGTCGGCAGTCGCGTCTATCCTGTTGGCCGCCTCGATTACGCGAGCGAGGGCCTGCTATTACTCACTAATGACGGCGACCTGGCACACAGTTTGATGAAAGCCGCTTCGCATGTCCCAAAGACTTACGTCGTAAAAGTGAGCGGCAAGCCGGCCGAAGAAAAACTGGCTCGCCTGCGCCAGGGACTTTCGCTCAGCACGGATGAGCAGAAGCGTGTCAAGACAGCGCCCGCGAAGATCCGCCTGATCCGCGACGCGCCTAATCCCTGGTATGAAATTACTCTGATCGAAGGCCGCAACCGGCAGATCCGCCGCATGTTCGAGGAAATCGGGCATCATGTCGAGAAGATTCGGCGTGTGCGCTATGGGCCTCTCTCGCTGGATGTCGAGCCAGGTAGATTCCGGCCGCTGACATTGCAAGAAGTTGCACAACTGAAATCCGCCGCCCAGCCTCGTTCTCCTATGGTGTCTCGCCATCGCAACGTGTCATCATAAGCATCCAAAATGAGCCGATTTTACGATTTGGTCACCGAACATGTGCGCACTCTGGGCGGATACACTCCGGGCAAGCCTCTTAAACAGGCAGAACGGGAGAGCGGTGTGAACTGCATCAAGATGGCGTCCAATGAAAACCCGTTCGGCCCTTCGCCGTTGGCAATCGAAGCTATGCAGGCGGTTCTGGGAGAATGCAATTTCTATCCCGACCACGACATTTCAGAGCTGCGCCAGAAGATTGCCGAACATCACAAACTGCCGCCCGAGGACGTGCTCGTAACCGCAGGCTCCACTTCACTCCTGGGCATCATCGCGCGCACTTTGCTGGCACCGGGACTCAATGCAATTACCAGCGAGCGCTCATTTGTCATTTATCGTATCGCAGCCAAAGCAGCCGGAGGACGCCTGGTCGAAGTTCCCATGCGCGATGATGGATTCTATCTGGACGCCATCACCAGTGCCATCGACCAGAACACACGTATCGTTTTCCTGGCGAATCCCAATAATCCTACCGGCACTCTCGTCGATGCTGCTGCTCTCGACCGGTTTCTTGTCCATATCCCGCCCAGCGTCATCGTTGTTCTAGACGAAGCTTATTATGATTTTGCGCAATATTTTGCCGCTGCACGCGGTGTGGAATATTCCCACTCGCTCGATTACGTGCGTCAGGCTCGCAATGTGGTGGTACTGCGCACTTTCTCCAAAGTGCATGGGCTGGCTGGGGTGCGCGTAGGCTATGGATTAGGGCCGGCTGAGATGATGAGATATTTTGCCCGTATGCGCACCACGTTCTCTGTTTCTGTTGTGGCACAAGCGGCGGCGCTTGCGGCTCTTGAGGATGAGGCGCACATACATAAGGCTCTGGAGAACAACGCGGAACAATCGAAACTGCTGAGCGACGGCATTTCTGCGCTGGGATATCGCGTGGTCCCTACGTGGGCAAACTTTCTCTACTGCGAACTCGGGGAGGACGCAGCTTCAGTCGCCAAGCGGCTGCAGGCGGAAGGAGTTATCATTCGGCCACTTGGTCCCTGGGGCGCTCCGACAGCAATCCGTGTGACCGTCGGCACGCCGGAGCAGAACCAGATTTTCCTGAAGGCTTTTCGCAAAGTGATGGAGAAAGCGCCAGTGCGATGAGACTTCCGAATTATCGAGAAGACGCAGCAAGCTCTATCTCCACAGAAATGCTGTCGTAGAAAAGTAACTTTTTGGCAATCGGTACCTAAGCCATGGTCCCATTCGCGATTGGAGTTGATCTTGGCGGTACGAACCTGCGGATTTCCGCCGTGGACTCCAGCGGAAATCTCCTCGAGAAACTTACGACGGGAACGCAGGTGACTCGCGGACGCGATTTCGTAATCCAGGAAATGTGCGACGCCATCAAGAGTGTCTCGTTCCATTTGCAGGACAAGGGCATTCTATGCGGCGTCGGTATCGGCGTGCCCGGTATTATCAACAAGCGGACGGGCATGCTGCGCAAGTCGCCGAACCTTCCCGATTGGCATGATTATCCTGTTAAAGAAGAAATCGAGCGCAGACTCCAGGCGCCCGTCATCCTGGAAAATGATGCGAATGCGGCTGCCCTGGGCGAGAACTGGCTGGGTGCAGCTCGTGACGTGGATGATATGTGCATCATCACACTCGGCACGGGTGTAGGCGGAGGCATCGTTGTGCGCGGCGACGTCTGGGACGGCATGACCGGCATGGCGGGTGAGCTGGGCCACATCACTATCGACCCAAATGGCCCGAAGTGCAATTGCGGCAACTCGGGCTGTGTGGAACAGTTTGCATCAGCAACAGGAGTGGTCCGGATGGCTAAAGAGGCGATCGCATCCGGCGCAGAGGAATTGAGCAAGCTGGCGTCTGGCAGAGATGTTGAATTCAGCGCGAAGAGCATCTTCAATCTCGCGCTGCAGGGCGATGAACCGGCAAAGGCGATCTTTCGAAAAGTTGGTTGGGCGCTCGGCATTCTGATGGCCGACCTGGTTAACACATTCAACTTTCAGATGTACGTGATTGGCGGTGGAGTTTCGAATTCCTGGGAGGCCTTCGCTCCCATGATGTTTGAGGAAACGCGCAAGCGTTCCATGGTCTATGCTGCCACCGCTCCCGAGACTGGGGCTGAGCCGGTGGGGGCTGCGGAGGCGATGTCGCAGCGACCTGCGCCCAAGTCGCAGCAGACAATCATCACTCGCGCTTTGCTGGGCAGCGATGCCGGGCTTTACGGCGCTGCGCGCCTACCATTTCTCCGCGCTGAGCGAGCCCAAAACGCGTCACACCTCTGAGCCTTGCGTTGCAGTTTGCAGATTCTCGCTCGAATGGGGCACAATCACTGATTCATATTCTCACTTAACAATGGTAACTTCGCGCGGCTTTCCCACTCACGTAGGAGCGGAGGGCTGTTTTCTGTGCTTGTCACATCCCAAGCTGCCTGCCCAGGGTCTCGCAAACCGATGGCCGGGGCGGACGCAAAATAAATACAAGAGAGCACAATGAGTCTACAAGTCGCCGGGATAGAGGTTAATCCGGCAATCATCGCACCGCTTGATCCAGGTTTCCTGCCAGCTTCGTTGTTCACGCGGAAATATCGCGAACTGGTCTCAGCTTCCGGAGGCGTGCCGCTTCGGCTGGCACTGGAGCGTGGCGACGGCTCCATTTCGACGTTCTGCACGTCGGTCCTCACGCCATCGGCTGGCCATCTCGCAGCCACGCTTCTCCACGTAGAACGCATCGTGAAGTTCTTGCTTTGGCAACGAGGCGGGTGGAAACTGCACGTTGGTGGCCCTGCCGAGATCGGCCACCATATTAAGGCGGTCTACTCGCCCACAGGCGCACGCAAATTCGATTACGAATTCATGGGCACGGTCTACGAGCGCCCATTTGAGGTGCTTGTGACGAGTTCCGAGTCGGCTCCGCAGGCCAAAGAAGTTACCATACCTCTCGGCCGCCATCTGGACGGCTACCGTGTGGGCTTCGACCTGGGTGCAAGCGACCGCAAGGCTAGCGCGGTTACCAACGGCCAACCTGTATTCAGCGAGGAAGTGATCTGGGATCCGCGCAACGCCAGCGACCCCGATTATCACTATCAAGGTGTAATGGATTCCATCCGCCGGGCCGCTGCACATCTGCCCCGGCTTGATGCCGTGGGTGGCAGCGCTGCGGGAGTGTATATCAATAACCGCGTACGCGTCGGCTCACTTTATCGCGGTGTCCCCCCGGGACAGTTTGCGGAGAAAATTGCGCCGCTCTTCCTGCGAATTCGGGATGAGCTGGGCGTGCCCATGGAAGTGGTCAACGATGGCGAAGTAACCGCTCTTGCCGGGTCGATGTCACTCGGAGAAAACCCTGTGCTTGGGGTCGCGCTGGGCTCAAGCCAGGCGGCTGGTTACGTAAACCACGAAGGCAACATTACCGGCTGGCTGAACGAGCTCGCGTTCGCGCCGGTCGATTACAGTCCTAAAGGGCCAATCGATGAGTGGTCGGGCGATTGCTGCGGCGCTCAGTACTTCTCTCAACAGGCTACCAACCGTGTGGCCTCGAGCTCGGGCATGCAGTTCCCAGAGGGGCTCGGCCTGCCGGAAAGGCTGATCATGTTGCAGAAGAAGATAGAGGGAGGCGACCCGCTGGCGGCCAAAGTCTATGAAACGATTGGCACGTACGTCGGCTATGGTATCGCGCACTACGCCGATTTCTACGAGCTCAAGTACGTGCTGATTCTGGGTCGCGTTACGACAGGTCTGGGCGGCGACATCATTCTCAACAAGGCCGTTGAAGTGCTGCGCGTCGAATTTCCGGAAATTGCTTCCGCAGTCTCGATAGCGCTTCCTGATGAAAAGAACCGCCGCGTCGGCCAGTCCATTGCTGCTGCCAGCCTCCCGGCTATCCAAGGAGACAAGTAATGAAATTGAGCGAAAGCAAAGCTGAAATCTGGGTTCCGGACGGAGCAAGCGAGACAACGGCGCTGGAGCGCGTGACACACATGGGTATCGCGGCGCACCAGGATGATATCGAGATCATGGCGCTTGAAGGAATCCTCGCCGGCTTCGGCAACCCTGACAAATGGTTCATGGCGGTCATTGTCACGAATGGTGCCGGCAGCCCGCGTGATGGGCTTTACGCGCAATATACGGATGAGCAGATGCAGGTAGTTCGCCGCATCGAGCAGAAGAAAGCTGCCTTCGTTGGCGACTACTCTGCTGTTGCGCTCTTAAATCACCCGAGTTCGGCGGTAAAGAGTTCCAGAAGTCCCGGGCCCAAAAATGACCTGAGGTCGCTAATCGCGGCAGCCCAACCGGAGACTATCTATACCCATAATCTCGCAGACAAGCATGACACACACATCGGCGTGGCATTGCGTACAATTGACGCCATCCGAGAGTTGCCGCCGGATCAACGGCCGAAGAAACTCTACGGCTGCGAAGTGTGGCGCGATCTCGACTGGGTCGTCGACAGCGACAAGGTCGTCTTCCAACTTGATGAGCACGAGAACATCGCAAGTGCTCTCGTCGGTGTCTTCGATTCCCAAATCGCAGGCGGAAAACGCTATGATTGGGCCACCATAGCCCGCCGCCGTGCCCATGCCACCTACCACCAGAGCCATTCAGTTGATGCCGCTCAGATGATTAATTTTGGTATCGACCTCACGTCGCTCATTCAGGACGAAAACTTTGATCCGGCAGAGTATGTTGGCGGCTTCATCCGGCGCTTTGCGGAAGATGTGAATTGCAGAATCAAGAAATTCACTTGATAAGACTGCTTGTGTTGACCCGTGCCGCGCCTCGCTCCTTCCGTTCTTGGGCCAGTCTTACTGGATTCGGGTACTGCTCACTTCTGACACTTGGGACAATAGTGGCTGCTGCGCCCGGCGATGATTACCCGTTTGACGGGTGTCTTGCACACCAGACACGGCTCACCTTCACGCCCGTAGACGCGGTGCTGCATTTGAAAGGAGCCTTCTTCGCCTTCGGCGTCCACGTAATCGGAGATCGAAGAGCCGCCACGCGCAATGGCCTCTTTCAGCACTTCCTGTACGGCAGCGTACAGCCGCGACAACTGCTCACGTGTGAGCGATGCCGCCCGCCGTGTCGGCCTTATGCTCGCACGGAACAGCGATTCATCCGCATAGATATTGCCAACCCCGCGCAGCAGCTTCTGGTTCAGCAACGCGCTTTTGATGGGGGTCTTGCGGCCGCGGAACAGATTGAGAAAGCGTTCCCATTCGACTTCGAGCGGCTCAGAACCAACGGTAGCGAATTCGCCGTTAGAGGAGACGCTTAAGCGTCCAAACCGCCGCGGATCGACAAAGCGCAATTCTCTTCCCGACGCTAGCTTCACGATGGCATGGGTATGTTTGGCAATCTCGGCCTCCGGCGAACACACCACCAGCCGTCCGGTCATGCCGAGATGGACGATCCAGCTGGCTTTCGCTGGTGAAGGATTGGGTGGAGACGAGTCCTTGACCCGTCCGCGCCTCGAGGACCCGCGCCGACGCGTTCCGATGTGGTTCCTGTCCACGGCCGAGAGCGCTGGTGTCGCCTGATCCGCCTCCAGATCAAACACGATGTGCTTCCCCACCCTGCGTACGCCACCGATTCGCTTGTGCTCCAGAGTGGCCGCGATCTCTAGCGCTGAAGATTTCAACGGCTCCGCCTTCGAACCCAGCCAAACTGAGTCAATCACGTCGGCCGTAACCCGCTTGGCCAGTCCTTTAACAATCGTTTCAACTTCGGGAAGCTCGGGCATAAGAGTCCAGTTTACAGGCCATCAACCGGCAGCTCGCAGCTCTTCAGTTTACGATTAGACATAAAGCTTGAGCCAGGGCTTTCCAATTTCACCTGCCGCAATTTAGCCGATAATCCAAACGAAACCGTGACTCCCAATCCCAACGCTGCAACCTGTCACCTTCCGCCTGCGACCTGCCAACCGAACGCCCAATGTTCCCGTTCAGAATGATTAGTGACACTCGGATAGAGTGTCGCCATGCAGATTCACAATGGAGAACTTCCCCGTGCGCGCCAGCTGGCGCGCACGGGGAAAGAGCTGAGTCGGGAGGCCCGGGTCCGCTTGCAGTGGA
>WNFB01000868.1_pt1 | contig 27155 bp, 24 predicted proteins | sample 5400501 | NCBI WGS metagenome assembly WNFB01 (sample SAMN13153341, study PRJNA577476) | soil metagenome | isolation source: 200 cm saprolite under Douglas fir tree site 2 hole 1 | place: USA:California | collected 2015-04-18
GTCTTGATCACCAGCCACACGCGCCGTCCCTCCGCCAGCTCCAAGGCCCGTACCGCGCCGGGCGTGAGATGCACGATAAAATCCAGGCCGCAATTGACTGTTGCCCTCACCAGCGCCCCGCGCGACTCTATTGATGCGATTTGCCCCTCGATCAGGTTTCTTGCGCTCAGTCCTTCCGGGCGCTTGGTCGCGAGCAAAATATCTCCCGCGCGAATCGCCACGCGCACCGCGTCACCGGGGGCGGCGTAGCCAAGCGGGACTTCGATTTCGCAGGCGCTCCCGCCGAGGCGCACGCGCATCACTCCATCAGCTTCGCGCAAATCCACCACTGTTCCCTTCAACAAATTTTCGAACCCCGCGGCCTGCGCCAGCCTCTTGCGGCGCGGCGCTTCCAATACCTCCATCGGTGTCCCTTTGCTCACGACGCGCCCGTGATCCAGGGCGATGACGCGCTCGCCCAGGGCGTCCACTTCCTCGCGGCTGTGCGTCACGTACAGAATGGGAATTTTTCGCGCTGCATTCCACGCGCGCAGGTCGTCGACGATGGCCGACTTCAACTCCGCGTCGAGTCCGGTGAGAGGCTCGTCGAGCAACAACACTCGCGGCTGCGTCACGAGCGATCTTGCCAGCGCGATGCGCTGCCTTTCCCCGCCGGAAAGTTCGTCCGGTTTTCGCGCGCGCAAATTCTCCACGCGAAAAGCCAGCAGTATTTCGTCCACGCGCGAGGCGCGCTCCGTCTCCCGCAAATGCGCGAGTCCAAACGCAACGTTCTTCTTCGCGCTCAAATGAGGAAAGAGAGCGAGCGTTTGAAAAACATACGCAATCCGCCGTTCCTGCACGGGGATGTTTATGCGGCCGTCGAAATCGAACAATGCGTCGCCACCGCTCGCGATGCGCCCTGCATCGGGGCGCACCAGTCCTGCAATGCAGTCGAGCAATGTTGATTTTCCCGACCCGGAAGGACCAAAGAGAATTGTGATGCCGGGGGGGGCTTCCATTGAAACATCCAAGATAAACGGGGAAGCGCCAGCACGGCGCCGCTCCTTGCGCACGCGCACCGACAGCATCGGAGTTGTTACTTCGCCGCCCACGGCATCCACAAGCGGCGGCCCACCTGACGGTTTATTGCGTACACGACTGACAAAACCGAGAAGGAGATCGCCAGCAGCACGAAAGCCATGCGGTTCGCGCCGCCGTACTCGAGAGATTGCACGCGGTCGTAAATGTCGATCGAAACCGTTCGCGTCACTCCCGGCAAATTCCCTCCGACCATCAGCACGACCCCGAATTCTCCCAGCGTGTGCGCAAAACTTAGCACCAGCGCAGTCACCAGCCCGGGCACCGACAGTGGGAGAATCACTTGCGAAAAAGTGCGCATGCGCCCCGCCCCCAACACCGCGGACGCGTCCATCAGCTTGCGGTCGACGCCTTCGAATGCGGCAATCAGCGGCTGCACGGCAAATGGCAAACTGTAGAGGACGGAAGCCAGCACCAACCCTTCAAAAGTGAACGCCAGTCCGTGCCCGAAGAATGCTTGCCATATTTTCCCGAGCGGTCCGCGCGGCCCCATCGCTACCAGCATATAAAAACCGAGCACGGTCGGAGGCAGCACGAGCGGCAACGCGACGACCGCTTCCAGGAGAAATTTAGCGCGCCAGGAAGAATATGCCAGCCAGTACGCCAGCGGCACTCCGCACGCGAGCAAAATCGCAGAAACGCAGAGCGCAAGCCTTAGCGACAGGAGCAGCGCGTCCATATTATTTCTTCGGAGAAGCCGCCGCCCCTGCCGGCGCGGGCGCGAATCCGTATTTCTCGAAAATGTCTCTGGCGGTTTTGCCTTTCACGAATTCCATGAATGCGCGCGCTCCGTCTTTATTGTTCGCTTTCGCCAATACGATTGCTCCCTGCTCAATGGCCGGGTACATCCGCCGGGGAATCTCCCAGCGTTTGCCATCCTTCATCGCCGGCGACACCGCCAGGGACATGGCCACAATTCCCGCCTGCGCATTCCCGGATTGCACAAATTGCGCCGCCTGCGAAATATTTTCGCCGTACACCAGCTTCCCCTTCACCTGCTCGTAGATTCCGGCATTTTTCAAGGCTGCCACTGCTGCGCGCCCGTAGGGCGCATGCTCCGGATTGGCAATGGCAATTTTTTGTACGGTGGCATCCAGCAGCGCCCTCCATCCTTCTTTTGAAACATCGGCCTTCGCGTCGGCGCTGGTCCAGAGGACGATCCTGCCGACCGCGTATTCGTAAAGCGTCCCCGGCTCGGCGAGCCCCGCGGCTTCCAGTCTTCTTGCGTAGTCGATGTCTGCAGAAAAAAACAGGTCGAACGGAGCTCCATTCTTTATTTGCGAAAAAAAATTCCCGCTCGACCCGTAAGTCACATCTACTCTTGTTCCGGACTCCTTCTCAAACTCTGCCGCAACTTCCTGCATCGCGAATTTCAAATCCGCGGCGGCCGCAATCCGGATTTCCCGAGCGTCCGCAGGGTGCGTAGCCGGCAGTGCAAGCGCAAGCGCCGCTGCGACAATCCATCGCATTCGCATGGGTCAGTCTCGCCAGTCAAACTCGCAGAATCATCACTTCCGTGGACTTGATCAGGGCCGCCGCGCGCTCTCCAGGCTTCAAGCGCATCTCCTTGGCGGCATCGGCGGTAATGATGGCCGTGATGTGCTGCTCCCCGATGGCCATAGTCACCTGGGCCAGGAGTCCGCTGAATTTCAGCGACACCACCCGTCCGATCAATTGATTCCGGCCGCTGATTTTCCGGAAATTCCCGCGGCGGGTTCGCAGGTCTCCGCGCTCCAGCTTCTTCGGGATGAGGCGGTCGATTTCGCTCTCCGGCACGCGGTGATGCCCGCCCGGAGTTTTCGCCGTTCTGATTTTGCCGCGGTAGATCCACTGTTTGAGCGTGGGATAACTGATCCCCAGGATGTTCGCCGCCTCGCGCGGCGCCAGCAGCTTCTGCACATTGCCCTCCTGCAGCTTGATAGAATAGTTCAATAGGAATCGTATTTACAATACGTTTTTATACAGTTTTGGCGGACCGGGAATGCGGATAAACCTCTTCCGGGCAAGCCAACACAAGGTACAATGCTGCCGCCTGGAAACTGCGGCGCTTTCGCCCGTTAAATTTTTAAGACTCTTTGCTGCTCTGGAGGTCCCATGCGTCTCATCCCGCTGGCTGCCTGGTTGATCGCTCCCTTGCTCATTTTTTCTCTGGCATCGACTCCGTCCAGCGGAGATACCCAGAGCATCGAGAGCCGCCGCCAGCAGCTCAAGCAACTTCTTGCCGAAGAATGGGAATACGAGATGCGCGAAAGCCCGGAGTTCGCGACCATCATCGGCGATTATCGCTACAACGACCGCTGGACCGACGCTTCCCTTGGACACATCCCAGAGCAGAAGCGGGATCTAGAGCGGTGGCTTGCGCGTTTTGCCGCTCTTGATACGACGGGCTTTCCCGAGCAGGAGAAGCTCAGCCAGTCATTGAAGGTCCGCAACTTGAAGGAGCGCCTCGAAGCCCTGGATTTGAAAACCTACGAGATGCTGGTGGATCAGTTCAACGGTGTGCATCTCTTGCTTCCGCAGATGGTCGCTCTGGTCCCGCTGGACTCCACCAAACACTACGAGGACTACCTCGCGCGCTTACGCCTGGTGCCCCATCTTCTTGACGAGATTATTGAAATCCTGAAGCAAGGCGAAAAAGACAAGCTCATGCCGCCGCGTTTTCTTCTGGAGAAAACGGTGGACCAATGCAGGTCCATTGCCGCTCCGGCGGGCGAGGCCAGCGTATTTGGCAAACCGGTGACGCATTTCCCCGACGCCGTGCCGGAAGCGGATCGCAAGCGCTTACATGAAGCGATTGTCGCCGCAGTGGATAAGGAGGTGCGCCCCGCCTACACCAGTCTGGCCGATTTCATTGCCACGGAGTATGCGCCGAAGGGCCGCACTGAACCCGGGCTGTGGGCGTTATCGGGCGGCGACGCGCGCTACCGCTTTGCGATTCGCCAGATGACCACGACGAGCATGGAACCCGAAGCGATTCATCAACTGGGGCTGAAGGAAGTTGCGCGCATCGAAGGCGAACAACTGGCCATCGCCAAGAAACTCGGTTTCGCGGATCTGAAAAGTTTTCGAGCGTCACTCAAAACGAATCCCAAGCTGACGGTGAAATCCAAGCAACAACTCCTCGACGCCTACCGCGGCTATATCGAGGGGATGGAGCCGGAACTTCCCAGACTGTTCGGGCTGCTGCCCAAGACGCGCGTCGAGGTTCGCCCGATGCAGGAATACCGAGAGAAGGAGGCCGCGGGCGCCGAATACAACCAGGGCACACCGGACGGCTCGCGCCCTGGCATCGTGTATGTGAACACCGGCGATTTCGAACATCGCACGCTGACGGATGTAGAAGCGACGGCTTACCACGAGGGCGTCCCTGGGCATCACATGCAAATCGCGATTGCGCAGACGCTGCCCGAACTGCCGCCGTTTCGCCAGCAGGGAGGTTACACGGCTTACGTCGAAGGGTGGGCGCTCTATTCCGAGAGGCTCGGCAAAGAAATCGGTTTCTACAAGGACCCGTACTCGGACTACGGACGCCTCTCCGAAGAGATGCTGCGCGCCATCCGGCTCGTCGTGGACACGGGAGTGCACTACAAACACTGGACGCGCCAGCAGATGATCGATTTTTTCCACGAGCACTCTTCCGAGGATGAGCCTGAGGTGCAGGCGGAAACCGACCGCTACATTGCCTTCGCGGGGCAGGCGCTGGCCTACAAGCTCGGGCAATTGGAAATCCTGAAATTGCGTGAACGGGCGAAAACGGAGCTCGGCGAGCGCTTTGACGTCCGCGCTTTCCACGATGAGATCCTGAACGGCGGCGCGTTGCCGCTCGATGTCCTCGATGCGCGCGTCACGGCGTGGATTGCCACACAGAAAACAGCTCAGACCGCCAAGCCAGAATGAGGGATCCCCAGACAACGGGACCCGGCGAGCGGCGTAGTCAAAGGTAAGTTTACCGGGATAAAGCGCCTACATTTAGTTTCGCAGGGGCTTGCCGGTTTTCAGCGTGTGAGCGATGCGCTCCTGCGTCTTTTTCTCGCCGCAGAGCGAAACGAAAGCATCGCGCTCCAGGTCCAACACGTATTGTTCGTTCACTAATTGCGGCGAAGTGAGCGGCCCGCCGGCCAAAATGTTTGCCAGTTTGCGTCCGACGTACGCGTCGTGGTCCGTCACGTAGCCGCCGCGCTGCATCATGTGGATAGCCAACTTGGCGCCAGCGAGGAATTGTTCACCGAGCACCTTGATTTGCGTGGTCTGCGCGCCTTCTTGCCAGCTTGCTGCCAGTGGCTTATACCCGCCGCGCACCAGCGCGAGCGCAACTTCTTTTGCATCACCTACCAGGCGGTCGCGATTCATCGAGACGCCGTCTTCTCGACGCAGGAATCCCAGGTCGCGACTCTCTTCCGCGCTCGTGCCGACTTTGGCCATGGCAATGGTTTCGAACACCGGCTTCAGCGCGTGGAATAGATCCAGATCCTCGCCGCTTGCCGCATGTTCATTCGCGCGGATGAGCATTTCCTTCGTTCCGCCGCCGCCGGGAATCAAACCCACGCCCGTTTCCACCAGCCCGATGTAGGCTTCCGCGGCGGCCTGAATTTTCGCCGAGTGCAACGGGATTTCGCAGCCGCCGCCGAGAGCCATGCCCTGCGGCGCCGCCACTACCGGCTTGGGCGCGTACTTCAACGCCAGATTCACGTTCTGGAATTGTTTGACGGCCATGTGAATTTCGTCCCACTCCTGTTCCTGCGCGGCCACGAGGACCAGCATCAGGTTTGCGCCGACGGAAAAATTCACCGCCTGGTTGGCGATAACCATGGCGTCGAAATCCGTCTCCAGTCGCTTCAAACCCTTGTGCAGCATGGCTATCAGGTCCGCGCCAATGGCGTTCATTTTCGCGTGGAATTCGCAGCAAACCACGCCGTCGCCCAGATCGATGAGGCTGGCGCCCGAGTTGCGCTCGACTTCGCGTCCCGCATCCTTCAGCGACTTCAGGACGATTACGCCCTTGGGCTCTTCCACTTTTTTCGACGCGCCGGTGGCTAAATCGAAGACCGACGTCGTGCCTTTTTCGGACTCGTAGAAACCCTTGCGCCCGCTGGCGAGAACCTTTTCGATGACGGGTGCGAGCGCGCGGCCTTCCTTCTGCACTTGCACCGCGAAATTCTTTACGCCGAGCGCGTCCATCATTTCGAACGGCCCCATCTCCCAGCCGAATCCCCAACGCAGTGCGCGATCCACTTCGACAACGCTATCCGAAATTTCCGGGACGCGGCGCGCAGCGTACAAGCACATTTCTGAAAGCCCGCCCCACATGAACTGCTGGGCTTTGTCGCCATTTTGCCCTTCGAGCAACGGCCCCACCAGCGCGCGCAGCCGCTCGCGCGTGTCCTCGATGGCTTTTCCGGCTTCGATGGATGTAAACCTGGCTTTTTGGCGCGGGCGGTACTCCATGGTGTTGACGTCGAGCGCCAGGATTTCTTTTCCGCCTTCACCTTTCACGCGCTTGTAGAAACCTTGCCCGGTCTTGTCGCCCAGCCAGCCGCGCCGCACCATTTCTTCGACCAGCGCAGGGACTCTGTACATCTCACGTGATTCGTCGTTCGGCGCGGTTTCATAAATGTTTTTCACCACGTGCACGAGCACGTCGAGACCCACCAGGTCCGCGGTGCGAAACGTCGCGGACTTCGGCCAGCCGACCGCCGGCCCTGTACACGCATCCACTTCCTCGATGGTCATTCCCAGCTTCGACATCAATCGAAGTGCGTTCAGCATCGAGTACGTTCCGATGCGATTGGCAATGAAATTCGGCGTGTCCTTGGCGATCACCACGCCCTTGCCGAGCCTGCGGCCGCAGAAATCGCTCAGCGTCTCGATCACTTCGCCCAACGTTTTCGGCCCGGGGATGACTTCCACCAATTTCAAATATCGAGGCGGATTGAAAAAGTGCGTGCCGGCCCAGTGCTGCTGAAATTCTTCGCTCATCCCCTCGGCGATCAAATGCACCGGCAAACCCGAGGTATTGGTGGTTACTATCGCGCCGGGCTTGCGGAATTGCGCCACGCGCGAAAGCAGCTTTCTCTTGATCTCGAGATTCTCCGCCACGACCTCGATGATCCAGTCCGCCTCGGCGCACCGCGCCAGGTCGTCCTCGAAATTTCCGATGGAAACTTTTTCTGCAAGAGCCGCCGTGAAAAACGCCGCGGGTTTAGACTTTTTCGCACCTTCCAGCCCCGCACGCACAATCTTGTTGCGCTCCGCCGGTTGCGCGTCGGGCTTCAAATCGAGCGGCATGATGTCCAGCAGAATGCACGGCAACCCCGCGTTCGCGAAATGGGCGGCAATCCGCGAACCCATCGTGCCTGCTCCCAACACCACTGCCTTTTCGATGCGACGTTTCATGACAGGCCTTCCACGAGGATTTGACCGGCAGGACAGGTTACAAAACCAGCATGCGCGGGTCAAACCAGCTTTGGCTCCGCAGCGTCTCCCGCGCTAAAGTAATGAAAGGATGAACGAAGGCAAAGTATCCACCGCGCTCGGCTGGCTGCGCAGCGCCAAAGACAAGTTTCGCGAGTTTGCGTACGGGGATCGGCCGGAACAGCCGGAGCGCCTCCGCGTGGGCCTGGCGCTTGCCGGAGGTTTCGCGCGCGGCATCGCGCACATCGGCGTTTTGCGCGTTCTGCGCGAAGCGGGTATACCCATCGACGTCATTTCCGGCACCAGCGTTGGCGCGCTCATCGGCGCCGCTTACTGCGCGGGCTCTTCGCTCGAGGAAATGCAGCGCATCGGCGCAGCCACCAGCTTTGCCGATTTCGGCCGCTGGACACCGTCCTGGCTCGGCCTGGCAACCAATCAGCGCATGGAAAAATACCTTGCGCGCTTTACGCCGCTGAAAACGTTTGAGGAGTTGGCCATTCCTCTGGCCATAGCCGCCACGGACATCAACGCCGGAGTCTCCGTCTATTACACGCGCGGGCCTATCGGACCGCCGCTGCGCGCGTCTTGCGCTTATCCCGGCCTCTTCATGCCCATCCAATTTGAAGGCCGCACGCTCGTGGACGGTTTTCTGACCGCGCCGGTTCCCGTAGAGGGCGCACTGCTTCTTGGCGCGGATATTGTCATCGCGGTTTACCTGGAGGCCGGCAACATCGAGGAGCCTCGCACCTTCACCGACATTCTTAGCCGCTCGTTCAACATCATCCAGCGTCACGCCGACCTCGCCTGGCGCCAGCAGACCGACGTCATTATCGAGCCGGACGTGAAACCCTTTGTCTGGGATGACTTCACGAGGACTCCAGAGATGGTGGCCGCGGGCGAAGCGGCAGCGCTGGCCGCGCTCCCGGAGATTCGCGCCGCGATCAACGGCGAGAAGCGCGACTCCGCCGCCTGATTCTGTGTGCTCATGGCAAGTTTTGCGGCGGGATCTTCCTGCGCTGAAACTATTCCTTTGTCACCTGCACGACTACGGGCCGGCCTTCGCCTTTGCCGCGCTGCGTGAGCCACGCGGCCAGGCCTTCGGCAAAGCGCTCGGGCGTAAGTCGAAAACTCGCTTCGATCTTGCCTTCGCCGACAGGAAGCGTGTCGTCAAAGTCCGCGGAGTTGGTGAAATTGCGCATGCAGAATTGATCGAGCCAATCGAGCGGGCAGGCGCGGCGCTCGCCGCGAATCACAACATCCACTTTGAATTTCTGGGCGTACATGCGGCCATCATAACATCGCGGCCGTTCCCACTTCGCGCGTTCAGGAAGCGCGCGGGCGCTTGACGCTGTGAGCCAGGCCGAGCCGCTCAAGCGTCCAGATGAAATACCAGCCGATGTCCGTTTGCCACCAACGCAGGCCGAGGCGCGCCGACCCCGCGTGCGCGTGATGATCCTCGTGCCAATTCTCGCCCCAAGCGGTGAGTTGGAATGGGCCGAGCCACCAAACATTCATACTGGAGTCGCCTTTCTCGGCGTGACCCAAATGCGTGAGGCTGTTCACGAAGCACTGCATGTGCAGTGAATAAACGAGGCGCAAGGCGCCGAGCCAGAAAAAACCCATCCAACCAAGCCCCAGCAAGGCTCCGCAAAAGAGCGAAAGGAGGATTACGGGGGCTTCAAGCCAGCCCCATATTTTGTACGAACCGCGCGTGAGTTCCGGCGCCCAGCGTTGTTTGTCCGCGGGGTGCGTTTGATAGAGCCAGCGCAGATGCGCCCACCAGAAGCCGCCCTGCTTGGGGCTGGAGATGTCGTCAGGCGTATCCGTTACGGAATGATGGAGCCGGTGGTACGCAACCCAGCTTGCGGGGTGGCCGGAGCCGTTGAAGACCGCCCAGAAGATCAGCACCTGCTCGATGAACTTGTTGGTCTTGAGCGTTTTGTGCGCCAGCATGCGGTGGAAGCAGACTGTCGTGCCCAGGCCGCCAAATGCGATGAAGAGAATCGCCAGACCGAGGACTTTCAGGCTGGGGAGCGGGTAAAAAATCAGACCAATGATCGCTAACGTGTGGATCAGGACGAGATATGTGAAAACGCCTTCTTTGCCGCGCACGGGTTTCCAGAACGGACGGTCCCACGGCCGTGCTTCTTGCGTAGCCACTAGTTCCATGAATTCTCCGCCGATCTGCTTCATTGATTCCGCGCTTGTCTGGTGTGCCGATCGTGATGGGCAAACACAACATTATCATTTTCCGAAGATGGGCTGGAAAATCTGTACAAATGGAGACACCTAAGGTGAAATGGGCGCGGGAGAGAGTGATGGGCAATTTGTGACTGGTGGATGGTGGCTGGCGAAAACGACACGACGTTGTGACCCGCGGGTTCATCCGCAGTCGTGCGCGACCGGCCACGCCACCTTGCACCTCGACCAGCGGTTTGTCACGAGCGAACGGGATGTGTTACGCTCCTTCCGTCAAAACAGCCCGGCCAAGCGCCGCGCAAGTCCCAGCGCAGCGAGCGACCTTTCCTCACCGCCTTCCGCAACCCCTTCCGGAGCGGGAGTCCCTACGGAACTGGTAATGGACTGGGCAGGCTACTCTGGTCCGAACCGGGTGTAGCAGAACAGATGAAGCGCTTTGCGCTTGGCAGAAGTGGGCACTGAGAGAGCCATGGCCGTTAGACAAGCTGCCTCGAAGACGGAAAAAGAACCGGTGGAGATCAAGCTGGCGCATTCGCCGGATTCCGACGATGCCTTCATGTTTTATGCGCTGGCAACGCACAAGCTCACCACACCGGGATACAAGTACACCCACGTTCTTTCCGATATCCAGACTCTCAATGAAGCCGCGCAGAGCGAAACCTACGACGTGACGGCCCTCAGCTTTGCCGCCTACCCCGGCCTGCGCGACAAATATGTCCTGCTGGATTGCGGCGCGAGCTTTGGTGAGAACTACGGCCCCATCGTCGTCGCCACCAAGCCGATGAAGCACCAGGAGCTGGCCGGAAAGCGCATCGGCATTCCAGGCACGAAAACGACCGCGTACCTGACGCTGAAATTGTTCGAGCCGAACTTCGAGCCGGTCGTGATGGCTTTCGACAAGATTCTCGACGCCGTGAAAAACGAGGTCGTCGAAGCCGGGCTTCTGATCCACGAAGGCCAGCTTCTCTTCCCCCAACTGGGAATGCACCGCGTGGTGGATCTTGGCATCTGGTGGCATGAACAAACCGGCTTGCCATTGCCTTTGGGCGGAAACGCGGTGCGACGCTCTTTGGGTCCAGCCCTTGCCCGGCGAATTGCCAAAACCATCCGCGAAAGCGTGGCCTACGGCCTGGAACACCGCGACGAGGCCCTGAACTACGCCATGCAGTTCGCCCGCGACATGGACCCCGAGATCGCGGACAAGTTTGTCGCCATGTACGTGAATAAATGGACGCTCGGTTACGGGGACCGCGGCAAGCAAGCCGTCAAAGAGCTGATCGAGCGCGGCACTAAAGCGGGCCTCCTGCCGGCGCCGCCCAGCGTAGAATTCCTCTCCGAAGAGTAAGAAATCTCGAGACTTACAGGTCTCGCACTGAGAGCGTCGCATTGCCTTGACGCTTTTCGCTTAATCACTTAGTGTCATTTGTCTGCCATGAACACAAGGATGGCAACATGGATCACTGTCCTGTGCGCGGGGCTCGGGACGGTCACACTCAAAGCGACGCTGGCCCACGGGCAGGCGGCTGCTGAGTATCGCCAGCAAGCCGAGGCACCAAGTACGTGGCCGCAACGGGCCGTGCGCGGCGTCCACGGGATGGTGGCGACGGACGAAGAATTGGGGTCTCAGGCCGGCGTGGAAATCCTCAAGCGTGGCGGAAATGCCGTGGACGCCGCCGTCGCCACAGCCTTTGCGCTGGCCGTCGTCGAGCCCGCCGCTGGGAACATCGGCGGCGGCGGCTTCATGCTGGTGCGGCTGGCGGACGGGCGGACGACTTTTTTCGACTACCGCGAAGTGGCTCCCGGCAAAGCCACGCGCGACATGTACATCGGCACGGACGGCAAGCTGGACAAAAGGGCTTCGGTAATCGGCTACCGCGCAGTGGCGGTTCCCGGGACGGTCGCCGGGCTGGACCTCGCCCTGAAAACCTACGGCACGATGAAGCTGGCCGCGGTGATGGCGCCGGCGATTCAGCTGGCAGAAGGCTTTCCCGTCAGCGAAAAGCTGGCCCGACAATTGGAAGGACAGCGTCCAGACCTGCAACAGTTTTCGGTGAGCTACCGCGTTTTTCTCAATAGCGGGCAGATGTACCGCGCAGGCGACACGCTGCGTCAGCCGGAGCTGGCGGCGACGCTGAAACGCATCGCCAAAAATGGCACCGTGGAATTCTATCGCGGCGAGACAGCGCGAATGCTGGTGGACGACATGGCGCGGTTAGGCGGATTGATCACCCTGGAGGACCTTGCGCACTACCAGCCAAAGGTCCGCGAAACTTTGCAGGCCAACTACGAGATCGATGGCCATAAATGGAAGGTAATCACTTCGCCGCCGCCGAGCTCGGGCGGGGTGGCGATGATTGAGGCGCTGAACATGCTGCGCGGCGTCCCGCTGAAAGGCTGGGACGACGCCGAGAGCGTGCACATGGTCGTGGAAGCGATGCGCCGCGTGTTTGCGGACCGCGCGGCGTATCTGGCGGACCCGGACTATGCCAAAGTTCCGGTGGCCGGCCTGACCAGCGATTGCTATGCGAAGGAGCTTGCAGCGACCATCGATCCGCAGGGCGCTTCTTCAAGCAAAGTGGTGAAGGCTGGAATGCCACATGTGTGCGGAACCTCGGCAAGTAACACCGCTGCGCCGGAAACGATCGTCAGCCTCGGCGAAGGGCCGCACACCACGCATTTCTCCGTGGTCGACGCCGCCGGCAACGCCGTCGCCAGCACCTACACGCTGAACAACAGTTACGGCTCGCACGTAACATCAAGCGCGGGTTTCCTCCTGAACGACGAGATGGACGACTTCACCACGCAGCCGGGCGTGCCCAATGCGCTCTTCGGACTGATCCAGTCCGAGGAGAATGCCATCGCGCCGGGCCACCGCCCGCTCAGTTCCATGACGCCGACGATTTTGCTCCGCGATGGCAAGCTGAGTTTTGTGACCGGCTCTCCGGGCGGGCCGACGATTATTTCCGCAACGCTGCTCAGCGTGATCAATTGGATGCGGCTGGGAATGGATGTGCAATCGGCCATCAACGCGCCGAGGTTCCATCACCAGTGGGTGCCGGACGAAATTATTATGGAGAAAGAATTTCCGGCGAGCCTTGAAGCCGCGCTGAACGCGCGCGGGCATCAAACGCGGCGGCGCGGTCACATTGGTTTGGTCAACGCCATCGGGATTGATCCCGCCACCGGCGAGCGGCTGGGCGCCGCCGATCCTCGCGACAACGGCGCGGCGGTGGGTTACTGAACCGGCTTACCGGGCGGACTTATGCGAAGAATCCTTTCCACTTATTTGTTTGTATCGAGAAAACTGACGCCGGAACTCCTCGGCCAAATTGCCGAGGCCGGCTTTGAAGGGCTCGAAATTTTCTGCTCGCGCAGCCACTTCGATTACACGGCCAAAACAGAAATTCAGGCAATGGCCGGCGCCCTCGCGCAACATCGCTTGACGCTCGACTCCCTTCACGCGCCGACCAGCCGCGATCTGAGCGCCACGCGCGAAGGCGGAACGCCGCTCTCTATTTGCGAAGTCGAGCGCGTTCGCCGCATCGAAGCCATGGATGAGCTGAAACGCGCCATCGACGTGGCTGAAGATCTTCCCTATGGCCGGATGGTGTTGCACATGGGCGGAACGCGCGAAACCGCCGATTCCCGGAAGCGTGACGCGGCGTTCAGTTCGCTCGAACACCTTGTCCTGCACGCACGCCACACGGGCGTGACGATCGCCGTCGAAAACACCACCAGCGAAATGGGCGACCCGGCCTACCTGCGCGCGTTCGTCGACGAAACACGACTCACTGGGCTGCGTTTCAACTTCGACATCGGCCACGCCAACCTTGCGGACGGATCGGAAACGGAGCGCATCGAAAAAAGTTTTGCCCCCTTGCGTGAGTTGGTCGTGTCTGCGCACATCCACGACAACCGCGGCGAAAAGGACGAGCACTTGCCTCCCTATGACGGCACGATCGATTGGAAGGCGGGCATCAAGCAGTTGAAGACGGCGCCGGAGGCCCACCTGCCGCTGGTGCTGGAATTGAAGGAAAAAACGGGGCCGGAAGCGCCCGGCGCAGCGGAACAGCTTTCCGCCGCGCGCAAAGCGCTGGACCGCTTCGCCGAAGAGTGGGGATCGGCGCAATGACCGCGATCATCATCGAGCGACCGGCGAATGCCCCGGACATGAGATCCCGGCAGCAGGTTGGCGCTAACTCCTTTCCCAATCGTACAAATCCACCGGCTGTCTCCGGAACGGGCGACGTCGCTCCCAGAGTTGACCGTTATTATGACCATGGTGTATTCTATTGACTATAGGGGCGCCATGAAAGAAGTCGCCATTTCGAAATTCAAAGCCAAGTGCCTGGCTATGCTCGAACAAGTTCGTCTGACGAGGAAACCTATTCGTGTCACCCGTTTCGGGAAGCCGGTCGCTGAGGTCATTCCTCCTGCCCCTGTCCAGGAGCGGACCGGTTGGATCGGCTCGATGAAGGATTCGATCGAAATCGTCGGCGATATCATCTCTCCTGCGAACGAGGAGAACGAGTGGGAGGTCCTGCGCGATTGAAACTTCTGCTCGACACGCATATCTGGCTGTGGATTCTGGGCGACCCCAAGCGTCTGGGACGGCGAGCTTTTCGCGAGCTCAAAAACGAAACGAACGAACTGTGGCTTTCTCCGATCAGCACCTGGGAAGCTCTCACATTGAACTCCAAAGGAAGGATTCACTTAAGCGGGGATCTCAAGGATTGGCTTGAACGGGCGACTGCCGGCACGCAAGAAGCGCCTCTCACGCATGAGATCGCTCTTGCTGCCAGCCAAATTCCCATGCATCAGGATCCCGCCGATCGCATTCTGGCGGCCACGGCGCAGATTCTGGACTTGACGCTGGTCACGGCTGACGAACGGCTGCTGGGGCTGGGAAATATCCGAACACTCGCCAACCGGTGAACGTCGCCTGTGGCTTCCTCCGGGCGTGCATGACGGAGACTCTCCTCTGCTAAACTCCTGGTTTGGCAACTACGCAAATAATCCTGCTATGACGACGATCACCATCGAGCAAGCCGGAAAATACGACGGACAAGAAGTAACGATTCGCGGATGGCTCTACAACCTGCGCGAATCGGGCAAATTGCTGTTCCCCATTTTTCGCGACGGTACGGGGATCATTCAGGGCGTTTGCTCGCTGAAGGAGAATCCGCAAGCGTTCGAAGCGCTGAAAGGGTTGACGCAGGAATCGAGCGTAATCGTCACCGGCAAGATCCGCGCCGAGCAGCGCGCGCCGGGCGGCTACGAAATCGGCGTCTCCAAAATTCAGGTCGTGCAGAAAGTTTCCGAAAGCACGCCTTTCCCCATTCAACTCAAAGAGCATGGCGTCGATTTTCTTTTGGATCACCGCCACTTGTGGATTCGCACGCCGCGGCAGGCCGCCATTTTGCGCATTCGCGCGGAAGCCGTTCGCGCCGCCCGCGACTACATGGACGGTCAGGGCTACACGCTGACTGATGCGCCCATGTTCACTCCAGCGGCGTGCGAAGGAACGTCCACGCTCTTCGAAGTGAATTACATCGATGACCAAAAAGCCTACCTGACGCAGAGCGGCCAGCTTTACATCGAAGCTACCGCCATGGCTCTCGGCAAGGTTTACACCTTCGGGCCAACGTTTCGCGCGGAAAAATCGAAAACACGGCGGCACCTCACGGAATTTTGGATGCTCGAGCCGGAAGCGGCTTACGCCGAGCTGGGCGACATGATGGCGCTCGGAGAAGGCCTCGTGAGCGCGATCGTGCAATCCGTGCTGAAGAACAAATCGCGCGAGCTGGAAATGCTCAAGCGCGACACAAAAATGCTCGAAAACGTGAAGCCGCCGTTTCCGCGCATCAGCTACGAAGACGCCATCGCGCTGCTCCAGAAGCGCGGCAATCCCGCGAAATTCGGCGACGACATCGGCGGCGACGAAGAGACGGTCATCTCCAATGAATTCGACCGCCCCGTGATGGTTCACCGCTATCCCGCGGCAATCAAAGCGTTCTACATGCAGCCCGACCCGCAGCGCCCCGACCTCGCGCTCGCTTTCGACATGCTCGCCCCTGAAGGCTACGGCGAAATCATCGGCGGCAGCCAGCGCATCCACGACTACGATTTGTTGGTCAAGCGCCTGCGCGAGCACAATCTGCCCGAAGAAGCTTTCCAGTGGTATCTCGACTTGCGGCGCTACGGCAGCGTGCCTCACGCCGGCTTCGGCATGGGCCTCGAACGCACCGTCGCTTGGATTTGCGGAGCGGAGCACATCCGGGAAGTGATTCCCTTCCCGCGGATGATTTACCGGGTATACCCTTAATCTTCATTAAGATTGAGACGAAAATGGCGCAAAAAGTTCGCATCATTGGCGTCCCCATGGACCTCGGCCAGAGCCGCCGCGGCGTGGACATGGGCCCTTCGGCGCTCCGCGGCGCTGGCCTGCAGACGCGCATCAAGCAACTCGGTCATACCGTGGAGGACATCGGCAACCTTGAAGTAAAGCAACCGGAAGAAATGCAAGTCGGCGAAAAGCGCGCCAAGTATCTCCAGGAAATTGCGGAAACCTGCCAGGACATCGCTTCCACGGTTGAAAAATCTCTCGGTGAAGGCTTTCTTCCTCTTGTCCTTGGCGGCGACCACTCCATCGCGGTGGGTGTTGCCGCCGGCGTCTCCTCTTTCTTTCGCAAAGAAAAAAAACAGATGGGCTACATTTGGCTCGACGCGCATGGCGATATGAACACGCCGGAGTCCTCACCTTCCGGCAACGTTCACGGCATGCCGCTCGCCGCCATCATGGGCTACGGTCCACCCGAGTTGGTTGATCTTTGCGGTTTCAAACCCAAGGCCGAGCCGCAGAACATCGTCATCGTTGGCGCTCGCGATCTCGACGCACAGGAGCGCAAGATCGCAAAAAAATCCGGTGTTCACATTCTCACCATGCGCGATATCGACGAGCGCGGCATGCGCGAAGTCATGAGCGACGCACTGAAATACGCCATGGACGATACCGCCGGAGTCGCCGTCAGCCTGGACATGGACTTCGTTGATCCTTCGGACGCCCCCGGCGTCGGCACCCCCGTGCGTGGCGGCGTCACCTATCGCGAAGCGCATCTCGCCATGGAAATGATTGCCGACACGGAAGCCATGGTGTCCATGGAAATCGTCGAGATCAATCCCATCATCGACGAGCATAACCGCACCGCGCTCCTCGGCGTCGAGCTGGTCCTCTCTGGCCTCGGCAAGAAAATTCTTTAATCCATGGTCCAATGCTCCGTTGTCAGTTCAGAACCTCAAACCCAACAACCCCCTCACCAATCCTCCTTTTTCACTTATAACTGAGGACTGACACCTGACTACTTCTCATGACTCAGGAAAAGAAAAGACTCAAAGTTGGCATATTATTCGGCGGCCGCTCCGGCGAACACGAAGTCTCCCTCGCCTCCGCCGCGTCCGTGATTCGCGGCCTCGACCCCGATAAATACGAAGCCGTGCCCATCGGCATCACCAAAGAGGGCCACTGGCTCGTCGGAGCGGGCGCGCAAAAAATGCTGCCGGAAGTGCTGCGCAGCGGCCAGCGCGTGACGATGAGCGCCGACCCCACCGACGCTGCTCTCGTGCGCCTCGACGGCAGCGGCGGCGGCCAGCGCCTCGACGTCGTTTTCCCGGTCATGCACGGCACTTTCGGCGAAGATGGCACGATTCAGGGCCTTCTCGATCTCGCGGGACTCCCCTTTGTCGGCGCGGGCGTGCTCGGCTCCGCCATCGGCATGGACAAAGACGTCGCAAAAAGATTGCTGCAAGTAGCGAAGATTCTCGTGGTGCCGTGGATCGCCGTGCGCCGCACCGAGTGGGAGAAAAATCCCGAAGCCATCGTTCAGGCGATCGAAAAAGAATTCACCTATCCCGTTTTTGTGAAGCCTGCCACGCTCGGTTCGTCCGTGGGAATGACCAAAGTGCACTCCCGGGAAGAATTGGCCCCCGGCCTGAATGCGGCCGCGGAATTTGCGATGAAAATTGTCGTTGAGCGCTGTATGGTCGCGCGCGAGATCGAAGTCTCCGTGCTCGGCAACAGCGATCCGCAAGCTTCTGTCCCCGGTGAAATCGTGCCCCACCGCGAATTTTACGATTACGCCGCGAAATACCTGGAAGAAGGCACGCAGCTGCTGATCCCGGCGGACCTCAAGCCCCCGCTGGTGAAAAAGTTTCAGGAGCTCGCCATCGCCGCGTTTCTCGCCCTGGAATTGAGCGGCATGGCGCGCGTGGATTTTTTCCTCGAAAAAGACAGCGGAAAAATCTTCCTCAACGAAGTGAACACCATCCCCGGTTTCACTTCGATCAGCATGTACCCGAAGCTCTGGGAAGCCAGCGGAATTCCCTTTCGCGACTTGATCGACAAGCTCATCGAGCTGGCGCTCGAGCAGCACCGCGAAAAAGCCCGCACCAAGTACGCCATCGAGCTGCCCCCGGGCGCCGGCGGCGCGCTCGAAGGCTAGAGCTCTTTCCTCCTGGCACGGATTTCTCGCTGCAACAATTTTCTCGTCGTCGCTCTCTTGTAGGGACGCAGCATGCTGCGTCCCACTTGCCCAGCCTACAATGTACGCATTCCTTCCTCACGGACGCGGGCGCAAATTCAGCTGGATCAGTCCAAAGCAGTGAGCTTCATCGAAGGCATTTACTCCGACGTGGCAATTTTGTTAGGGTTTTCACTGCTGCCGTTCAGCGCGTTGATTGCGTTGGTGCGGAGGCTCTAAGCAGGGTTTGCAGCAAAGGATCCAACGAAGCTCGCGGGCAGGAGATCATCGGATGACACTTCTCGAAGCACCTGCCGACACTTCCAGGAAATCACGCGCCATGGCTTTCACCATTGCGGCGCTCGCCATCGTTGCCGTCGTGTTGCTGTGGTACACCTTCCGCTTCTACCCGGAGAAAAAAGTTGCGCAACAGTTCTTCGACGCGCTCGTGGCCGGCGACATGGCGCGCGCCTACCAAATCTGGCAGCCCAGTCCGAGCTACAAAATGCCTGATTTTCTGGCTGACTGGGGCCCCACAGGCTACTACGGGCCCGTGAAGAGTTACAAAATCACGCGGGCCGGCTCGCCGAAAGGCACGAGCAGCGTTGCCGTCAGCGTCGCTATCAGCCCGTTCTCGCCCATGCCCGACCCCAGCGACGCCGAAAATAGCCGAAAGACCCGCATCGTCACCTTATGGATTCAGTCCACCGACAAATCCATCAGCTTCCCGCCCTAGATTTTTCGTGCGTAAAAGCTTTACGAGCGGCGGCATTCGGTGAAATATGCCTTGTGGGGGCGCAGCATGCTGCGCCCCTATAGGCTAGATTTCTGCCCCAAGAGGCTCAACCGCCGGCTTCCTCCAAAGCATGCACAAGTTCCTCCGGGCTGACACTCGCCGTGCCCAGTTTCCCGACGACCACGCCCGCCGCCGTATTTGCCAGCACCGCCGCATCCGCCAGCGTCGCGCCCGCAGCCACGGCGAGCGACAGCACGCTCAGCACTGTATCGCCCGCGCCGGTGACGTCAAAAACCTGACGGCCGGTGGCGCCGCGCTCGACGCCCGCCTGCCCCACGCGCGCGTAAGTCACTTCGAAACTTGTCGCTGGAATGTGCAGATGCCTCGGCAAGGATTCTTCGAAGACGCTCATCCCTTTTTCCCCGCGCGTGATCACCACTGCGCTGCACCCGAAGTGCGCCAGCAGCGCGCGCCCAGCTTCGTCAACCGATTTTTCGTCGGCCAGCGATCGTGTCACGAAAAAGCTCGCTTCCTTCGCGTTGCACACAATCGCGCGCGCACCGCGATAGGCGTACAGCCTCGAGGTCTTCGGTTTCACGAATACGGGCACCTGCAATTGATGCGCGGCGCTCAGCACGCGGTCGGCGAAGGCGTCCGTGACCAGACCTTTGTCGTAGTCGGAGAGTACCAGCGCGTCCAATTTCTTCAGCGCAGCAAAAAGATGCCGCAGAAGCTTTTCTTCCGTCTCCGCCCGGAGCGGCTCGCGTCGCTCGTGATCGACGCGGACGACCTGCTGGTGTCGCGCGATGATGCGCGTCTTTACGGTGGTAATGCGTTTCGCATCCGCGATGACTCCGCGATCCGCTATCCCCGCATGTCTGAGGCAGTCTCGAAGCGCCCGCCCAGCCTCGTCAGCGCCCTCCTTCTCACCGCCAACTACGCCAAAGACTTCCACCTTCGCGCCCAGCGCGGCCAGATTCGCGGCCACGTTCCCGGCTCCGCCGAGGCATTCGCTCTGCGAGACAAAATCGACCACCGGCACCGCCGCCTCCGGAGAAAGCCGCGTGGCCGTGCCCCACAGGTAGCGGTCCAGCATCAGATCGCCCAGCACGCCGATGTGTTTGCCGCGCAAGCGCGGGATCAGGCGCTTCAGGCGCGGGATGGAATCGGCAGGATTTGTCGGCATGCGCGGATCGGTTTTCCTTTGTTGTCCTGCTTCGCTATTTCTTGCGGAGCTATTCCTGCGCGATCTTCGCTTCTTCCGGCAACATCACAGGAATGTCATCGCGCACCGGATAGACGCGGCGGCAGGTCTGGCACTTCAACCCGGCGTCATCCGGTGTGGGTTTCACCGGCGTTTTGCACACCGGACAAACCAGGATGTCGAGCAGTTCCTGCGGGATCGGCATGTTCTTTCTCCATCGAAGATGAAAATCTTAATTGCCGCGTGAATTGGCACTGTATCAAACGGACTCCGCCGAGGGCAACCGGGAGCACAACGCGCTGGCGAAGGCGGCGCGCGCGAATGGCGAATCCACGCTACAATAGAAAGGTTATGCTCTCGGTGAATAACATCTCTATGCGCTTCGGCCCCCGGGTCCTCTTCGAAGACGTCACCTGCACGTTCATGGCGGGCCGCCGTTATGCCGTTACCGGGCCCAATGGCGCCGGCAAGTCCACCTTCATGAAGATCTTGACCGGGGACCTCGATCCCACTAAAGGTTCCGTCACCAAGCCAAAGAAAATGGGCGTCCTGCGCCAGGATCAGTTCGCCTTCGATGAGTTTCGCGTGATTGACACCGTCATCATGGGCAACGCCACCCTCTGGAAGGCCCTGCATGAGCGCGACGCGTTATACGCCAAGCCGCATGACGAACTAAGCGACGCGGACGGCATGCGCCTGGGCGAGCTCGAAGGCATCGTCGGCGAAGAAGGCGGCTACACGGCGGAAGCCGATGCGGGAGTTCTGCTCGACGGCCTTGGAGTAGAGAGTGACCTGCACGAGCGCAAGATGGGCGAATTGCAGGGCGGCCAGAAAGTGCGCGTGCTGCTGGCGCAAGCCCTCTTCGGCAATCCGAGCGCGCTGCTGCTCGACGAGCCCACCAACAACCTCGACCTGGATTCCGTGCACTGGCTGCAGCGATATCTCAGCGACTACGAAGGCGTGCTGATCGTCATCTCGCACGACCGCCACTTCCTCAACAGCGTGTGCACGCACACCGCGGACATCGACTACGAAACGATCATCATGTACAACGGCGGCTACGACGACATGGTCGTCGCCAAGACGCAGGTTCGCGCGCGGGTCGAATCGGAAAATGCCCAGCGCGAAAAGAAAATTGCGCAGTTGCAGGAGTTCATCGCGCGGTTTTCCGCCGGCACGCGCTCCGCGCAGGCCACCTCGCGCAAAAAAGAAGTTGAGCGGCTGCAAACTTCAGAGCTCGCCAGATCGAATATCCAGCGGCCGTACATCAAATTTGAAATGAAGCGGAATTCCGGCCGCCACCCGCTGGAAATTCGCAGCGTCGAAAAATCCTACGATGGCCTGAAGGTGATTCCGCGTTTTTCCGCGAGCGTCGTCCGCGGAGAAAAAATCGCTCTCATGGGCCGCAACGGCGCCGGCAAAACCACGCTGCTGAAATCGCTCATCCGCAACGCCACCGGCTTCATCGAAGACGCCGACCGCCGCTTCCCCATCGACGGCGGCGAAGTGCGCTGGGGCCACGAAGTGGCCGTCGGCTACTTTGCGCAGGACCACGGCGAATCCATCACCAAGGGCATGACCGCCATCGAGTGGCTCTGGCAATTCGATCCGTCCGCTTCGCAGCAGGAATTGCGCGGCCTGATGGGCCAGATGCTCTTCAGCGGCGATGACGCGCTGAAGCCGACCAAGGCGCTTTCCGGCGGCGAATCGGCGCGGTTGATTTTTTGCCGGTTGATGCTGCAGAAGCCGAATTTTCTGGTGCTCGACGAGCCGACCAACCATCTCGATCTCGAATCGATCAACGCGCTCAATATCGCGTTGCAGCGCTACGACGGCACGGTGCTCCTCGTCACGCACGATCACGACGTGATCGACGAAGTGGCCACGCGCATCTGGCATTTCCACGGCGGCAAGGTCGAAGACTTCAAGGGCCCGTACGAAGAATTCGTCGCCTACGCCGAAGCACGCGCCTCCTAAAGATTCGAGCTCACCCGATCCAAGATGCGTTGAAAATCCAGACCGACGGGAAGCGTGCCGAACGTGTGGCCGCCATCTCGACCGATTCGACTCGCGCAAAATGCATCAGCAATCGCAGAAGAACTGTGCCGCAGCAACAGAGAAGCCTGCAAAGCGAGCGCGGTCTTTTCCACTAGTCTTCGCGCATCACGCTCGGAATCGGAACCACCGCCTTGGACGATTTGTTGCGCATGCTTGCCCAGCGACGACTCCACTTCGGAGGCAAAAGCATTCAGACGCGAGTCCACGCCGGCTCCCAACCGAATTTCCTGAATGAGCGCATCGAGAGAGCCCGGTTCCTTTGCGAGCGTCCGCAAAACATCCAGGCAAATCACGTTTCCCGAGCCTTCCCAAATGGAGTAGAGCGGCGCCTCGCGGTAGAGCCTGGGCATGATGGATTCTTCCACGTAGCCATTCCCGCCGAGACACTCCAGCGCTTCTCCCACGTGCGAAGTGGCCCGCTTGCACAGCCAAAATTTCGCGATTGCCGTGGCGATGCGCGCGAAGCTGCGTTCCTGCTCGCTGGAACTTCGCGTGTCGAAGGCGCTCGCAACGCGGAGCATCAGCAGCGTCGCTGCTTCCGATTCGACAATCAGGTCTGCCAAAACGTCTTGCATCAGCGGCTGTTCGATCAAGAGTTTTCCGAAAGCCTTGCGGTGCCGCGCGTGATGGACTGCTTGAACCACGGCCTGGCGCATCAGTCCGGCGGAAGCGGCGGCGCAATCGAGGCGCGTGCAGTTGACCATCTCAATGATCGTTTGCACCCCGCGACCTTCTTCGCCCACGAGCCACGCCCAGGCGCCCGCAAATTCCACTTCGCTCGAGGCGTTCGAGCGATTTCCCATTTTTCGTTTGAGCCGCTGGATGTGAAACGCGTTGCGTTCGCCCGCGGGCGTCCAGCGCGGAAGAAAAAAGCAGGAGAGTCCTCTCGGTGCTTGCGCGAGAATCAGGAAGGCGTCGCACATCGGCGCGGAGCAAAACCATTTATGTCCGGTAATTACATAGTCTCTGGTATTTCCAATGCGTTCCGCGCGCGTCGTGTTGGCCCGCACGTCCGACCCGCCTTGTTTTTCCGTCATGCCCATTCCGACGAGCGCACCTAATTTTTCCGCCGCCGGCCGAAAGCGCGGATCGTACTTTGCGCTGAGAATACGAGGTTCCCACTCCGCTGCGAGTTCCGGCTCCGCCCGCAGCGCAGCCACCGCGGAAAACGTCATCGAGACCGGGCACGTGTGCCCCAATTCATTTTGCGCCGCGAGCAGTAGCAGTGCCGTGCGGGCAACGTGGGCGCCTTTTCGCGGCTCGACCCACGGCAGGCTATGCATGCGGTTCTCAATGGAAACGCGCATCAAGTTGTGCCACGCGGGATGGAACTCGACTTCGTCGCGACGGTTGCCGAAGCGGTCGTGGGTGTGGAGCACCGGCTCGTGCTCGTTGGCGTCGAAGCCCCACCGCTGCACTTCTTCGGTGCCGAGGAGGTGGCCCAGAGCACGCAACTGCGGGTCGGCCCACGCAGCGCCTTCGCGCTGAATCGCTTCGACCAGCGTGGGATCGGAAAGATAGAGGTTGTAGCCCGTCAGCGGCGGCGGCTGATTGAGAACTTCGTGCGTCTTCGATGTTTCGGATACTTCCGGCGGATTCACGACAGCCTCCGCAATGGCGGCGAAACGTTATGGGTGCGTGGCGCGATCGATGAAGCTCGCGATTTGGTTATGCAGGTTCACGCGGTCTTCATCGTGCAGATACATCATATGGCCAGCGTTGTAGTAATCCTCTTTGATATTTTTCTGCAAAGCTTCCGGGAGGCCGAGATGCTCCATCGTAAATTCCGTGGCGAAGAACGGCGTGGCGAAATCGTAGTAGCCGTTTTCCACCTGCACGAGCAATTTTGGATTGGTGATCATGGCCTGCGCGAGGTCTTCCTCAACATTCGGAGCGCCAGGGAAACCGCGGCGGGGGCCTCCTCCTCCAGGACGGCGCGTCCAGTTCCAACTGCCGAAGACGCCAGCGGTATTGTGGTAGACCTTGTCCTTGCCAAATCTCAACTCGTCGTGGTTGTAAGCGTTGATGAGCGCGGTGAACGCGCCGCCGACGGCCGGTCCTTCGGGATCCCCTTGCGCGTTTTCCTGCAGCAGATCGTAGGTGTATCCCGTGAAGCGCGCGTCGATGCGGCCGGTGGTCAGGCCGGCGTTGCGCTGAAGCTCGACGCGGAATTGGCTGAGCGTGACGCGAAGATCCGCTTTCATCAGATAGTCTTCGCTGAGACCGGTGAAGCGTGAAACCTTCTTGGCCACAGCGGCTTTTTCGGCAGCGGAAAGTTCCGCGCCCTTGAAGAGCGCCGCGGCGTATTCGCCTTGCGCATATTTGCGCGCTTCGTCGATGAAGCCAACAAGATCGGCGGGGCGGTCCTTCAACACTTTGTGGTACCAGGCGACGGCGGCGTAGCTGGGGAGATAGAAAATGTAGGGGCGATCATCGCCGGGAGAAAACGTGAGCGAGGAGAGATCGAGGACGGAAGAGATCAGCACGATGCCATTCAAGTGCACAGTGTCGTGGTTCTGCAAATAATTTCCCAGCGCGGCGGAACGAAACGTGCCGTAGCTTTCTCCGATCAAAAATTTGGGAGAATTCCAGCGGTCATTGCGGCTGAGGTAGGTGACGATAAACTGACCGAAGGCTTCGACGTCTTCGTCGATGCCATAAAAATCTTTTTCCTGTGCCTTGCAGACGGCATGGCTGTAGCCAGTGCCCATGGCGTCGATGAAGACGAGATCGGTCTTGTCGAGGAGGCTTTCGCCATTGTCGACTAGCTTGTAGGGGGCTGGGGGCGTGAAGGTGCCGTCGACGGTGAAGGCGCGACGCGGGCCAAAGGCGCCCATGTGCAGCCACATCGTGGCGGAGCCAGGGCCGCCGTTGTAGAGGAAAGAGACGGGTCGCTGGGTGAGATCCTTCACGTCACCGCGGGTGTAGGCGACGGAATAGAGCAAACCGGTGGGGTCGCCTTTGTCATTCTTGAGAAGCGTAGTGCTGGCGGCGGCTTTGTAGGAGATGGTCTGGCCGCCGATGCGGATGGTGTGATCGGTGACGGACGATTCTTCTTTCGTTGTGGCGCGAGCATCTCTTTCGGGCGCCGGCGCTTGCGCGGCGACGCGCGGTGCCTGGACGAACAGGAAGATCAGTGCGAACGCACACAAGCTCAGAAACTTTCTCATCGGATTGCTCTCCCTCGCGGAGTTCGATTGCGATGCAGCCGGCGAACGGGCGGGATTGTACGTTGAGGGAGAGGTAGAGTCAAAGGAAGCGGGCCATGATTCATGTTCAGTGACAGGTGATCGGTGATTCGTGGAAGAAGAGAACAACACGCCGCGAGAAGCAGGGCTGCAGGACATTGGGGTTGAAGGATGTACCCCCTCCCCCACCTTTTTTTGCAAGTGTTCATTCCAAAGGACTTTAAGTCTAATGATTTTGGAAGTGTTGATTGTAAAGGGGTTAAGGACGCATTTTACGGAAGTGTTCATTCTAGAGGAGTTAAACCGAAACGCGAAAATGGAAAATGGCCAGAAAGGGAGCGAGGAGTGTGGCGTAGCCGCGCGCGTTGACAGAAAACTCGATGAACGTCGGTAACCCTGCCACACAGCCTGCGGTCAAAATGCCGGCGAGCCGGCCATAAAGAGCGCGACCCGCCAACCAAGACATTGGGATGGTGAGGCACCCTGCGGCAAGAGCCGGCAGCCGGAGCGCAAGCGTTGTGTCGCCGAAGGCGCGAATGCTGAAGTGGACCAGCAAGGTGTTGAACAGATGATTGTTCGGATAGCTGTAGTTCGAGAGCGCCCGGTATATGGGCAGGGAAGCAAATGTGAGATACGTGGCTGCTTCGTCGTAATGGATCGGGCGCCATACGTGCCAGAGGCGCAGGAAGACACCGATCCCGAAGACGGTCAGCACGGCACCAATTTCCTGCAAGGTCCGTATGCCCGGTGGAAAGAGATCACGCAGAGATTTGCGAATTCCCGGCAATTCCGGCGGAATTCCGAGCAAGAAATCTCTGAGTTCGCACTTGAGTAGCGCGAGCGCGACTGCGCAGATTACGAAGAGGCAAGAGGCGAGCGGGAGCCGTGCGACAAAAGCGTGGAGTCCGCCCTCCGTGGGATGCGTGACCCTGCCATTGCTGTTTTGTACGGCAGCTAGAGAATCAAGGAATACTTTCATTTTGGGGTACGGAACAAACCAGAGAAGCAGTGTCACCAGCGCCAAGAATAGGAACCCAAGCGTGAGGGCGTTGAGGACCCAGTTCAGCACCCGGGTTCGCTCCGATGCGGCGAAACTCATTTCACGGGCCCTGACCCACCTTAGCGCTCCTGCGAGTTTGTTAGGATTTGGCCGCTTCATTGAGCCGCTACCATTCTCGCCGAACAATTCTCCAATGAATGTGTTCTCATTACGTGTTCTGGCCTACTCATACGACGGAAGTGTAGGGATTGGCAGCACCCTTCCGCCTGATCTTCCGGTTGGTCTTGATGAGCTTGTCGTACAAGTCCAGTTTGTCGGCAGGGATATTGTTCTTTTTCTGTGGGCTCATGGCGGTTCCCTCGTCTTGGTAAGTCGATTGCGCGAGCGTGAGAGGATACACCCGCCGGGAGTTTACAGTCGACCCTTAGACTGAGCTGCACTCAGGGCAAACAGTCAACAGTTGAGAGTTCGCGGAGCAAGAGAGGGGAGAGTCGGCTATACAAAGGCGCCTGGCAGAGGAAGAGGGCGGCGTAAAGCCGCCCCCCTACAAGGGCGCGTGGCTGTACGAATGGACAGGATACTGGAAAGAGACAAGTTCCTGCTGGGAACTTGTCAGCCGGGATGGGCCGCGCTCCAATGGAAGCATCATGAAAAACACAAAAATACCAGGCTTGGTTGGAATTCTGCTGATGGGCGCGCTCTGCGGGATGTTTTCCGGGGCGTCCTTTGGCCAGCAACAACGAGTCTTCAATTGGCTTCCCGCCAA
>WNFB01001211.1_pt1 | contig 27140 bp, 30 predicted proteins | sample 5400501 | NCBI WGS metagenome assembly WNFB01 (sample SAMN13153341, study PRJNA577476) | soil metagenome | isolation source: 200 cm saprolite under Douglas fir tree site 2 hole 1 | place: USA:California | collected 2015-04-18
TAGGTGAACGTTTTTCAGAAGTCGAGCAAGAGCGTTGGGGAGAACATCTCACCTTGGAGTTTCAGCAACAAAGGAGAAAAAACATGCGTGCAGCCGTGTTTCGTGGAGCATTCGATATTCGGGTTGAGCAGATACCCGATGCAAGCATCCTTGAGCCAACTGACGCCATCATACGTATCACTCACGCTTGTATTTGCGGCACTGATCTCTGGCCGTATCGGGGACAGGGTCCCTATACGCCAGGCTGGTGGCCCTGACCCACGTCGAGAGCACCCGCTCCACTGCCTCGGCATTGATCTGAGGAAGTAACCAGCGACACAAGGATCCGACTTCCGGTGAAAAACAAACGGGGACCAAAGAGGTCTTGGAGCAGGTCGAGGTGTTCACGGCACGCACTCGCTCACCGCTTCTGTACTCTGACAATTGCATAACAGTGCGGCAATCAGACAGGTGAGCAGATACGGCAGATCAGAGCGTAAGCCGTGTTTGCGGACGGCGGGTCTGGGATAGCTTCCAGCATCTCAACCAGGGTATGCAGATGAGCCTGGGTCAGCAGGTGCTCTCGTTCTTCTTCTGGAAGCTCGGGGAGGACACGACGCTCTACGATACAATACATGAGAAAAGGCTCCTTTGGGAAAAGAGAGAGATTGGTCTTTCTATCTTATCCTTTTCTGGAGCCTTTGTCTCTCAGCAATAATTCACAGACCCTGGGTACGCGTACGATTGTTGCACGATGCGAACGGATCTCCAACCGATTCGTACGGGCGTGATTCATCACGCCCTGGCTGTGGGGTCCGGCCCTCGCCATCACTTGCCCGCATCGATGTATTATACCTCCACCCGTGGGGTGGCACCATCCTCACCCGGGGTGCACGTACGATTTTTGCGCTGGGTGGTTGGCCTGAGCGACCGCAAGGGTCACTCCTACCCGCCACAACATCGGGGCGCTCCGTTTATGGTAGGGGCGGGGCTTGCCCCCGCCCTGGAAACGGCTACTGCGCTCCCACGACCTGAGACTCCATCCTTTTGCGACCTGGTTGCAGCAGAAGGAAGACAAGCAAGCCAATCAGCGGAATAGCACCAATACTCCAGCCTATCCAACCAGGGATCGCCGGGGGTGCAGTCGCCGTTATTAGGAACATCAACCACGCCGTGCCCGGCAGCGCCATCAACGACTATATGGAGCACCCAGGGGCCTGCACCGTGATCTCCGCGTCCCCCTGTATGCCACCAGGTACATTCGGATCGGGGCCGATGCTGGCGCGTACCGGCGTTGCATGCACTGCTTTCCCGGGGATGGATGAGACATTGAAGGTCAAATGGCCATTCACAAGCTGTTGAGGTGCAATGGCAAACGGCAGCGCGAACCCAGCGTTAGCAGGGTCATCGTACAGGCTGACAGTCAGCGCATAGGGACCTGCCGTTACATGCACTACTCGTTTGGGGTTGCTGCCGTGGGTTGTCGCCGCAATCGAGAGGCCAATCTCTACCACCAGAGCGATCAAGGCAACGATACCCGTTACTAGCAGCGTTCTCTGAAGCACTTTAAGCATGTTTTTATCCTTCCAGTGCGTACATCGGCTCACCCATGCCCTGGCCAAGCCAGCTTCCGACGTAAGCGCCCAATGGCCCGAGAAGCAGTGAGACGATCAAACCTGGTATACCGATAAGCTGCGCCAACACCAGGGGATAGATTGGGAGGATGATAGGTACCGGCAAGAAGCCGATTAGCTCGCTTGCTGCCATGATAAGTGTTTGCTTTCTGCGAGACCAGCCCTTGCGCTTTGCCCAGTGTACGAGGCTGTCGATGATGACAGCTCCTAAAATGAAAAGTATCGGCCAGTTGAGGGCTACTACTGCAAGGTGTGCCCCAGGCCGCCGGTATGTTAGGTGTTCGAGCTGCACAAGCAAGTTTGTAGCGGGTGGAACGTACAACGCGACAATACCCACAAAGACAAGTGAGACAAGGGCAACGCACGTCGCGGACCAGCGCCACGGCAGTGCATATGCAGCAGCAACAAATGTCCAAGCACCAAGCAATGCCGCCAGGAAGGTGAAGACGTTGATGGTCATGATTCCAAGATTGACCATCCCCATATCGCCATAGGCATCAAAGAGCAGGAAGGTAAAGATGCACATAGTCACCGCGAAGGCTATCACAGCACCCAGATATACTACACGTCTTGCTCCTTGAGCATGCTCAGATGCAGAGAGATGGGCGGCTGAGAGAAGCATGTAGATGGCTCCAAGTGCGACTGAGAATAATATTACCATAGGCCAGAGCCTTAACGTAGGTGAATACGTCCCGGGTTACAAAAGGTTGGATATAAACAGAACGGTGTATGAAGTAGTTGGCTATTACTCCTTTACAAGAGCATGTTCGATGAGGTTATAGTTCTTAGAGGGAAAACCATGCAGTGGTAAGTCGGCAGAGATGAGCGGGTAATAAGTCAGGCTATAGGCAAAAGCACACAATGTCCAATAATTCTACAGTTGTAGATAGAGCGTCATTTTAGAAGTGTCTTGCATGGCAAGATGGAGGGAAAGCAAGGACGCCGAATTTATTGAGGGAGTTGCAGTGGGAATCCGAAGGAGGGGAGGAGCAATGGGCTACGGAAGATCGTCACCTCGGCGATCTTCCTGGGAAGTCGCGCATAATCGAGGGTGACGACTTGAACCCCGTAAGCTTGATAAGAGCTCTTCGATTCGTCGGCTGCATACACGACAAATGCTGGCTGTGCATTGGCACGCGTCAGGAACATCCGCCACCGCTTCTGCACTCCAGATCCAAATGGGGCGGCAAGCAGAATGGCGCGAATCGCTTCTCGCCCTCGATACCATGAAGGGATCGGTGGCATAGAGAGCGTCGCGTCTTCTTTCAGGAGTGCCACAAGCCCGCTGACATCGTCTGTCTCCCACGCATGGAGGTAGCGAGCGAGGAGCTTGTTCGTCTCCGCATCAGCACGATGCATCCGCGCCATCTCTCGTGTCTCGGTGGAATAGTTCTTTTCAAGCGTCACCCGAGCACGGTGCAAGGCACTGTTCACCGCTGAGACCGATACCTCGAGCAGGTGCGCAATCTCGACTGCCCGCCAGTCCAGCACATCTGAGAGGATCAAGACCGCCCGTTGGCGGGGTGGGAGTAACTGAAGGGCTGTGAGGAAGGCAAGCGAGACGCTCTCGGATCTCGTATAGCGTGCTTCTGGGTTCTCTGTTGCCTCAGCCAACCAGGTGTCAGGGAAGGGTTCAAGCCAGAGTGCCTCGGCAGAAGGGTTCGCAATGGGACTCTTTGGAGACGTCTCGGGGGAAGTTGCTGTCGGCAACGTCCGTGGCAAGCGTTTCTTGAGCATGTCGAGGCATACATTCGTCGCAATCGTGTACAGCCAGGTACGCAGCGACCCTCTTCCCTTGAAAGTGTCAAAGTGCCGCCAGGCACGAAGCATCGTTTCCTGCACCACATCCTCGGCATCGTGCAGTGACCCCAGGAGGCGATAACAGTGCAAGCGCAGTTCCCCGCGATAGGGTTCTATCAGGGAGCTGATGTCAGATGGGCCATGAGCCAGAAGACTCGTGATCGGGGCCTCATCAACGCTGGTTGCCTTGCCGGATAGGCTGTCTATCTTCCTCTGTTCAGATGTCACAATGCTTCCTTGATTTCGCACAGATCTGGCTGATCATCGACGCAATCAGCAAGAGACGCGCCTGGAGCACCAAACGCCGCCCTCGAGTATATCACGCCATGCATGTGCATTGCCAACTTTTCGGGTGAGTGACATGGTGGAGCATGGGCCAGATCGGCAGAAAATCTCCCTCATCAGACCGCACAGTTTTGCTCTTCACCACAGTCTAATGAGTGTCTATCCAACTGAGTATGACCCGACATGATTGATGGAGGGCATGCGAAGGCGGAAGCACACTCTTCTAGAGACCTCAAGAAACAGGAGAATGGATATGCTACTTACAAACAAGAATGCTGTGATCTACGGGGCAGGAGGGGCAATTGGCGGTGCGATTGCCCGTGCCTTCGCCCGCGAGGGGGCAAAGGTGTTCCTTACCGGTCGTCGGCTTGCTTCGGTCGATGCCGTGGCCAGCGACATCTTCGCCGCAGGAGGAGTCGCCGAGACGGCTCAAGTCGATGCTCTCGACGAGCTGGCCGTCGAGAAGCACCTGAGCGCCGTCGTCGAGAAGGCTGGAGGCATTGACATCTCCGTTAACGCCATCTCGTTTCCTCAGCGAGGGGTTCAGGGAATCCCGCTCGTCGAGCTCTCGCCTGAGAGCTTCGCCCTGCCGATCATGACCTACATGAAGACCCACTTCTTGACTACCAGAACTGCGGCGCGGCACATGGTCGAGAAGAAGTCCGGCGTGATCTTGACACTGACTGCTACCCCTGCCCGCATAGCTGCCCCTCTCGTGGGAGGCATGGCACCGGCGTGGGCAGCGATCGAAGCTCTCACCCGAAGCCTGGCAGCGGAATACGGACGGCAGGGCATCCGCGCCATCTGCCTGCGGTCGGACGCCATCCCAGAGACGGCAACGATTGCAGAGGTGTATCGTCTTCATGCCGACGCCCTGGGCATGACGCGCGAGCAGTTCCAGGCTCTCAGCTCAGATAGGAACCCACTGAAGCGGCTGCCCACACTTGCGGAGGTGGCGAACGTGGCGGCCTTTCTGGCTTCCGATCAAGCCAGTGCCATGACGGCGACCGTTGCCAACCTGAGTTGCGGCTTAATCGCCGACTAGTGTTCGGATGGGCGTTTGTTGCTTCGAGATCTTGCCGTGTTCCGTTTTCTCTCGGCCCACAGCAAGATTCCAGAGAAGCAGAAATGAATGTGACAGTTTGGATGGTCCATGCTGTCACATCTATTCTGAAATGGCCTGGCTTCGCGGCCTCTTCCTTTTGCTTACTCCCTGGCCTGGTCACGTCTTCCGACGCGCGCATCAAGCTCTCGCACGCCTTTGCCAAGACATTCGCCGAAGCGCTATCGCCAGGCATTTACAACTGGAGGACTAGAGGATATGTGTATTCTCAAAGGCATGAGTGACACTCTCAATCCCCTAGAAGGGGATAAGCTTCTGAGCATCGGAGGTTCGATGACCATATTCCCGCAGGAACCCCACGAGGCCTCGTAGGTGGCTGCACGCACAACCTAACTCAGACAACACAGGTGCAGACGAGCAAATCAGGCTCTCCCTGTGGCCCGTGTCCTGGGCTACTACTACGCGCCATCTCTTTCGATTGGACATGGTTCTTTATCCCGTGTCCTACCCTTGCGGGGACAGTTCGTAGATACGTTGGTGCTACAAGTCATCGCCTTTGGTCGTGCGCCAACACACGAGGCGAAGTATCTAGGCTTTTCAAGCCTTCTGTCAGCGTTTGTGGAAGGAGCAGGCCAACGGGCTTGTACCGTACCTACGAGCGCGACCACGCTGTATATGCAGTCTAGCACAACTAGAACAAAGATGCAAGAATTCCTGCCTGCGGGCAGCGGCACTTTCATCCCGTCCCGTGAACGGAGACGGGACTTCCCGTGCCGGTTTGTTAAGAGTGTCTAGATGCATTGACACATAGTGATACACGATTGAACGATAACCAACGTTATCAAATGCTTTAAGCTACGTTATTCTAAGTATAGGAAGAATTTATATTTACTCCTATGTATGCAGACCTGTCGGTAACTGGAACATGTAGTATGCTTAATGAGGAGAAGCTATGGAAACGATTGACAGCAGTTTCGCGCTAGTTATGCAAGCATTGCTCCAACAAAAACAGATCCTGGATGAATTGGACGCGGAAAATCAGAAGTTGCACAGACAATTGGCCGTCTTGCGCGCAGGTGTTGGCATCTCTATCGATATTCTCGGGCAGCAGTTTTCACTCGCTGGCACCGACACTGAAAAGAAAGAGAAGCTGCAAACACCAGTCCTTGAGAAGGCTTCAAAAATTGACCGGACAACAGAGGATTTATCACCATCCTCCTCGACTACCTTTCTGCAAGAGATGACAGTAAACGAACTTGCCTCTGCGGCTACCAACCAAATGGCGGCATTGCGGGAACTGGCGACGAAATCTCCGACGAATGAGGAAGAGAAGAAGCACGTGTTACGACGCGCACTCACAGGGAGTTTTCTCCTAGAATAGAGGTCAGCGTTGAGACTTCGCAAGTGTTAGGAGCGTATAGCAAAATTGCGGAGCCTGACTTGCTTACCTGATCTTGTTGGAGATCGCCATATAGAAATTCGCCAGATTGGGCGTGCCGAGACCGGTAGTGTAATCCCAACCTGGGGTAGCAGGATAGTACAAATTAGTTCCACTTGTCACATCATAGTAAGCATTCATGTCATTGTTGCCATCATCGGCCAGGTAAAACACTTGTGGTGAATAAGCAAACTTGCCTGGTTTTTTTTTCAAGCCTTCATTCACAAGCGCCAGGCCAGCAGCCCACATAGGTGCAGCCACACTTGTGCCGCCAACTGCTCCCCATTGTCCCTGGAAGTACACGGCCAGGTCAAAAGCGACTGCCGAGATATCCGGGATTTGACGTGTTCCACGGGAGAACTGATTATTCACACCATTGGCATATTGCCACTGTGGACGTCTAAACGTAATATGCTATACTACTGTCGGAAAACGTTACACCCATTATCCATCACAGGAGCAATGACGATGACGAACTTACCTCCGAAAACTATGCTCTGCATTGTCAGTTACGAGAAGGGGCAAGAGTTTATGCGTGAATGCAAGCGCCAGGGGTGGTATGTGATCTTGTTGACTGTAACGGCGCTGGAGGAGGGGAATTGGCCCCGTGAGAGCCTCGATGAGGTGTTCCACATGCATGATCTGTCTAAGGTGGATGAGGTGATCCGTGGTGTTAGCTATCTTGCCCGTTCGCGGGTGATCGACCGCATTGTTGCCCTGGATGACTATGACGTGTGGACGGCAGCAGCCTTGCGGGAGCATTTGCGCTTGCCGGGTATGGGCGATACTACCGTGCGGTACTTTCGTGACAAACTGGCGATGCGCGTCATGGCACAGGAACACGGTATTCTGGTGCCCGATTTTGTGCATGTTCTGAACCATGACAAGATTCGTGAATATATGGAGCGCGTGCCACCGCCCTGGGTGTTCAAACCACGCTTCGAGGCTTCTACCATTGGGATCACGAAGATCAATGCTCCAGAAGAGTTCTGGCCTCGTCTAGATACTCTGGGAGATCAGCAATCCTTCTATGTGTTGGAGCGCTACATTCCCGGCGAGGTCTATCATGTCGACTCTCTGGTCGCCGATCGTCAAGTCGTCTTTGCCGAGGCTCATCAGTACGGACGTCCGCCGCTGGATGTGTTTCATGAAGGTGGAATTGCTATGACTCGCACGCTTCCCCGTGGTTCCGAGGATGAACAAACCTTAAAGGGGCTGAGCCGACAAGTCATCGGTGCGTTTGGGATGGTGCAAGGAGTGACCCACATGGAATTCATCAAAGGGCACGAGGATGGCCACTTTTACTTTCTCGAAACTGCTGCTCGCGTGGGTGGTGCCAATATCGTAGAATTGATCGAGGCGGCCACGGGTATCAACCTGTGGCGAGAGTGGGCCAGGATTGAAACCGCTTCGCAGGAGCACCCGTACCAATTGCCAGAGCATCAGCAAAACTACGGAGGTGTCATTGTCACACTGGCTCGCCAGGAGCACCCGGATACCTCGGCATACCAGGAACCGGAGATTGTCTGGCGGTTGGATAAGCGGCACCATGTGGGCTTCGTCGTCACGGCACAAGACCCAGACCGCGTGAAGTTTTTGCTTGACGAGTACAGCCGAAGGTTTGCCGACGATTTCTTTGCGAAGTTACCCCCAAGGGAAACCCGACCACCAAGCCATGAATAGGCTTGGCGTCGATGTAGCATTCTGCCTTTAGCGTCAACCACACTGAGCTAAAAAATGATATAATGTAAGAGTAATTGGAAAAAATATTCTATACGAGGACACACTAAATGCCAGAATTTAAGGTAGAAGCGCCATTTCAGCCTAGCGGTGATCAACCAGAAGCCATCGCACAGTTGGTCGAAGGTATTCAAGATGGCGATAAGATGCAGACGTTGCTGGGAGTAACGGGCAGCGGCAAGACGTATACCGTGGCGAAGATCGTAGAGCAAGTGCAGAGGCCGACCCTGGTGCTTGCCCCTAATAAGACGCTGGCGGCGCAACTCTATAGCGAATTTAAAGAGTTCTTTCCAAATAATGCCGTCGAGTATTTTGTCTCCTACTACGACTACTACCAGCCGGAGGCTTACATCCCGCGTACAGATACCTACGTCGAGAAAGAGAGCATGCTCAATGAAGAGATCGAGAAGCTGCGGCTCTCTACGACACGCAGCCTGTTCGAGCGGCGTGATGTGCTGATCGTCGCCTCCGTCTCCTGCATTTATGGCCTGGGCAGCCCGGAAGAATACGGAGAAGTGGTGCTTACCCTCAAGGTGGGGGAAGAACGGCGCAGGGATAAGATTCTACGCCATCTGACGGAGATTCAATACGAGCGCAACGATGCCAACTTCATTCGCGGACGCTTTCGTGTGCGTGGCGATGTACTGGAGGTATTCCCGGCTTACGAAGATGTAGCAGTACGCATCGAATTCTTTGGCGACGAGATTGAGCGTATGACCGAGATTGACCCGCTCACAGGCGAAGTGTTGGGCAAGCGGACACGCTTAGATATCTACCCGGCCAAGCACTGGGTTACGACACAAGCTCGCTTGAATAGGGCCATCAAGTTAATCGAAGAAGAGTTAGAGGAGCGCCTGCAGGAACTTGAAGCTGAAGGCAAGCTGCTGGAAGCGGCGCGTTTGAAGCAGCGTACCAACTTCGATATCGAGATGCTGCGCGAGACCGGCTTCTGCTCGGGCGTCGAGAATTACTCGCGTCACCTGGCAGGACGAGCGGCAGGAGAGCAACCGTGGACACTGATGGACTATCTACCGGATGACTACCTGCTTGTCGTGGACGAGTCGCATGTAGCGTTGCCGCAGGTGCGCGGGATGTATGCCGGAGACCGATCACGCAAGCAAGTGCTGGTCGATTACGGATTTCGTTTGCCTTCCGCGATGGACAACCGCCCACTGACGTTTGCAGAGTTCCAGCGGCAGATAAACCAGGCACTCTTCGTCTCTGCCACGCCTGGCCCATACGAATACGAACACAGCCAGCAGGTCGTCGAACAGGTCATCCGCCCGACCGGCCTCATCGATCCCGAGATCAGTGTGCGCCCGACCAAAGGGCAGATTGACGACCTGATTGCAGAGATTCGCCTGCGCGTTGGGAAGGGGCAGCGTGTACTGGTGACGACGCTGACCAAGAAGATGGCTGAAGACCTGGCTGACTATATGCAAGAGTTGAGTATCAAGGTACATTATCTGCACTCGGAGATCGAAACTATCGAGCGCGTGGAAATTCTGCGTGACCTGCGCCTGGGTGTGTATGATGTGGTCGTGGGCATCAACCTGCTACGCGAGGGACTCGACCTGCCGGAGGTATCGCTGGTGGCGATCCTGGATGCCGATAAGGAGGGGTTCCTACGTTCAGAGGGTTCGTTGATCCAGATCACCGGTCGCGCAGCTCGACATGTCGAGGGCAGTGTGATCATGTACGCCGATACGGTGACCAGGTCGATGCAGCGGGCCATCGATGAGACGAATCGCCGCCGCAGGCTTCAGACGAGCTTCAATGAACGCCACCATATTACTCCACGTGGTATCAAGAAGGATATCAAGACGCTGTCTGAACGTATCAAGGAAATGAGCGGGGTCCATGTCGAGGCGGCGGATGGAAAGGCGGTTGCGGTGGCATTAGCAGGTATCCCCAAAGATGAGGCATTGCGTCTGATTAAGGATTTAGAGTCGCAGATGCGGGCCGCCGCCAAGCAGTTGGAATTTGAGAAAGCGGCGCAGCTGCGCGATCAGATTATCGAGATAAGAAGGTCGATGGTGGAGTGAAAAGCCTTACTTTGATGTCGAGGCCAGTTACAGTGATGGCATCTTGACCATCAATCTGCCCAAGGCTGAACATGCAAAGACCCGCACTGTGAAGGTGACTGCGACGAAGTAGTTGTGAGAGTATAGAGTTTTTGAGGCCGGGTGCCCGCAGAGGGCACCCGGCTTTTTATAGTGCGTGTTGAATGAAATCCAGACCTTGTTTGAAGCTTTCAATATAGCGACAATTGTATGATGTTAGTTCGGATCTGATACCCGGCTTAGCAAAGAAAGCCCTTTTATCGCGGCTTAGGAAGCACTTGACTTCCTGACGAGGTCTTTTTTGAAGATCAGCAATGATAGTAGAATAGATGATACTGTCTTGCGGTCCAAGATCAAACTGCCCCTGGTATACCAACGCTTGTTTTAAGCTGGACTTATCCAGTTCAATAGATTGGCCTACATCGAGAAGTCGAGCAAGTGTTGAATGGAGCAAAGCAAATTCTCTATCCACAGCATATTGTAGGATAGTGAGCAAAGGCTGCAGATCATGTATCGTTTGTTTATGTGGCTCTGACCGCTGAAGTTGTCCCAATGTCATCGTTAAATCTTGGTGTAACTTTGTCCGCTCGTTATCACGATGCATAACCGTTGCGAAAGGCTCACTGAGCGCGAAGCTTGGAAAAGCAAGTTCTATTTTGCTTTCTTCGGTAAGTTTGAGTATAGCCTCGGCTGACGATAATTGTTCCTGCTCCAGTGCTACCTCCAGAAGGAAGTTAGACTCGACATACACAATCATATATTTTCCTCAGTCAAAATCGTCGCATCTTTGATCGATCCGCTGAAGCTTGCAAGAGCAAGCGTTCTCTCAGGCTCTTCAGTCTCATTTCCTGGGTTGATAGCGAGATCATTGAGCCACTGGAATACAATCAGTTCGAATATGGACCTGTAGAGTCTCTGTTCAGAGCCTCCCTTGAGGTAGCGATCTACCACGTTGTTCATGGGGAATTCATAGGTTGGCGGAACATCAAGGTCCGTTGATTTGGCTTCTTTCCATAGGAAGCCAACATCCTGAGAAAGGAGCAAAAAGTAGGGGGTGCGGATAGGAACGCCATACTCAAGCAAGTTATGTCGTATCTGTGTCGCTATGTCACGAGAGAGGTTGGGCAGGTTTTGCATTTCTACAACCGCTACAGGGTACCCGTCAGGGTCCCGTATCATCATATCTGGTCGTGGTCGAGATCGGGAGATGGTCATGGCTTGTTATCCTTTTCAGTATCTATTCTGGCCTGCAAGTTTCACTTCATAGCAGTATAGCTATTTCACTGCACATATGTCAATGAAAGTTAAGCGTAACTGGTTGACGCCAGGCTTGATCACGATGTATGCTCATGCTAAAGCAAAAGAGGTGAGCAATGAATCAGCAGATCGAGCGTATCCTGAACCAGGTACCAGGATGGAGCGGGGTCGAAGCTGTAGTAACGCCGCTGGTTGGCGGCATCACGAACCAGAACTATCGCGTCGATATTGGAGGAGAGATCTTCGTGCTACGTATCGGCGGCAAGGGCACGCACCTGCTCGGCATTGATCGGGGACGCGAACGAACCTGCACCGCTATCGCTGCGCAGATGGGCGTTGGAGCGGAGGTCGTGCATTTTCTCGCTTCTGAGAATGAAGAGGTCCTGATTACACGCTTCATTGTGGGCACGAGCATCGCACCAGAAACTGCCGCACAACCTGAGACGCTGCGGCGTATTGTAGATTCCATGCACCGTTATCATGGCGGGCCAGACTTCCCCGGCAGCTTCTCACCCTTTGAGACGGTGCGTAGTTATCACAAGCTGGCTCTTGAATATGGCGTCTCATTCCCAGACACTTTACCGCAGGTATTCGCATTGATGACACAGATCGAACAGGCCATTGGCTCGCTAGATCAGCCAAAGCCTTGTCATAATGACCTGCTTGCCAGCAATTTCATCGATGATGGTCACACTATCCGCATTCTCGACTGGGAGTATGCGGGTATGGGCGACCTCTTTTTTGACCTGGGCAACTTTGCCGTTAATCAGTCACTGAACGAGCAGCAGTGTGAACTCCTCTTGCGCTATTACTTCGGTGAGGTACGACCGATAGACCTGGCACATCTACACCTGATGCGCCTCGGCTCTGATCTGCGCGAGTCCTTCTGGGGCTTTCTCCAGTTGGGCATATCTGAACTTGATTTTGACTATTCTGAGTATGCCCATCACCATCTCAACCGCTTTCTGCGTAATGTGGCAACAGCCCAGTTTGAGCAGTGGCTACAGGACGTAAGGGAATGACAGGAGATCAACCCATGCACGATCATGCCAGAGTCGTTATTATCGGCAGCGGCATCGCCGGTTCCAGTATCGCTTACCATCTGACCGAACGAGGTTGGCGCGATATCGTCGTCCTCGACCAGGGGCCGCTGATCAGTGGCACCACGTCGCATGCACCCGGACTGGTGGGGCAACTGCGCTCAACTGTCAGCCTGACGAAGATGCTGATGTATAGCGTTACGCTTTACAAGAAGCTCCAGGTGGATGGCGTCCCTGGCTTCATGCAGGTGGGGAGCCTGCGGCTGGCCTCTTCGCAGGAACGCATGGAAGAGATCAAACGCCAGGCGGGTTTTGCCAGGAGTGTAGGGCTGGCGGCAGAACTCATCGATGCAGACGAAGCTCAACGGATGTTCCCTCTGATGAGTATGGACGGCGTTGCAGGGGCATTGTACCTACCCAGCGATGGCACTGCACGCGCCCCGATCCTGGCACAGGCACTGGCGAACGCAGCCCAGCAAGGTGGTGCGACCTTCTACGCCAATACCCGCGTCACCGGTATCGAGGTCAGCAACGGACAGGTACAGGCAGTTCACACCACCCGGGGTCGCATTCGTAGTGAGATCGTGGTCGCTGCTACAGGTATCTGGTCGCCGCGTATTGGCTCCATGGCCGGCATCGCCATTCCGCTCATCCCGATGCAGCACCAGTACGCCATGACAGGCCCATTACCTGAACTGACGGAAGGTAGCAGCATCCCCAATCTGCGCGATCCCGATAAGCTGGTCTATTTCCGCCAGGAAGGGCAAAGCCTGGTACTTGGTGGGTACGAGCGAGATCCATCATCCTTCGCTGTGGATGCCATTCCAGATGGCTCGAACCCTACTGTCCAGGGCTTCGACGATGCCCGTTTTGCCAGTTTGCTTGCGGGCTGCATTGAGCGTGTTCCGTGTTTAAGCGATGTCGAGTTGGTGCGGCGCGTCAATGGGCTGGAGTCGTTTACGCCAGATGGTGAGTTTATCCTGGGCGAATCGCCGGACGTGCGAGGGTTCTGGGTGGCTTGTGGCTTCTGCGCTCACGGCATCTCCGGCGCCGGTGGCGTCGGCAAGGTGATGGCGGAATGGATTGTGGAGGGTGAGCCTGGGCTGGACCTATGGCACATGGATATTCGCCGCTTCGGGGCCTATACTGCCAGCCGCCGTTATATCGCTACCCGCGTCGATGAAATCTATAGCACCTACTACGACATCAGCTATCCAATGAAGGAACGCAGCAGCGCACGCAATCTGCGCCTCAGTCCTGTCTATAATCGCCTGGAGGAGCTGCGAGCCGTCTTCGGTGAGAAGGCTGGCTGGGAACGGCCCAACTGGTTCACATGCAACGAACACCTGGCAGAAGGTCAGGGATGGCCAGTGCCCCGGGGTTGGGCAAATCGCTACTGGTCACCTGCCATTGGTGCCGAACACCAGGCCACACGTGAGCGTGTGGCGATGTTTGATGAAACCTCCTTTAGCAAACTAGAGGTATTTGGCCCTGACGCGTTGTCCTTTCTACAACATATCACCGATAATCAGATGGACCAGCCCATAGGCGCAATCACCTACACGCAGATGCTGAACACGCATGGGGGGATCGAGTGCGATCTGACGGTTACACGTCTTGCCGCCGACCGTTTCCAGATCATCACCGGCACAGCCTTTGGCATCCATGACCTCTCCTGGATGCGCAGCCAGATGCCGACAGAAGGCTCGGTCTACATACAAGATGTAACCTCCAGTCGTTGCTGCATCGGTGTATGGGGACCGCGGGCGCGTGAGGTGATGCAGCAGATGAGCGAGAACGATTTTTCCAACGCTGCCTTTCCGTACCTGACAGCGCAACAGGTCACTATCGGTGACATCCCTGTGCTGGCGCTGCGTGTAACCTATGTAGGTGAACTCGGCTGGGAGTTGTACGCGCCAATGGAGTATGGTCTCAAGTTGTGGGATACGCTGTGGGAGGCCGGTCGGCCGCTCGGCATGGTAGCAGCCGGTTACCGGGCCATCGATTCTTTGCGCCTGGAGAAGGGCTATCGCTACTGGAGCGCCGACATTCACTCGGAGTACAATCCGTATGAGGCGGGTCTGGGCTTTGCGGTCAAGCTCCAGAAGGGAGACTTCCTGGGCAAAGCGGCTTTGGAACGCATCAAAACGCAGGGTGTAACGCGCAAATTGAGTTGCATGGTCCTCGATGATCCGAGCGCAATTGCACTGGGCGGTGAACCATTGCTCGATGGCCAGCGCGTGCTCGGTCACGTGACCAGTGGAGGCTATGGCTATACCGTGCGACAGAGCATCGTTTATGGATATCTACCGGTGGAATATACTGCGATAGGGACACAGATTGAGGTGCTATTGTTTGGGATACATTACCGGGCGACGGTAGTGAAGGAACCGCTGTATGATCCGAAGAATGAGAAGATTAAGGCGTAACATAGCCATCACTGCACACGAATGGTAAAGCGCAGCTCCAGGACATAGAGCGGGCAGAATTGATTTGGTTTGCAGATTGCCCTCGCAGTGAAGATGAGCTTCGTCGTGCCAGCACTGTGGGCAACAAAACGCCAGACACACACTTGCTTGTCCTTTAGAGCGTAGCCGAATGGCATTTGTAGTAGCAATGGACCTTGTGATGCGGTGGGTCCTCGCCATGCCAGACCAAAGAGCAGGCGAATCTCGATCACATCGCCGCTATGAACCGTGACGGTCGCAAAGCTCTGCTTGATAGTGACCACCACATTCGGCGCGGGTGGCAGAGGATTTACTATGACGTCACTGGGACAGCCGAAGGTAGTGCCATACCCCTTTATTGTTGCATAGGCTGGGTTAGGTGCGGGGTCGGAACTGGTTCCTCCCGTACTTGTTCCATTCGTATTTGTTCCGCAGGCTGTAAGCATAATGGCCAGTACCACTGCGAAGGCAACTGTAGACCAGGGTGATCGTCGTCTATTAACCTGTATTGCGCGCATGGTGCTCTCTTCTCGTCTTGTATCTTTCTCGTATGTTCTACGCATCATTTCGACTCTCCCATGTGGAGGACGTTTCTTGATTTCAAAAAGTTCCCTGGTTGGCCCAATATACAAGGAGGCTTATTTTCGCGTAGCCAGAACTGTGAGCAGTTCTTCTGTGTCGGCAAGGAAGTGACGAGAGGAGAGAACCTGGTGTACGAGGCCCAGGCGTAAAGCTTCGGAGGCTTTGATCGTTTCGCCGGTTAGCATGAGTCGCATGGTGGCATTGTGTCCAATGAGTGCAGGGAAGTAGACGGCGGCAACAGGTGGAAAGACTCCCAGTTTCACCTCCGGCAGTCCAAAGGAGGCATTTTCGTGGGCGATGACGGTGTCGCAGAGGGCGGCCAATTCACAACCGCCACCGAGAGCGTGTCCCTTGACGAGTGCCACGCTGGGGATAGCATGCGCACGCAGTTCCTCGAAGGCGGCGCAGTTATCACGTACGGCACGTAGCATCTCGACCTCGCGCCCATCCAGGTGATCGTGGATATCGACGCCCGCGCAGAATGCTCGTTCGCCCGCGCCTGTGATGACGACGAGATGCGGCGGATGCTCGATCGCGGCGCGCATGGCTGCCGTCAATTGATCGAGCATCTCAATGGTCAGGATGTTGAGCGGGGGCCGATCAAGGATCAGCCAGAGTATATCGCTACGATGACGGACGTGAACTTGTGACATATTCATCTTCCACAGGCTCGAGATACAATTTAATTGCTTCTTGAATGTTTACCAGAGCCTCTTCAATCGTCTCACCTTCGCTGATACAGCCAGGCAACGAGGGAATGTAGACTGTATAGCCTCCCTCATTACTTGGTTCGAGAATGACTTTGAATCGCACTGAAATCTCCATCCTTGTGTAGGGGCCGATAAATCGGCGATGGGCACGATGAATCGGCCCCTACGGCCCATCCGTTACCTTTTACTCACTATCGGTGCGGGTACCGCTACCGGCCCGCAAAGTTCCCTTTGCGCTTCTCTGCATAAGCAGCCAGCCCCTCTTTGGCATCTTCGCTCTGGAAGCAGAGTTGTTGCAACTCGCGTTCGAGGGCCAGGGCCTCGGAGAATGCTACCTCGGCGCCGGATTGTACAGCGCGTTTGATGCGCCCGACGGTCTTAGACGCTTTGTTGGGTGGGCAGAAGCTGCGAGCATAGTCCATTACCTGCTGCCAGTAGTTCTCCGGCTCATAGATGTAGTTGATGAGACCTAACTGCTGCGCCTCTTCAAAGCTGATCAGTTTACCCTCGGTCATCAGTTCGATGGCCTTATTCTTGGGTAGGGCGCGTGCCAGGCGCTGTGTGCCTCCGGTGCCGGGCAGCACACCGAGAGAGATCTCCGGCAGGCCGACTTTGCCGGCGTTGCGACGAGCGACGCGGATGTCGCAGGCGAGCGCGATCTCCAGGCCTCCGCCGACGGTATGGCCGTTGAGTGCAGCGATAACGAGTTTGGGCGTCTGCTCCAGGCGTGTCAGGGTTTCGTTGGCGTGGAGGCAGAAATAGTATTTGTAGGTGGGTGTGACTGCGTTGAGCATGCTGATCTCTGCTCCGGCGCAGAAGAACTTTTCGCCTGCTCCACGAATCAGCAGTACATGCACGTTTTCATCGAAGCGCGCCTGCAAAATAGCCTGATCCAGCTGGCTCATCATTTCGTAGCTGTAGGTGTTGGCAGGCGGATTTGTGAGTTCGATGACGGCAACGCCATCGGTGACGGTGTAATTTACCAAAGTTCGTTCTGTGGTCGTGGTCACGCTTGATCTTCCTTCCGTATTGCATAGTCCTCGAGCACATCATCGTCTTTGATGCGCTCAAAGGGTGTGTGACAGACGTTGCAATAATATTGTACTGTCAGTAGTTGCTGTCCAAACAAGGATAGGAGTTCGGTGTTTGTTGAGCCACAATAGGGGCAAAGGATCTCTGCTTTTGCTTCTGGCTCGTTTGTATTATATCGCATGGTGGTTACTTCCACATTATGGGCTACGAGGCGATGACGGTTACGATGCTTTCGCGGGGCACGATGACCATCTCGATCCAGCTGAACTCGTCGTAGATGCTGCGGGCGTAGACCTTCGCCAACTCTACATCGTCGGCCATGACGTTGCCTATTTCATGCAGAGGTTCTTCGTATTTACGGCGTGCGTACACCTGCCAGACACGACTCTCGTTGAGCTGCTGGCGTCGCGGTTTCGTGTTGTCCGACGTAGTGGTGGTGCTCATGCGGATATCCCCCAGGTGCGCATAATCTCGATGCCTTCCTCTCAGCCTCCTTGCAGACGAGCTTGTCGATCCTCAATCAGCAAGAGAATAATGAGCGCCACTTCTATTGGCTTATCAATATAGGCAAGCAGGTTTGGTTGAGCCATGGTGACCAGGTACCACGCGATTATGGTAAAGGCTGTGTACGCGATAAGTATCCAGCGAATCACTCGCTGATAGCTCCGCAAGGGTGGTAGATAGAGTGCTGTGACCAGGACGATATAGCCCACGAAGTTGAGAAAGAACAACACAGGGAGGGGCACAGGAAGCAGCATCAGGATTGAAGGGCCGCCAGGGTGAGGTGGAAGATGGCCTCCTCTGTTGCCGCCGGGAGGGCCGGCAAAATGGCCTGCGAACAAACCTGTCGCGATGCTACGATAGAGGTGGACCAATGCCGTGACCACGGCGAGAAGAATGATCGCAATTTGAAGTGGACCAATGTGTGAAATCGTTCGACGTAGGGTCGCGTGACTCATTTCTTTACTGTCTCCTTTTTATTGCGAACCAGCATCCTGCTCCAGGAGGCGCAGCATCTCCTTTTTGCCACGCTGGATCATGCTGACGAACTCTTCGTTCTTAGGGCCGCGTGCTTTCCAACGCTTCATTACGTCATCCCACGTGCATTGGCCATCCCAGCGCTTTGCCCTGGCATCAAAGTGAGCAGGAAAGGCACAATCAAGGACATATTTTTTCTCTGTTTCATCGTAGTGTGCAGGAACCTTGATGTGCAATTCGTTGCACAGCGGCACGGCGGTAGACATCCAGATCTGGCGCAGTTCGTCGTTACTGTGGCCCTTAAAGCCATAATCGAGTTGCTCACCGTGTTTTTTCAGCGTATCGGGGAGACCAAACCATTCGACGGTGAGCAGGAACATCCAGTCAACGGCTTGCTGGAGTAGTTCGTGGCTGCTACTATTCTGGTTCATTTTACGCATCCACTGCTCGCCGTGGCGCAGGTGGAAGGTCTCTTCCTTGTCGACCTTGACGAGGGCACGCTTCCAGGGCCCGAAAGTGGTGCTTTCGTACACATCGCCGAGCAGGGTATAGCCAGCACGATCATAGAATGCGTTGGCGACGACGAGTTCCACCCAACTCTCCAGCGGCACATCAAAGGCATAGGGGTATTTGAAGTGGCGCGGTTCGCGCTCAAAGATCAATTCTTCTGTGTCTACGCCCAAATCACGTAAGAGGCGGTAGGCGATATGCGCGTGTCCTAACTCATCCTGGATGATGGAAACAGCGGAGCCAAAAGCATTCAGCGTGGGTGCATCAACGGCTGCATTGTAATAAGCAGGTGCGCTGATCAACTCGGTATCAGCAGAGACGGTGAGAATGCGTTTGATGCCCTCCAGGTAGATTGGGCTCATATGTTCAAGAGACTCAATGAGTTGCTGCTTACGAATGCGCTCGAGCACTGCTTCCTCACTCTGTAAGGCGGTAGTGGTCATAGTTATTGCTCCTTGCTGTGGACAACCATGTTTGGCGGTGATATCTGCCATGCGGACATATCAAATTGTATGTTGGCGATGGAGGGATGTCAAGAGGGCGGCGGCAAGGCTTGCCGTCGTCCTCTTGCGCCTGCAAGGCGTTGCGTTGTACGATGATACAAAACGAAACACGCTGATATACTGAAGAGGCAGCTCATGGTGCATCTATTCCGTGGACGAGGTCAGCAGAAAGCACACAGGGCGAAAGAGCGAACAGCGACGCGGGTCCTGCCGGAGACGGTGTGGACCAATGGTGGCGCTGATCCCTTGCCTTCGGGTATACCTCCAGAAGGTAGCGTTGTGGTGACTATTGCGCGGCAGCTTGGCAGTGGTGGTGCCGAGATCGGTCGTATCGTGGCACAAGAGAGCGGACTCCACTATGTAGACCACCAGATCATTGATGAGGTGGCAAGACGATTGGGAGTGCAGGAACAACAAGCTGCTCGCCAGGACGAATATACAGCAGGAGTGGCAGAACGTACCCTCGAAGCATTGCAGCGCAGTAGCCCTTTCGTAGCCAATTACCAGGCGTTGTTTGATCCTCACCAGCAGGCATCAGAACAATTCAACGAACTCGCCTATTTGCACCTGACGCAGAAGGTGATCCTGGAACTGGCGACGCAAGGGAATACACTGATTGTTGGTCGTGGTTCGCAGTTTCTGCTCCACGGTGCTCCACGGACGCTGCATATTTATGTTTTTGCACCGCGACACACTCGTATAGAGAACGTTATGAGGCGTTTTCAGGTTGATCGTACACGGGCTACAGAGTTGATTGAACAACGCGACTATGATTATGACTCCTATCTGCGTCGCTATTATGGTGCCGATGGGAGTCAGCCGGGCCTCTATCACCTGCTCATCAACACGGGCCTTTTCTCTTTTGAATTAGCGGCAAATCTTGTGCAACAGGCGCTGCAGGTGGCAAAAGAGATAAAAAGATAAACCCTTTGCCCTCCTCCCCTGATGAGATTGACAATAGCTTAGGGGTAATCACATACTGAAGCATTGCTTCCGCAAGGAAGCTACATCAACGGTCGAGATTGTCGAAAGGTTATGCCCATCTGAAGCCAAGGTTAAAGTGATCATTGCGGAGGACAGCGCTATCAGAGCCTCCGTGATGTAGACAAAGGAGTTATTTACAATGGCAGACGAACACGAGATGCACCATGGACCAGGCTACGCCTCACCTGAAGAAGCGATGAAAGCCGACCGCGAAAAGGTTCTGTATACTACCGCACTGTATGTAGGAACAGGTGTCGAGGAGCCGGATTACCTGGCCACCATAGATGTTGACCCGCAATCCCCAACCTACTCGCAGGTGATTCATCGCACACCTATGCCGTATGCTGGAGATGAATTGCACCATTTTGGCTGGAACGCCTGCAGCTCATGTCATGGTGATGAAGGCAAATCGCGAAGTTTTATGATTGTCCCTGGAACTCTCTCCAGCCGCATTCACGTCTTGGATGTCGCTGATGAACGGGCACCGAAACTGCACAAGGTGATCGAACCTGAAGAGGTCAAGCAGAAGGCGAATCTTAGCGCTCCACACACCGTTCACTGTCTTGCTGACGGTAACATTATGATCTCGATGCTTGGTGATAGGGAGGGCAATGGCCCCGGTGGCTTCCTGTTACTTGATGAAGATTTCAACATCGCAGGCCGTTGGGAACATAACACCACTGGTATGGACTACAACTATGACTTCTGGTATCAGCCACGCCATAACGTGATGGTGAGCAGTGAATGGGCTGCGCCGAATACGTTTACCAAAGGCTTCAATCTGGATGATGTAGCTGCTGGCAAATACGGTCACCATCTGCACTTCTGGGATTGGGGGCAGCATGAAATTGTCCACAGTGTTGATCTTGGCGAGGAAGGCCTGGTGCCACTTGAGGTACGCTTCCATCATAACCCCGATAGCACCCATGGGTTCGTTGGAGCGACCCTCAGCAGCAATATGTGGCACTGGAATAAGCCCAACGGCAAGTGGGAGGTTGACAAGGTCATTGATATACCCTCGGTTGAGTTAGAGGGCTGGCCCATTCCAGTCCCGTCGCTGATCACCGATTTCCTGGTCTCGATGGACGATAAATACCTCTATCTCTCGAACTGGCTACACGGCGACATCCGCCAGTACGATATCAGCGATCCCTCCCATCCTCGGCTGACCGGACAGGTGTGGTGCGGCGGCCTGCTTGGGAAAAGCAAGGATGTTCAAGGGCACAAGCTGCAAGGTGGGCCGCAGATGCTGCAACTGAGTCTTGATGGGAAGAGACTGTATGTCACCAACTCTCTGTACAGCTCGTGGGATAATCAGTTCTACCCTGATATCGCCAAAGGCGGGTCGTATCTGCTGCAAATTGATTGCGACACTCAGAATGGTGGCCTGAAGATCAACGAGAACTTCTATGTTGATTTTGGCAAGGAGCCTGCCGGACCAGCGCGAGCGCACGAGATGCGCTATCCTGGCGGCGACTGCACCTCTGATATCTGGGTGTAGTGCTCGGGTGAGCTATGAACGAGGGGCGATGGCTGGCTAGCTTCCATCCCGGCACTGAAAGGGAGGGTAGCGACGTAGTATCACACGCCCAACAGGACATGAAAACACCCAAAGCCGAAGTTACCTAACAGTCGGCCTTGGGTGTTTCTTATTGCCTCTCACAGAGGTGAATGCGTTCTGGAGCAGCGTATGGAGCAATACCGGCAATCTACAGCAAGAAAACATGATATGAGATGAACAAGAGACAGGCACATTGAGCACAGGGAGAACAACAGTAGACGTTGGCGCACGAGTCTTGACGTATCTCTCCATCAAATCCTATTAATTCAGTCTCGCAATGATGAGCTTTTCTGCATCATTTGTATAGGTTGTCCGTGGTTTCATAGAAAAGCAACGGCTCAATAATAGTAGGGGATTGCGACAGATTTGAGCGGATGCAAGGCACTTGCAGGCATTCAGGAAGTAAGAGATGAAGGTTGAAAATTTTCTCTCTAAATAGAAAGCGATGTGTTACTCGTAAATGGTATCATCACTTTCTTTCACCACATTCGAGAACTCGATAATACTTCCTTCCTGTGCGGGGATCTGCCAGTAATGCATTCGCCAGCCTGCTCCGTGTTTTCCGATCATCAAACGCCATGCTTTCGCGTTATCCCTGCTCCGAGTATATTGAGGACTATTGGCCGCTTCACTCTGTCTGCGTTCGTGCAATTTATATCCCTCAATATGCTTTGCCTGGTCTGCGATGACTGCGGCGGCGGCCCTCACTATCCTTCTGAGAACAGTATCATTCGTATTCAGCCCGGCATTATTCACTGACTCAATAAAAGCAGAGCCTATATGAAATTTCAGTGATTGGGGAACAGTTTCTCGCCAATCTTTCTTGAATTGATGCTTGATAGCGTAAGAGAGTCCCTTTTCACCTTTATCCCATAGCTCGATTACATCTATCATTGGCAGCAAATCATCAGGCGTAAACAGAAGGGGAAATATTCCCGTCATTTTGTCGTCGGCTTCGCGGGGAAAATCGGGGAGAGATTCTACAATGGTGGCCGATACCTCTATTTCTCTTGCTGATTGAGAAAGCTTTAACGTTGCAATTTGCAAGTCACGCGAGATGGAATGATTTAAACATTTTGAGACACTGGTAGCAACTAGCAGCCATTGCATATCCTCGAGTATTAATTCTGGCCAGCGAGCGGTAAATTGTTCTGGACTGATACTAACCGAGCCTGCTTTCACCTCGAAGTCATATTCAAGCTTGTCAAGATTATCTTTGAGATCAAAATCTGGGTTCCGGAAAAATTCATTAACGTTCTTGACTAGTTGTGCTGGATTGATATCTAATTGATATCTACGTTGCCAGTTTCGTAGTAATTCAAAGCTGGGAAACCGCTCGCTACTTTGTAGGTTGTCAGTAGCCTGTACAGAATGCAACCAAGAATAAGGCGACGTGAGAGCCTCTTTCAACCACATATCGAGGTTATCAAGCCACGCTTCTATCTCTGCCTTGCTATCATGGTCAGAAGGGGCCATGATAATCACAGGATCCACAAAAATATTAAGCATTCTTCAGTGTATTCGCTCTTTTCCTGATACTCGCGGCGGTGATGCGATCTTCCTGGAGCATAGTTTCATCAAAAAAGCCGTCTGGCCAGTTCAGGATATTGCCCTGTGGTGAAATTTGGACAGGATCAAATCTGGCAGCCCCTTCATTATCCTGATCAACGAAGTAGATTATGCAATCGCTGTTCTCCATGCCACCTGCTTGCACAATGTGGTAGCGCAACTGGCTGACAAGGTTTTCGCTATGTGTTTCTATCAGACATTGTTTTTTACATTTTGACAGGCCGACGAAGAAATCTCCTAACCGCGCTTGTACGCTAGGATGCAAGTGAAGTTCAGGTTGCTCGACTATTAGAAGTGTATCATTAGGGGCAAGAAGACCCATGACTAATATGGGCAAGATTTGGCTTACGCCGACGCCAACGGCTGAAAGTGGTAATGGTTTATGGCCTTCCTTGTGAACGACTTGCCAACTAAATCCGCTCTGACCTGCTGTCTCAATTTTGATTTGATTCGCCACCTCTAGATATCTTACCCAGTTATCTAGAGCTACTTTTAATATTCCTCTCTCAATTTGTTTGGTAATCGGGTTATACCATTTTATACGTGCATTTTGGTTAGCATCATATACAGCCGCAGCATATTCTCCCTTTGCACCGACATCATCCAATTCGCTACTTGGGGCAAATTTTTGAGATGCTTGTGGGTCCGCACGTAGAGGTCCTAGATATCGTATTTTACTGGTGAAGAAATCCGTGATTTTTGTAACAGCTTGATTGATACTTTCTACGTCGTTATCGTTAACGAAAATTTCTAAGCCTTCAGTATCTTTGTGACTTTCCAAATCCGCGTCCACACTACTGTGAATACATTGAAGAAGTAGCTTTTGAACTTTTACTTTTCCTTTATTAGAGCGGTCGGATGCTCTCCTCTCTAGGGTTCTCATTATAGAACGAGCCCATACTATTAGCTCTAAAAGGGTTTGCCCTGAAAACTCTTTTCCAATGGATTCAGCTTCACAGAATTTTTGTATAGCTTCTCTCATATCTTCTGAAATTGGAGCTTCGGTATTAAAAAAATTAGAATACGATTGAACTAATTTGGTAAAATCTTTATCAGAAACTGATAAGATGCGAGATATTGCACGACTAAGATTTGTCCTGAACGACCTTAGACGACGCTCCTCTGCTTTATATTTATGTACTAAGCGAGTAGGTAGAAAATGAGATAAGGCGACTAAGACCGGTTCTTGAGCTTTCTCGTTTTGGTGCTCAAAATGTCCTATGTAGTTGGCTTGCTCTCCAGAATAGGGAACAAAGCGAAGGTAATCTGCTTCGACCTTTTCCAAAAAGTTCTTGAGTTGATGATCACTTAGTTTATCGATAGTAAAGAGAAGGTTAATATCCGATACTTCTTGTTTAAGATCGGGAAAATTTCGGTCAGAGTCTATTTCAACAAAAAAAACTTGTGTGCCATTAATCTCTAAAGAAACCTTTTCCACAACGACCTTAGCAGCCTCAATAGCAGAGGAGCTTGTAGCGTTACCGCGAGCACTATTGAATACTGCTACGATTCTGACGGATGTAATATTTGCTTTATTCCTAACAAATAACTCCATCTCAGGTGGAGGCGCCTTTTCTGTTTCAAAATCTAGCTCAAACCCAACAATTAAAGTTCGCAAAGAAGAGCCTGCATTCAAGATATCTTCAAATGTGCCAAGCTGCACATTTAACCCCGTAGGCAACAAAGGACGCTCCACTACTTTACTGCCTAAAGTTTGCGCAACCATCAAAATCGATTGCAGCAAGCTACTCTTACCAGAACTATTACGACCAGCCAGTACAGTAACAGGAGAGAATTTCAACTCGCTTGATTTGATGATGGGTTTGAAGTTTTCGATAGTCCAGCTTTTGAGCATCGTGAAATCCTTATAATGAACTCCTAATAACAACCCACTCTTTTATAGCTGATTGTACCCTAATTTTCAAGTCTTGGGAATAGAGGATTTGGGCAGACTGTTCAAGCACGTTATGCTGATCTTCGCGGCAACCGAGAGCGGTCAGATTCACCACACTGGAACTGCACCTGGGCGATCCCAAGGGCCTGCCGATTGAGTAGGCGCAGATCGTTTCGAGTGCCAGGATGATGCCCAATAGGACATGGTCATCGCAAGCTTCTAGCGAGCCTGCGCTTCTCCGGCAGGCCGTCCTTCGATAAACTTCCAGCGCCGTGGCATTCTCCAGGATCCTACTAATAAGCTGATCCATATCCACCTCTTTCGCTTGAATCTGCACTGCCATTTCCTGTCCTTTTCTGTCAGGGCGAGTGTGATCACCCGCCGATCGAGAGATGATGGGTCCGTTCGATCAAACCTGCCTCTATCGTGAGAAGTCAAGTCGATGAAACGGAAGGTGATTACTTGACCGATGTCCCAGGAGGCCGCCTCTGGTCTTCAGCCCCGTAGATTCGGTGGAATCGTAGGAACAGAAAAATCAAGAGCAGCAGGGCGATGAAGGATACGATCAAGAGGACATAGCCTACTATTTTCGTTGTGCTGTCCTGCGTCGATGCTTGCTGCGAAGGTCTTTTCGGGGGTGTTGTATCGACCGGTAGGGGGTAGAGGCCGGTAATGACAAAGTGGGGGGTACCGCCAACGTCGACTGTATAAATGATGTGCCGATTCAGCAGGTCCAGCATGGAAACCTTACCTCCACGTTCTGCTACGAAGCCGAGCAGTCCATCGTTGGTGATCGCGACCGATGCGGGTGGGAAATCAAGGCGAATGACGCGATTGGGTTCTTTCGGAAACGTTGGGGTACCAGCATTGATGGGAGTCAGGACATCGAGGATATTGTGCTGCCCATCTGGGACGTAGACTTCGCCGGTGAGGGCATCGTAATCCATCGTGCCAAACGTCCCACCCGTGAGTAGTTGATGGACCTGCCAGGTCTTGATATCCACCGCGTCAACACTCCCCTGGCGAGTTGTGACATAGACTGTATCGCCTGCTGGAATGGAGACATACTGAGGGTCACCTTCGATGGGAATGGTGCTAAGGAGGTGACCGGTATGGTCGTCGAAGACTGTGAGTGCATTGGTGCCAGCTACCCAGAGTTGGTTGCTACCTCCACTGGGGAGGTCTGACAAAATAGCTACCGCCAAGCCATACACTGGATTATCTGTATTGAAGGTGCGTCGTACTGCACACGTTGTAGGATCAAGCTCACTAACGCGAGCCGCATCATTTCCTGCTACATACAGGCTATTAGTGATTGGGTCAGATGCCAGCAGCGTCGGTTGCCCAGGGAGGTTGGCCGAGCAGATTGTTTGTCCTGTTTGAGCCGCGATCACGCTAAATCGCCCGATGGTTGGCTGTGTGACGTAGAGATAACCCCCATCGAGGCTCAGCAGAATCGTGTGGGGATCACCGGCCACAGAGATCGTGCGTACTACTTTTTGCTGTGCCACATCAATGACGCTGATACCATGTGCCGTCCCTGACACATAGGCCAGGTTGGGTGCTCCACCATCAGCGTGAACATACGACGGGAAATAGAGAGAGAGCAGCGGGAGCACGAACAAGAGGAACCAATGATGTCTTCTTGAGGCTGTTCTCATCAGTGTGTTGACCTTTCGGTAGGATATGTTCTAGGGACGACGTAAGATATCTGTCCCCCAGACAGGGTTCCCGATTATGGATTATAACAGATTAATCCGGACATGCCGTTGGTTTTGCCGGGGGCCGAAGGATTGAAACGCGCTCCGCAAGCTTCGCTGAGGCGGTGGGCACGATGAATCGGCCCCTACGCTCATTAGGCTAACCAATTCATACACCTCAGGCAATGCCTAATATTGACATAACAGACTGGTCAGCAGTATTCTATCACCATCGTTAAGAAAGCCCAATACAATAAAGATACATCATAGAGCTTTGTGAAGGTACAACGATGGGAAAGATACAACGTTCTGGGGGACAGGTACTGCTGCTCGTCCTTTCGCTGGTGGGCGCGGGTATTGCTGTCTACCTG
>WNFB01000875.1_pt1 | contig 27091 bp, 18 predicted proteins | sample 5400501 | NCBI WGS metagenome assembly WNFB01 (sample SAMN13153341, study PRJNA577476) | soil metagenome | isolation source: 200 cm saprolite under Douglas fir tree site 2 hole 1 | place: USA:California | collected 2015-04-18
TGCCCGGCGTCTGCGCTTTTATCCGCGCGTGGTCAAACGCGCCTTCCGTCCCTTCCACCGCAAACAGCTCTGGCACTCCGGCTTCACCCTCAAAGGCTCCTGCTTTCGGGAGATTCTTCTTATTTAAATGGCATTGCCCTTGTGGGTGCCAGGCCTCATTGTCGGGCACGCGGAGGCCAGCTTTCCTTGCACTGATTCTCATATCAAATCCTGTTAATTCCTGTATCTTTGCACGGTTGTGAGTTGCCTTCTCAAGCCTGTTGCACGAGCCATACATATAGTGATCGGCAGGATTTGATATCACTCTCCTCCTCCTATCATCCTGTAGCTTCCCGGGCATAGTCACCACCAACACCCAATTACCCAACGTGACCACAACACCCCAATCACAATCCTTGCCACCCATACGCTTCCCACAAGACGAGGCCGCACATAACGACCTGAATGAATGGTGGTACTACACAGGCCACATCAACGCCGTAGCACCAGGAGGCATCACACACCACTACGGCTTTGAACTGGTCTTCTTTCAAGCCTTGCGCGGTGACCTGCCACCCGTCTATGCCGCACACTTCGCCATCAGCGACATCACTCGAGGCGAGTTCCACTTTGACCAGCGTCACCTCATCGAGCCAGATGCGAAGATTCCCAACGGCACATCCACACAAGGCATCGACGCCCATATTGGCGACTGGTCTATCCGGGGTGTCAATGGACACGATCACCTGGCAGCAGAGATGCCCAGCTACAACCTCCATATCGACCTGATCGGCCTCAAGCCGCCGACACTACACAACGGCAACGGACTGATCAAATACGGGGTAGCCGGCTTTTCCTACTACTACTCACGCACGCGTATGGCCATTTCCGGCTCACTCGTCGACCACGGCCAGGCCCTGCAAGTCAAAGGCGAAGCCTGGATGGATCACCAATGGGGCAACTTCCTCACAGTTGGTAGTGGTGGTTGGGACTGGTTCAGCATTCAGCTCAACAACAATACCGAGATGATGCTTTATCTCATTCGTGATGCATCAGGCAAGATCATCTCAACATATGTCAGCTATATCGAATCCAACGCGTCCGAAATCCTGCTACCAGCCAGCGCACTGCACATCGCCGTCTTCAACCACTGGACCAGTCCGGTCACCGGCGCAACCTATCCCTCGGGCTGGCGTCTCGATATCAACGACCCGCGGCTTCACGCCTCACTGACACTCATCCCCGAGTTGCAAAATCAAGAACCGGTCACCTACCAATCGACCGGCACCAGCTATTGGGAAGGTGCCGTCAGCATCCACGGACAAAGTGCGGGCAGCGCTGTCAATGGTGAGGGCTACGTCGAATTGACGGGCTATGCCGGAGTCTGGCCCTTGTGAACTACTTCATAGTAGCATTTCTATTGGCATGATAGTATCATGGTGGTATAGCAGAGTTCTTCTTTGATATTCACCAGATAAGAAGGTTAAGACAGTGCCATCCGAAGAAATAGTCGGCCAGATATTGGGACACTATCGCATCATACGGCCGGTGGGCTATGGAGGCATGGCAACCGTATTCCTGGCACAGGATATCCATTTACAGCGCGAAGTTGCCATCAAGATATTCCGGCCTCAATCAGCTAAATCCGCCAACTTCCTGCGCCGCTTCACACGTGAAGCACAGGTCCTGGCCAGGCTTGACCATCCCAACATCCTACCAATCTACGATTATGGTGAACAAAACGGCCTGGCCTACCTGGTCATGCCCTTCATAGTGAACGGCTCTCTCAAGGACCTGCTCCAGGTACATAAAGTCCTTCCTCCCCCACAAGCCCTTCTGTTGGCTGGCCAGATACTGCAAGCTCTCCAGTATGCCCACGAACGGGGCTTTATTCATCGTGATATAAAGCCCGGCAATATGCTATTCAAGGAAGATGGCTCCTTACTGCTCTCCGACTTTGGCCTCGTCAAGGTCTTATCTGCGGATGGAGGCAACATCTCTCTGCTCGACTCGGCCAGCCAGGTAGGCCAGAGTGCATCGGGAACACCCCAATACATGGCCCCGGAGCAGATAAAAGGCCAGGCCAGCCCACTCAGTGACATCTACAGCGTTGGTGTCGTCCTCTACGAAATGCTCACAGGCAACACGCCCCTTTACTGCAGACAATGTCATGGGCATATGGATGAAGCATCTCTACGAGCCGCCTTGTCCTTTGCGTCAAATCAATCCACAAATTCCTCCACAGCTTGAAGCCGACGTCTTACGTGCCCTTGAGAAAGACCCTGCCGAACGCTACCAGCATCCCGCCGACTTTCTAAACGCACTGATACAGACTACACTCCCTGGACAATCAAGCGAACGGGAAGACCCATCCGAGCCAACAACTCGCCTGCCAGGGTCAACTCCGGTTTTGCCGCCTGATACCATTTCTACTACTGTACAGGGCCAACAAGCCGAAACTCCTCCACCTGTTTCTGCTACCCGCTCATCACCAACAAGACCCGAGCTTGGAACAGCTACTGCTGTCACATCTTCCGCAACTCAGTCGATCCCTGCCACCAACCATTCCCAGTTAACGCGCCGATCGCTCATGCTTGTCAGTATAATGTTACTAATCATCTTGAGTTTAGTCGCCGGCCTGGGAGTATTCTTGCTGCCTGGACAGTATAGCAGCCCTCCGCCTATCACCACTATCCATCTGCCACCACTCCCGACACAGTGCCCACCAGCCGGAACTGCACGCGCCGCTGTGACTGCCCCACTGGCATTAGGCAACCATACCAATATTGTCTATACCATCAATGGAAGCAATGCCGCCGGTCCAACCTTTGGCGCATTGGAACGTCTCGATGTTACCGCCCGCAGAAAAACCGAAATTCTTAGGCTCGCTCATGTCGCCATAGCCGACCCACAGATCTCAGCCGATGGTCAATGGCTCCTCTTCATTTCGTCTGGAGCAGACGGACTGTTAAAACTCCAAATGCTGCGTATGGATGGTGAGGGCTTACAAACCCTGTATTGCACTCACGGACCAGCAGGAAACTCGTTAAGCGCCATGAACAATATACAGTGGTCTCCCAACCGGAAACTGGTCGTTTTTAGCACGTTCAATGATAATCCCAATGGTGGTGGTACCTCATTCATCTACATGCTCAACACATCAAGCGGACAGTTGCAGCGCCTGTTACAAATACCTCGTGGGTATACTAACGCCTTCCCTGAAAAGTGGCTCGATAATACCCGCTTCTACCTCATGTTAGCACTTCCAGACGGCCCACCAGGTATCATTCAATTGGTTGATACCAGTCGAGGTCTAAACCAGGACTTGAGCATGCTCCAGCCAGTGTTCCAATCGAATGGCGGAGTAGCCTTTGACACCACCCTCGATGGAAGCAAGCTGTTTGTCACTCAGTGGAGTAGTAGTCTCGCCGGCAATACCGGCCCCAGCAGCATTTTTATGGCATCACCAACTGGTGACTCACAGAAAGTCATCTACAACAGCAAGACCCTGGCAGTAACAACAGTGCGCGTAGTCTCAAGGACCACCTTGCTGCTTGTCATCGGCAATTTTGCGGCCCAACTACCTCTCGGTCCCTCTACTCCTACCGATACCACCCAGAATGGACTGTGGAAAATAAATACCGATGGCACTGGCCTCATACGTCTCACTACCAGCAATAGCCAACTGAACCAATATACGCAATGCTCCTGGTCCAATGTCTCTCGCAATGGGAAAATGTACGCATTGGAAGTGCCAGGTAACGGTACTGACTCACTGGCCTTTGGCTCACTCAATGGCGGTCCTCCAACTATCCTTGCCCAATCCTCTGCTGGCACAGCATCTTCCATCGTCGGTTGGACAACCATGTAACACCTGTATCGAGTAGGGGCGACTCTTGCGGTCGCCCTGGGAGGTTTAATGAATTGGCCGGTCAGATCTTAGGACACTATCGCATCCTACAGCCGGTAGATCATAATGACACAACCACTGTATTCCTGGCAGAGGATACCTATTTACGGCGCGAGGTCGTCGTCAAAGTATTCCGGCCCCAGCCGGGAGAAACGGGCCAATTCTTCTCCCGTTTCTCGCGTGAGGCGCGCATATTGGCGCAACTCAGTCATCCCAACATCCTGCCCGTCTACGACTACGGAGAACAGCAAGATCTTGCCTACCTGGTGCTCCCCTACATGCGAGAAGGCTCTCTCAGGGACCTCTTACAGGCATGCAAAATGCTTTCTCCCGCAGAAGCTCTCCCTCTCGTTAGTCAACTATTGAACGCACTGCAATATGCCCACGACCGTGGATTGATTCACGGGAACATCAAACCCAGCCAGATACTGTTCAAGGCGAGTGGTACCCTGGCACTCTCCGGCTTTAGCTCGCTGAAGATACCATCGGCAGAGCCAAACGGGGACACCCAATCGCTGAGTGAGACCATCATCCGAGCAGATCACAAAACGCTGGAAACGCCTGATTACACCGCACCCGAGCAGATTAGAGGCCAGGTTAGCCCTCTCAGTGACATCTACACCGTTGGTGTCATCCTTTACGAAATGCTAACCGGCACACGCCCCTTCGTTGCCGACGCTCCCATGGACGTCTCGACGAAACACCTCTACGAGCAGCCGCGCCAATTACATGAGATTAACCCCCAGGTTTCACCGCAACTTGAAGCCGTCGTCTTACGCGCCCTTGAGAAGGATCCCGCCAAACGCTACCAGCAGCCTATCGAGTTTCTTCAGGCATTAGTGCAGGCAATAGCGCCAACAGAGTCAGCCAAGCAGGGAAACGCCCTGTCATCAGCGACTTTCATACCCTTACCTCCTCCCACACTCCAGCCCAACAGCCGCACTCCAGGTGTGGAACACAGTGCAGCTAGCAAAGGCGGCGAAACTGCACAACCCACGTATGCAACTCTACCTTCGTCCGGTCTAACCGACCCGCAAGCCACTATTGCCAACGACTCCCCCTCTGTTCAGCCCATTTCCGTACCTTCTCGTATCGGTCACCACCGCCGATCGCTCATAATTGGGTCCGCGTTAACGCTCCTGGCTTTGAGCCTTGTGGTCAGTGGGGGAGTCATCCTATTGCCGGGCTTGTTGGGTACCCACACTCCTACACCTGTTGTTATAGGGGGGACCGCCCTACCGCAAACCAGTTGCCCCGTGGCCGGCACTGCCCGAGCCGCAGTGATGCCTTCCCTGCCAGTAGAGAACCATCCCACTATCGTCTACTCCGGCAAAGCAGGATCCGCTTCTACCTCTGGCTTCGCCCTCTTGAAACGCTACGATATCACCACTGGCAGCACTGCCGAAATTATCAAAATCGCTAACACACAGATAGGCCCTGCGCAGGTCTCAACGGATAGTCAATGGATCCTCTTTGTTGCCCAGGCAGGTGATACGGTAAAACTCCAAATGGTGCGCATCGATGGGCATGAGTTACAAACTCTCTACTGCAACACCACAGACTACATCGCTAGCATGCAGTGGTCGGCCAACCAAAAACTAGTCATTTTCACCCTTGCCGGTCAACGTGCCAATGCTGCTGGAAGTGGAGTCTACCTGTTAAACCTGGCCAGCGGCACGCTGCAAGAACTCGTGCCACCCTCTGGCACTGACCTTTCTATTGCCTCCTGGCTCGATAACACGCGAGTTTACCTGACCGACGCTCAATCTTCACTTCAACCCGGAACCATTTATCTGCTCAACACCGGCCTTGGGCCTAACCAGCACTTGAGCGGCCTCAAAATGATTCTCCGGAGCACTTGCCTGGATTTTAGTGGCAGCCATGATAGCACCGCATTGTATGTCGCCCAGTTCACTTGTGGGGCTACCAGTAGTAGTGGCTCTATACCGCAGCAAGGTCCCAGTAGTATCAGCGTCCAACCGGCAACCGGTGGCCCAACACGAACCATCTTCACCAATCCAACCTTAGCTGTAACACGCATACGCGCGATCTCCAATATGACGCTATTACTACTTATTGCAAACTACAGCCAGAACAACACCATTGACACCAGTCACAACGGCTTGTGGAAAATAAATACCGATGGTACCGGCCTGACACGCCTCACCAGTGATGCGTCCAGCTTCTCCACCACAGACATCTTCGTTTCTCGCCACGGCAGCATGTACGCATTGGGCGGGTTCAGTTTCACACCCACCTACCGCAACCTGTTGCGCTACGGCTCACTCAATGGTGGCCCATCCAGCACCGTCGTCCTTGACCTGACCGACGCACTTGTTATAGGCTGGGCAACATAGCCTGGAGACCCGCAATCCGCAACCTACATGTCTTGCACACCTCTCATATATTTGGTATCCTTAAGTGTAGAATAACAACATGCAGTCACACCTTACAAATGGTAATCATTCTTAAATCTTGGAGAAAGCGAGCGCATATGGATAGTTCTCCTCAAAGCATTAGTTCCAGATCAGACGAGCTGAATGCTACCCTTCCTGCACACCAAGAAGGGGATATAGAAGATGCCCAACCGCACATTCACCTGCCCAACCCAAGTTTCTGGCCGATTCTTCTCAGTTTAGCCATCGCTGTCGCGCTGGGTGGGGTACTGTTCATCAACAGCGCTCCCTGGATTTCTCTTCTCGCACTTCTTTTCGTGCTTGTCTGCATCCTGGGATGGGCTGTGGAAGATCCGATGGCCCCGCAGAAAGAAAAGTTCGTCACCATCTACCAGGCCCAATCAGCCGATCCATGGAAGTTCAAGCTTCAGCAAAACGTCGTCGACTCACAAGGAAAATGGCTTGGCAAAATAAAAGCACGCTTCGGCCGTTACATTTTAGTTGAGCGTGGGACCTTACTTCCTAAAGTCTATTATGTGCCGCAAAGCGCCATTAGCGACCGGGTCAATAACAATACCATCTTCCTTGCCCTAAGTGAAGATGACCTCGTGCGCATGGGACTCAACACAGTGCCCGATGATCTCTTCGACGAAACGCCAGACCTTGGTGCTCGTGCTGTAAGAGGCATACCACAGTTCGCCAGTAGACCACTCTCTCCAGCAGAAACGGGCCATTACAACTATGGCAGGATGTCCCCGGGAATCAACACCGATGCCAGCGGCTCCTACCATCGCGAAGAGGTCCAACCCCATCCACAGGATTACGTAACCGAGGGTATGTACTCTACAGATAAGCAGATTCCCCCTCGAATCATCAGTCCCGACTAGAACTTAATCGGTTATTTTCTCTTATTCCATCCCGCAGCGGGGCCCACGCAACCATATCGCGTAGGGGCAAGGCAATAGGACAGGGTGGGATGGGCCCTTGCGGTTGCCATGATAATTTTCAACCACCCTTTGGCCGCACCACCGTATTGTAATAATCGCACAAATCAGTCAGCACACACTTCCCGCAGCGCGGCCGCTCAAAGACGCAAACCCGCTGCCCATGCCGCAACAACCCCTTATGAAAATCGTAAATCGTCTGGGCATCGTTTGGCAGCAAAGCCTGTAGCAGCACATGAGCCGCATCCGCCGTCACCTTCTTCCCAATCAAACCCAGACGAACACTTACACGCCACACATGCGTATCAACTGGTAGAATAGGTTTTCTAGCACTAAAAAGCAACACGCAGGCCGTCGTCTTCGGACCAACCCCTTCCAAGCGGTTGAGCCATGCCGCACCTTCCTCCACAGGAAGATCGCGCAAGAAATCCAGATTCAGCTCGCCCCGTTCCTCAGTAATACGCCGCATCAGCGCTTGCAGCCGTGGAGCCTTGACCTCCGGCCAGTTCACGTTCGCAATTGTATCCTGTACCTCTTCTGTCGGCGCATCACGCACCCCTTCCCAGGAACCAAAGCGCTTCAAGAGATTGTCATAGGCGGCAGCGGTCTGTTCGTCTCTCGTACGATGCGAGAGGATAATATCGACAAGCTGACTCATCGGATCTTTGCTCGACCACGCAGCCACACCATATAGTTCTGTCAGCCGTCGTGTCACCTCAAGCGCCTTCGCCGAAAGCGCGGCAATATCAGGCGAAGGATACCCATAATCAGCAAGATTGCGCTCACGTCGAACGTTCTGCTTCATAGTATTGCTCTTCTTTCCAAAGAATGTTTTTCGTGAAACGGTTCAGGACCGTCAATTAGTGTCTACACGGAGTTCTGAGGGAAACAGTTCCATATCTTCCGTATCATATCACGAAGCGCCAACCAGCGTAGCGGGCACTGGAAGATAAGGTTAGGTTATGAAGAGTTCACGTTTCTGCATTGGTCGCCAGGTTGCCTGCCACCCTACATGCAAAAAAAGACATCACCCGTTACGAGGTTGTGAGGATGCTTATCCTCACTAGCCTCACCATCTATATCATATACTACCAAGCGGCGAATTGAGGTACTTTGGTACCGCGGTGACATTGTGTGTACGCATACTTACATTGTTGCACGACATGTTCTACAATGTAAGTATGCTATTGTTCTATTACCTCGAGTGTGTTATACTTCGGTGGTTGATTGCAAAGCACAGGGGGAAGATTGCGCCCAGGATTGAGGATTGAAATAGCCCATACCCATGACTTACAACCTGAAAGAGGGAGCAGATAGAAACGAAGACACAAACGCCCACTATAGAAGAATCCGCCATTGTTGAGCGTGTTGCCCGCATCGTTTCCGGTGGACACGAATGGCGCGGAGCAAAACCCGACTTTACACGCCTGGCTGCTGAATTGGAGCCTGCCATCCCTTTTGATGTCTTTGGAGTCGTCTTGTTGCGCCATGATCGCCAGGCTGTCCGCGTCACCGCCTGCAGACGCGAAGCAGATTCTTGGGTTGCCCACTATCATCAACATCCCCTTGAAGACTCGAAAATGGAACAACTCTTGCACCATCCTGTAATGATGGTGCAGAACTACCCCGATGGACTGGATGGCCTTCCCGCGCAAAGTGGTGATGCCCTCAGTGCCTATCCTCATCTGTGCGCTACGCTGATAGCCCCCCTGATCGTAGGCGACCGCGTCTTAGGAACACTTGAACTCGGCAGTGCTGTCCCCGACACCTATACAGATGAAACATTACAACGTCTGATCAAGGCTGTGGTACATGTCCTGGCAGCGGCTATCGAAAGTGCTCAGACCGGTGGCAGTGTAGAAATACAGGATCGGCAACGTCAAGCCCTCAAGCAGGTCTCAAACGCTCTCACCTCCACAATGGATCTTGCCATCATCCTTGAGCGTATCGTCGTCGGTATCGCTGAGGCTTTGCAAGTGGCATCTGCCATCGTCACACTTGGTCGCAGTGAGCAGGGACTGTGCCTGGAAGCCCAATGGGGACTGGACCCTCTCGTCCTGCGTAAGATCGTTGATAACGATGCCGTCTTGAGTGATAAGTCCATCATTGGCTATACCTTGCAGCGTCGTCAGCCCTTTGTCTCACAAGATATCAGCACAGATGAACGTTTTCCCTTCAGCCATATCTTCGCCTCTGAAATGCCTGTCCGCTCCATCTTCAGTTATCCACTGGTAACAGATACCACCGTTTACGGTGTATTGCTGTTGTGTTCTCCCGAACCTGGCGGTTTTACACCCCTCAAAGCCGATATCCTCTCGCTCTTTGCCGGTCAAGCTACCATTGCCATCCACAATGCTATGCTCCTTGAAGCAGCTCAACAACGTAGTCGCTTCCAAGAGGCCATCGAACAGTTAGAACAAGCCCATGTGCAGCAAGTTGATGAGCGTGAATTGCTCGAGCGTCTACATGCCGAAACTGAGCGTACCTTTGGTGTAAGTTTTAGTAGCCTTTTGCGCTTCATCAGCGACCATCTGTTGACACGCAATGAACGTAACTTTCAGGCTCTCCTGCAGATGGCAAGCAAAGAATATACAGATGAAACCTCGCTTCTGTTGCAGAGCGTGGAGCGTTCTCCAGCTTCGCAACAAAGTGTAGAGCTTCCCTCGAAGTCTTTACATTCTGGCCTGCAGGAAACCAGTGTGGCATGGCTCACAAAAACTGCTGAAGCCGCTCTGGCCGACACAGAAATATTGCGTGAATTGAGTCGATTGCTTCAATTGTATGAGCGATCACGCGGCGGTAGAACAGATGCATGGTTTGTCACCGACCTTAACGGACGTTGTATCTATATGAATCCAGCAGCAGAAGTATTTTGTGGTATGCGTCTGTTACATGCGTGGAAGGATGCTACTGTCAGCAACAGTACCCTGGAAGATATGTTCGCAGCAGTGCTGCCACGAGTGCGCAACAGCGATGAAGTGAGCTTGTACTTACAAGATTTTGCTACGGCCGGGATCACCCAAATTGACGCGTCGGCAAACGTCAAGCAAAACTTCAGCAACAGCACCATCCGCTGTGTGTTAGCCGTGGAACGTGTAAAACAGGGGAAACCGCATCGACTCGCCAACTCATCCTCGTCGACGCGAGATAGCAACCCGAAGCGAAAAGGCTATCTGGGTGCTTCACGTTCCAAAGAGGTGAGCAAATCCGCCACAGATCATTACTACCAACTGACGCGCTATCCTCTCTACAATCGAAGCGGACAGCTCCTGGCAATTGCCTTGCAGGTCCATGATATCACCGAGCAGGTGCATGACGAAAAAAATAAATCAGCCTTACTCTCATCGGTCTCACATGATTTGCGCACTCCTCTCACCACAATTAAAGCTGCCGTTACCGGCCTCTTGCAGCCAGGTGTCGTCTGGGACGAACAGACACGGCAAGAAATTCTCGAAGAAGTTGACCGCGAGACCGATCACCTTACCGTGCTTATCAATGCGTTGGTGGAGATGTCCCGTATAGAAATGGGCGCATTAGTGCTGGAGAAGGAGTGGTGTGATATAGTCGAGATCGTACATAGCGCACTCGCCCGTGTTGAGCGCGTTTTGGCCGGGCGACCGGTGAGGATACATGTACCCTCTCATCCTCATTCATCTCTGCCCCTCATTCAGGTAGACTATGTGCAACTGGAACGAGTTTTTTATAACCTCATAGAAAATGCTGCCCGCCGTGCTCCGCTTCTCGAAGACGAGGAGCAAACCAAGCCTACAAGCAAACCGAACCAATCAGAAATTGTGATTACCCTGGATGTCGTTGATGCCGATCATGAAACCGAGTCCCGTAAGAAGGTGTTGCGTACCCGCGTCTTCGATCACGGGCCCCAGGTACAGGAGAACGAGCGTGAGCGCATCTTCAAAACGTTTTATGCGCAGGAAAGTGCGCCGGGGGGTGGTCTGGGGTTGGCTATCTGTCGTGGTATTATTGAAGCTCATCAAGGGCAGATCTGGGTAGAGTCGACTCCTGAGGCTGGAACTTGCTTTGTCTTCACCCTACCTGTTCACTTCATCCCACCTTCAAGGACTTCGCCGGAGGAGTTTCGATGAAAGCCAAGGGAAAACGTATTCTGGTCGTTGATGATGATCCTCCCATTCAACGTATTTTACGCCGCAATCTCTCTGTGAGCGGCTATGAAGTCCTGGTTGCCGATAATGGTGAGGATGCTCTGGAGATGGTTCAATTACATAAACCAGACCTCATACTACTCGACTTGGGTCTTCCAGGTGAAGTCGACGGCATGGATGTCTGCCGGCAAGTACGTGAGTGGACACAAACACCGATCATTGTCGTTTCAGCCAGGACAGAGGAGGTACACAAAGTAGAGGCCCTGGATTTGGGGGCCGACGATTATTTGACAAAGCCATTTAGCAACGGAGAACTACAGGCACGCGTACGGGCTTGTCTGAGGCGTGCTAGCTCCACAGAGGGGACTAATGATCAGTCATCCCAAATTCTGCGTAGCGATGATGGCTATCTCTATATGGACGTCATGCGCCGTCAGGTGCGTGCAGGCGAGCGTGATGTACGTCTGACGCCCACAGAGTTCGAACTGTTGCGCCAATTGATGCTCTATGCTGGCAAGGTGCTGACACATCGCGTATTGTTGCGAGCAGTCTGGGGTCCTGAGTATGGCGAGGAGGCCGACTATTTGCGCGTGTACGTGCGCCAGTTACGGATCAAAGTCGAGGTAGAGCCATCAAGCCCACGTTACATCTTGACCGAACCAGGTATCGGCTACGTCTTTCGTCCTGGCATTGAAGTGCAATCATCGTAATTTGGTCTTCTTAATACAATTTTAATAAATTTAGCGTATTTTTTATAGTTGTCTAATTCGTTTTACCGTACACTATTATCTGGGGTATCATGCTTGTGGGGAGGTGTCCGTAGGGCCCGATTTACCGACTCAAGTGGGAGGTGTCCGTAGGGCCCGATTTATCGGCTCAAGTGGGAGGTGTCCGTAGGGCCCGATTTATCGCGGCCATCGCCGATTTATCGGCTCAATAGTTTGCTAGAAGTAAGGTAGCATGAATCAGCGCAGACCGCTCCGAGTGCTTATTTTTGGCCAACAAAACAGTTTCGGCCAGATACTGGCCGCTAATGTCCGCTGCTGGGGATATGAAGCGGTATTGCTCCCTTCTACTATAGCTATGCTCACAGGAAAGGGAGATAGCAGGGTGGGAGAAGAGCTTGAGGCCGATGTGCTCTTGTATGACCTGGATGAGGCTTTTCGTATCTCTGCTCTCTTGGGTGGCAGACTCACTCCTTCTCGCCTCGATGAGGATGGCCAGGGGCAATGGCCGCGTGTACGTCTGGTGATAGCATTGAGTAGCCGTTCCGTATCTCGCCTCACACTTGAACAGATAGAGGCTGTAGCATTGCTGTATAAGCCCTTTGAAATGGGCCGATTGCAACGCTATTTGCGGGTTCTGCAAAGACTGTTCTTTGCAGACCCGGATGATGAAGCGTCGTTTCGTACCACCTCATCGTCTGCTATCCGTGGCACAAATGCACGCATTTTGGTGGTAGACGATGATGTGTATGTTGCCGATGCCGTACGACAGTGTTTAGTGGAGGAAGCTGGTTATGAGGTAGCTCTGGCGCATGATGGAGTAGAGGCTTTAGAGCAATATTTGGCCTGGCATCCGCACTGTATAATCACCGACTTGATCATGCCTTGGATGAATGGCTATCAGGTCATGCGCTGCCTGATGGCAGGATCGCTGCATACGGTACCCGCTTTCGTCGTTATGAGTGCCCTCACCCAATTCGAAGTTCCGCTGAACCGCTCGTATCTCAAAGAAAACGTGGTAACCTACGTTGATAAGCCATTTCACATCGACCATTTGCTAGCAGCCGTCGAGCAGGCCTTGCACAACGTATGGGGCCCACTGCAACTGCATAGCCAAACGCTACAAGACATAGCGTGTAAGCGCCTCTGACTTTGAGCAAGAGAGAGCTCTCAGAGGCATTACAGAAAGGGAATAGAGTCACCATGGATCAGCAAGACCGTATAATGGATGGGGATTTACAAACACTAGGTCTCCAATCTATCTTAAAAATGCTCGCGCTCAGTGGAAAAACTGGCACGTTATTTGTTCATTCGGGTCCAGAAACGCTCTCTATCTCCCTTCGCAAGGGCCAGATTGTCGCACTACGTGAAGAAGGTGTACCACAGCCAGATTTACTCAGTATGCTTTGCCTGATCAATCGGCTTGACCCCCCTCGTGCTCAGGTCCTCCGCGAGATATCCCATGGCAATACACAGGTGGCACTGGCTCTAATGGTGGAACGCCGTTGGATGAGTCCTGCTGAGATGCAGCAACGCCTGGAGTTCTCCGTCACCCAGTCGATTGGCCACGCCCTCCGTTGGGTAGATGGTCGTTTCGCCTTCCATCGTCAGTTAGTGACGATGGAAAGCAAGATGCAGCCACTAGATGTCGATTCTGTCTTGCTTGAAGCCTTGCGCCAGGCTGATGAATGGGAGGAGATGGCAGGCGAGATGGGGACCCAGTTAACTCGCACTACCGTAGCCCGCTGGTTGCCCGAAGTGAATAAAGACGTTCGCACTTTGGGCTTGGGCCGGGAATACATCGAGGTCCTCTGCCTCTCGAATGGCGAACTCCCACTCCAGGCCATGGCTCTCGTACTTATGTCCCCCGAGTCACGCATCGTACGCATCGTGACCCGCCTGCTCGAACTTCGTTTGATCGAGGTCGTCGATCCAATCTTGGAGCGAGAGTTGCAACAAGACCTCTCAAACATTATCATCAGAAGCCAGCACATCCTGGCCCAGCGTCAGCAAAGTACCAATGCTGAACAACTTCTCCTCGGCCTGATCAGCACCTTAACCGTTTGTATCAATGCCTTGCTCATCCATCATGGCAGGTACGCAAAAAGTTTGCGCGGACGTGGCCAGGTACCCCCTGCAGAGATCATACACTACCTGGAACGCCGTTTTGCCCAGCCACTGCAGCTCATGGCCAAGCACCAATATCCCATCCTGGAGACCACAAACTTCGTCAATGGTCAGCTAGACTGTAATGATATACTTACTCTTAATAAGTTGGTCAAAGGCGAGAAACTTGCAGAATTTTACTGGGAAGCTGTTCAAGGACTTACCGTGTTCCTGCGTGAAATCTTCGCAATCTTGCTGCGCGATGAAGTAGGAAATTCCCGCACAGGCCGTCAACTCGATCTTGCCTGGCGCGCCTTCCTCACCGAAATTGAACAGGAAATCCAAAAGTACCAGATCGAGCGTGCATATCAGCATACTCGCATGGCACGTAGTCGCGAGCGCACACAACCCCAGCAGGCATTGCGCATTGGCATTGTGCAGAATTGGAAATAGCCGGTCATGCTTCTGAGTGAGCGCGTCTGGCTATCTCTCGTTACTTGCAACGTAAAGGAGGTTACATTCGAATGGATATACCAACTGTGCTGGTAGTAGATGACAGTCCCACTGTTCGCAAAATCGTCCAAATGACCTTACAGCGAGAACATATCAGGGTCATTACTGTTGGGGACGGCCTGAGTGCTCTCAGCGCGGTTGCCGATGAAATCCCCGCTCTGATTCTGCTCGATATCCAGTTACCTCGTATGGATGGGTACTATATTTGCCATATCATACGTAAAAACTTGCAGTTTCGCCAAATACCGATTATTATGCTCAGTGGGAAAGATGGTTTGTTTGACAAGATGCGTGGTCGGCTCGCTGGCTCAACGGAATATTTGACCAAGCCGTTTGACTCGGAAGAGTTGATCCAGACTGTGAAGAAGTATCTTGTCGACTGGCAGGACCGTATGCCTCCGCAGTATGAGGCCATGCGACCCCGCCTCAGACGTCGTGGCTAGGTTGTTTTCATGCTATACCCGGTGAAAGAATTAGGTATAGTTGCATCAGTACGGTAGCCTTTTTCTCCCACTAATGCTGATGCCGTCAAGAAGAAAGGTATAATAGGATGCCAGGGCAGAAGATTCTTGTTGTGGATGATAGTTGGACGGAATTGACTATGATTGTCGCGCCACTGCGCAATAGCGGTTTTGAGGTCGTTACTGCTGTTGATGGTGACGAGGCCATGGAAAAAGTCTTCAAAGAACGTCCTCATTGTATTGTACTTGATGTGGTCTTGCCTAAACAGAATGGGTTTCAGCTCTGTCGGAGGCTCAAGAGTTTAGAGGCAAGTAGACATATACCGATTATTTTATTGACCAGTAAAAATACCCCACTGGACAGATCCTGGGGGCTGAGGCAGGGTGCTGACTTGTACATAACGAAACCGTTCAACGCGGATGAACTGGTGGCAAGTGTTCGGCGCCTTGTATAGGTAATGGACAACCGTCGTAGGGGCGCCATATGGCATCCTGTCCGGGGCATAACCATCCCCGACAGGATGCTCCGGCAACATCCCACCGACGAGTAGGGAGTGGTCTTGTGGCCAGAGAAGATCTGAATATGCTGCAACGCAATGCGTTCATCCAACAGGCGAGGACTCAATTGTCCTCTTCCTCACCTGCATTGCCATCGCAGCATGTGCAAAATGGGCAATCACAGACAGATGCTGCCGCTTTAGCACCGATGCCAGCGTCTGCTGGTGAGCAGTATCTCGTCTTCTCACTCGTTGAACGTGAGTTTGCCATCAAAGCTCAATATATCCAGGGAGTCGAACGTCTCACCGATATCACCCCTGTTCCTAACGTTGTCTCGTGGGTCAACGGCGTGATCAATCTGCGTGGTTCCATCGCTTCTGTGGTCGATCTGCGTGCTTTTCTTGCATTAGAGAAGCTTCCCTACAATTTACTCACTCGCGTATTGTCGGTGCAATACAATGAAATGGTGATCTGCTTGGTTGTGGATAGTGTCAGTGAAATGTTGCCGATCCCTGAAACCGCTATCACCAATGCGAGTTCACGCCAGGCCACTATTCCAGCATGGGCTATGCCCTATGTCTCTGGGAGTGTGTTGCTCGGTAAACGGGTAATTGTATTGCTCGATGCCGCACGCTTGCTGTTCGCTGACAAGATGCAGCGTTATTCAGCAGAACTATAAATGGTACATGAACGGAGTTTGGAGGCTCTAGTATCATGCATGTTTCGTTTTCGTGTATTTTCCTGAATTGAGGAGGCCTGGCGCATGAATCCTGATCGTAACAGAAGTGGATGGACTATCAATGCGCTGATGCAGGTAGGAATGTATGCTTCAGCCGCCATCCCCGTCGTTTTTATCACTTTGCTCGGATGGTATGCTTCTCAACGGCTCAATGCCAGCGATGCAACATCGTTTGTGTTGGCGGTCGTCACATGTGCGATTGTGGTGTTGCTTGGGGTGCTGACCATCAATTATTTTGTCCAGCGTCAGATTAAGGATCGGCTGCTAGGACTTATCGATGTCTGTCGTGACTTCGCCGGCGGCGACCGTGCAGTACGTGCTCAAGTCGGTGGTGAGGACGAGTTCGCCATGCTCTCGATGTCGCTCAACACTCTGCTCGACAACCAGGGGACCGCACAAGGTGGAGTCTCGCTAGGAAGCGGTAGCAACGATGCCTCTGCATTACAAGCACAAATTGAAAAACTCCTCCAGGAGGTGAGTGCCGTCGGTGATGGTGACCTTCGGGTCCAGGCCGAGGTCACCCCAGACACCCTGGGTGTCCTGGCTGACTCCTTCAACTACATGATTGAGGAGCTTGCCAAGGTTGTCGGCCGGGTGCAAGCCACCGCTGTCCAGGTCACCAATGCTACTCGTCGTATCCTGGATAACTCCGCTGAACTCGCCCAGGCATCCGAAACTCAGGTGGCCCAGATTTCTCATACCACCGAGGCCGTGGAAGCCCTGGCTATCTTTATTCAGAACGTTGCTCGTAATGCCCAACTCAGTGCCGAAGCTGCGCAAGATGCCCTGAACAACGCCAGTAGTGGCCAGCAAGCTGTACGCCAGACAATTGAAGGTATGTTGCTCATCCGCGAGAATGTGCAGGAAACCGCTAAGAAGATCAAGCGCCTGGGTGAACGTTCCAACGAAATCGGCGAAATCGTCCGCATCATCGAAGACATTGCCGATCAGACCAACCTCCTTGCCCTCAATGCCGCTATCCAGTCTGCTATGGCCGGTGAGCATGGACGCGGATTTGCTGTGGTCGCTGACGAAATCCGTCTACTGGCAGAACGCTCCACCGAATCCACTAAGCGTATTGCCACACTCGTCAAAAGCATCCAGGGCGATACCTATGAAGCAGTTGTTGCTATGGAAGATAGCACACAGGAGGTTGTCAGAGGATCCCAGCTGGCAGACGATGCCGGGCGCTCTTTGAACTCTATTTACGGTGCTGTCGAACGACAAGCACAGATGATCGAGAGCATTGCCCACGCTGCAAATGAGCAGGCTGCGGTTTCTGAAGCAGTCGCTGTAGCAATGAGCCAGATATCAGAAATTACCAGCCAGACCAACACAGGCACACAAGAGGCCGCAGCAAGTGTGAGTTATCTCTCAGAACTTGCTGAACAATTGCGTGCCTCCGTTTCTACCTTCCGTCTGCCTGATCACGGCAACGAGGTGATGGATCTGTTCCCTGGTATGACCTCTATCACTGCACTACCTGAGGAGAATGCCGATCTTGTAGGTGTAGGGGCTAGCATGGACAACGATTGGGGACAAAACTTCTCGATGAACTTCCCGCCCCTTTCAGATCCGCGACATTCAAGTTCCGTAGCGGCGTTGACTGCCCATGCAGGACAGTTTTCTTTCGGCAACCAGCAATCATTCAGCAGTCAACCCAACTTTGGTGGACAGCAGCAGTTTAGTAGCCCACCCAGCTTCGGTGGACAGCAATCATTCACCAGTCAACCAGGCTTTGGTGATCAACAGCAGTTTAGCAGTCAACCCAACTTTGGTGGACAGCAGCAGTTTAGTAGCCCGCCCGGCTTCGGTGGACAGCAATCATTCACCAGTCAACCTGGCTTTGGTGATCAACAGCAGTTTAGTAGCCCACCCGGCTTCGGTGGACAACAGCAATTTGGGGGCCAGTCAAACTTTGGTGATTTGAGTGACTTCGAGAGCCAACAGAATTTTAACGGGCAGCAACAATTTGCCACTGGAGCCGAGTTTGGAGGTCAAAGTCAGTCATTCTATGCACAGCCAAACCAGGTCCCATTTTCACAGCAGCCGAACTCTGGCTCACTGCAACAGTCACAGCAACCAGGGCAAACAGGACAAGGGCCGACAGCTCGTCAGCGACGGTTGGGTGGCCCTCAACAAAATCAATCCTCGTATGACCCATGGTCTTTCCCAAATAATGGTCAGTAACAAACCGGTCTCACTTGTTGAATGAGACTAGAATGAGTGGGTGCGCGCAGCATGTCGAATGCATTTGATAAACTATCTGTCCTCGAATCGTTTATCGAAGAGGTAAATAGTTATTTGCCGGAGATCGAGACAAACCTTGGGCGGCTGGCTCAGTCACCTGACGATATAGATGCTCTTGAGGAGACGTATCGCCGCACCCATACCATTGGCGGCTCTGCTTCGATGATGGATTTCCCTGGTTTAGCCCATGTGGCCCATGGCATGGAGGATATCCTGGGCGATGTACTGGATGGTGTGGCCACACTTGACTCGCCCACAATCGGTCTCTTACAGCGATCTCTCGGACGTATGCAGTTCCTTCTACGCGGTATTCACGATGGTGTCGACGAGCATGCAGTCATTACAGAAGACGATGCCGATTATACTCAATATCGCATCATGATTGAGTCATCCGCACAGTTGGAACAGAAGCAGGTTCCTGATCACCAGCAACCAGACATAACCCAGAAACGAGAATCTCCTGAGTCTTCGATACCATCGATTGATGAAATGTTGGCCTCCTTCCGTACTCCAACTGTGGCTGCAGGAGAAGAAATCGGCTGGCCAGAGGAACCCGTCCCGGTATCCCGCTTCGCAGGGCAGACCGAACAGGATACCCAACCTGAACCTCATACGCCGTCTGGCTCTGAACAGCCCGGTGTCTTAGAGAGGCTAGCTGCAACAACAAGTCAGCCATCTAACGCCAAAACTGCGCCCCTCACACCAACGTCATCATCAGAAGTTAAAGCTGAACCGGTTTCGGCCTCTCAGTCGCAAAATGTGAGCGGAGGCAAACAAACAGAGTTTCTCCCTCTGAATACACGCTCCGCCACTTCTGGGTCTTCGTTTCCTCATGTTTACACTGAAATGCAGGAGGAAACTCGTGCATTAGAGGTTCAAGCAACATCGCTGAAGAGCATGTTGACGCAGCTACGCATGACGGCTTCGGTTATTGAGACCCAGCGTGCTGAGTTTAGAAGCTTCCTGGATGGTTCAAAGGATGCTCTGGATCGTATGGAGGACTGGGCGGGCCAGGCTATGGGCTTGAATTTGCGCAATAGCCCCGAGCACGTACGCCGCTACCTGCCGCTTTCCGTTATGTGGGTGGCCAATAGCAAGTTGAAGAAGGTGCTCGAACTGCTCAACCAGGTGACCAGTGGCGTAGTGACAACGGATGAACAGATGCAGAGTATCTTGCAACAGTTGCAAACCTCCGTAGAAGCTTTTGGCACTACTTTTGAGCAGTTGCAGGCAGATTCGTCTGCACGCGTTCTCACACAAGATCCCGGTTGGACACCCTGGGAAATGCGCGTCGCTCGTGAGTCTGGGACAGTGCAAGAACGTGTGACCTTTGAGCGACGAGGTGATGTGCAATCTCTACGCGCCGAAACAGAGGCACAGGTGCGTGAAGAAATACGCCATGAGTACGAATCCCGTCCTTCTACCCTGGCGGCGCGTGCTGAATTAGAGCGGCAAATACGCAATGAAGTGCTTCAAGAACTAGAGGCAAGCAGACAGTTACAGGAGCGCCTGTCCGGCTCGGAGAGGCGTGAAACCCTGCAGGAGATTGAGGACCGAATACGCAATCAGATTGAGATTCAAGTACGCCGTGAGTTTCTCAACAATCTCACTGATAGGCTAATCGGATCAGAAGCAGGAAATACATCGTCACCTGTGCCCGCTGAGTTGTCTGCACCTCAGACCGCAAATATTGCAGGCCTGGCACCAGGAGCAGCAGGATTAGCTGCTTCAGCACCGGCGCAAACAGCACAGCCACCATCCTCCATCGTAGTCACATCGACGTCAGCTCCTACTCAGCCTGCCCCTCGATCTGCACCTGCGAACTTATCAACCCAGGGGTCAGCATCCTCCTTTGGCGGGGAGTTCGGCGAAGAAGCGGCTGAGATTTTCCGTCTCGAGGCTGAAGAACACCTGCAAACGATCAGCATGCGTGTGGCTGCTCTTGAAAAGTCACCTATGGATCGTGATCTCATTCAGGGCATTCGTCGTGCTACCCATACGCTTAAAGGCGCAGCTGGCATGATGGGCTTTCGTACAATTGCCGACCTGTGTCACGTTTCAGAGGATCTCTTTGACAGTGTGATGGAGGGCACCACAGCCATCTCACCGACCGTTCTCAGCATCATCCTGGATACGGCAGAAGCCCTGGATGTGCTCATCAATGGTGGGGAGGCTGAACGTGCCAATGGTGAGGCTATGGCACAAGCCCTTCGCACCCGCTATATAACGCTTCTTGGCGAAGTTAGCAGTATTGCTGAGGAAGATCTTGATACCGATGAGGAGCCTATGCTCGACTCTTCCCTGGTTGCGGGAGTCCTTGCTGGTCCTCTTCCTGCCGAAACCCATGCCCAGGCTATCCTACGCGGCGATCTGAGTGTGCGCGTCCGTCTGCAGAAGCTGGATGAACTCGTCAATCTCTTCGGTGAGCTACTCGTGAATCGCAATGTCCTGGAGGAGCGCGTTGAACGCCTGACGCGTCTTGTTGCAGATGTCGGTATAAGTAGTACACGTCTGCGTGATGTGGGCCAGAAGTTGGAGACCCGTTTTGAAGCTGCAACCTTGCCAAGCGGACGCTCATTACAAGTAGTACCTCGCAATGGTAACCAGAGCGCTGTGTATACTCTGAGCGGTTACCGTGGTGGCAACCCAAGAGACCTGACAGGAGCATCGCATTTGGCGGAGTTCGATGAACTGGAAATGGACCGCTACACCGAATTCCATCAACTCACTCGTGGTTTGAGCGAAGGCATATCGGATATGACCACGCTCAGCGCTGAGATGGAAGCTATTATTCGTGAGTGTGAAAGCGTCTTTGCCCGTGAGGGCCGCTTGAACACCACCTTCCAAGATCGCCTGCTCAAGGCCCGTCTGGTGCCACTCTCTGTCATGACTCCGCGTCTCTATCGTTCCGCTCGCTCGGTCGCCCTCAAGCAGCATAAAGAGTTTGATTTCCTGCTGGAAGGTGAATCAACAGAGATAGATCGTACCGTTTCTGAAGAGATTGCCGGACCATTGTTGCACCTGATACGGAATGCAATCAACCACGGCATTGAAACGCCAGAAGTTCGTCAACAAAAGGGTAAGTCCCCTGTTGGGCAGATTAAGTTGTCTGCTGCCTATGAGGGCAACTTGGTAGTGATTACTGTACGTGACGATGGCACTGGCATCGATCCCGAACGTGTACGTAATGCAGCTATTGCCCGCGGCCTGATTCAACCAGGCCAGGTTCTCAGTGATAATGATATCTTCGGCCTCATCTTCCAGCCCGGATTCTCGACTTCCGAGGTGTTGAGCGAGGAAAGTGGCCGCGGTGTTGGCTTGGACGTGGTACGTGATAGTGTAGCGCGCCTGAAAGGCACCCTTGAGATCGAGTTTATGCCAGGTCAGGGTACAGCCTTCACCATGAAGTTCCCAACCAGCCTGGCGATACAAAGTGCCATGATCGTGCGTGCCGGTACCCAACAGTTTGCTATTCCCATGGTGGTAGTTGAGTCGATTGGCCGTATAGACCTCTTCAAACGCTCAACATTCAACGGACGACCAGCTATCGCTGTGCGCAATGAATTCTATCCTCTCAGTTTATTGGCACAATTCTTGGGGTTGCCAGTGAGTTCACTTGATGAAAAGGCCCCAATGCTGCTCGTGAACGCAGGTGGCCACAAGGTAGCATTGGTTGTCGATGAAATCAAAGGTAAGATGGATGTGGTAATGAAGAGCTTGGGGCCGCATTTGCGCCATGTGCGTGGTGTAGCCGGTGGGACAGTCCTTGGTAATGGACGTGTGATCTTGATACTTGAATTGATGGAGCTTATTGCCAGCCGTCCCGGCCTGGCAGGAGGCCCTACGGCTATACCAACGTGGCGTGAGGGTGTTGTGGTATCAGCACCGCAGGTAGCTGCCAAATCGACTGGAACAGTGGGGGCCCCCGCAGACCGGCGGGGTGTAGCAGTATTTACACCTTCTACAGCGTCAACTGCCACGGCAAAACGAGGCAAACACCTGCTCGTGGTCGATGATAGCCCTAGCGTACGTCGCGTCGTTGGCAACATGCTCAAACAAAACGGTTGGCAGGTGCAGACGGCCCGTGACGGAGTAGAGGCGTTGGAAATGATCACCAATGAGGCACCGGCAGCAGTGCTGCTCGATATCGAAATGCCTCGCATGGATGGCTATGAACTCATGGCCACCGTACGTGCTCAAGAGCAGTATCGCACCCTTCCCCTGGTAATATTGACCTCTCGTGCTGCTGCCAAACACCAGCAGCGTGCCATGCAACTGGGCGCCAATGCATACGTCGTCAAACCATATCAGGACGAAGAACTGCTCAACACCCTCAACGCTCTTGTCTACGGAGCCACAACATCATAACTTAAAACCTGCCTAGCTCGAAAGAATCTGTTCTATGGGAGTTGAACGTGCCGTAACACGCTGGTATGTCCAGCGTCAACGCATCACCGACGAATTAGCAGCATTAGAAGCAAAACTCGCACAAGCACAAACTGAGGAACAAAGGCAACTCAGCAACGCACAACGTGCAGACATCGAAAAACAACTAGCAACCTTGCATACTAAACTGCAAACCCTCGGCCCATGCCCCAAACCAATGATGGGATAACCCCAGTCTTGCCCCACTCCTGGTACCCGCAAGGTGCACCAGGTTAAATAGCCTCCACTATCAATCTTCCCATCTCCCTTGTCCCGACTACCTCTTTGCCCGCCTCGCGCAAATCCTCGGTGCGGTATCCAGCATCGATGACAACCTCTACCGCTCTCTCAACTGCATCCGCCTCTCGTTTCAAACCCAATGACAGGCGCAGCATCATCGCAACCGTTAGAATTGCCGCGATCGGATTGGCCTTATCTTGCCCGGCAATGTCGGGCGCAGAGCCGTGAATCGGCTCGTAGAGACCAAAGACGCCGTGGTTTGTACGCCGCGTCCCCAGGCTAGCCGAAGGTAACATCCCCATAGAGCCTGCCAGCATAGACGCTTCATCGGTCAGGATATCACCAAACATATTCTCAGTAACGATCACATCGAAGCTCGCAGGACGCCGGATCAGATGCATAGCACAGGCATCCACCAGCAGATGATCAAATGCAACGTCAGGAAAATCGGCTGCAACACGGTCGGCAGTCCGTCGCCAGAGCCGCGATGAACTCAGTACATTCGCCTTATCCACCGACGTCACCTTTTTCCGCCTGCCAAGTGACAACTCAAACGCCGTACGTAGAATACGCTCAATCTCCGCCTCTGTATAAATCAAGGTATCGATAGCATCGTACCCGTGTGCCGTCTCCCTGATCTCGCTCGGTTTGCCAAAATAGATTCCACCAGTCAACTCACGCACAACAACCAGATCTGTTCCTTGCAGAACCTCAGGTTTGATAGTAGAGGCATTGAGCAGAGCCTTCAGTGGTCGTACCGGTCGCAGATTGGCAAAAAGTTCCAGGTCTTTACGTAAACGGAAGAGCGCACGTTCAGGTTGTATCTTAGCGTCCGGCCCTTCGTAGCGAGGTGAGCCACCGACTGCGCCAAATAAAATAGCATCGCTGCGCTGGCAGAGCTCCATAGTAGCATCAGAAATAGCATCCCCCTCAGCCTCAATGGCAGAGACGCCCACCAGCGCCTGAGTAGTGTTGAAAGTATGCCCATAACGGCTGGCGACCCGTTGCAGTACGCGCACTGCCTGCTCCGTAACCTCCGGGCCAATGCCGTCACCCGGCAATACTGTAATGGTGTAGGTTCCCATGAATTAGTTCGCTGCCTTTCATCTTTAGTAGGTGTGCATGGCCAATATTACTCAGATCCTGCATTCAAGATCGCGTCTATTTTGGGTTGCAAATCGAGAATGCTGACAGTAGCGGTTTCCCAGACAATATCTAAATCAATTCCATCGTAGTGATGAATAAGCTTATTGCGTGTATTGATCATCTGCCTCCAAGGTATCTCTGGGTGGCGGTCCCTGAAATCTTGCGGGATAGCAGTCGACGCCTCACCAATAATCTGAAGATAATAAATGATCGAGTTTTGCGTTCCTTCCTCCCTGTCAAACTTGCGTCGTCCGCGCTTTGTGTATTTGATGATTTTTGTGATGGCATCATGAATGTGCCCTAGTCGGTCAAATGTTTCAGTCATAGAGGCACCGCCTCTTTTAGGACACGTTCTCGAATGCGATCGTGCAGTCCTTTCTCTGTCACAATATCAACATCATGACCGAGCAAATGCTGAAGATCCGTCAGAAGTTCACTAAGGTCGAAAAGTGTACGCCCCGGCTCCATGTCGACCAACAGGTCGATATCGCTTTCTGCGTCAGCTTCCCCTCGTGCAACAGACCCAAAAACACGCACGTTGGATGCGCCATACTTTACTGCTGTACGGAGGATATCCTCTCGTTTCGCCTGTAAAAGCCCTTCAAATGCTTTTGCTGTTTTCTTCCCGCCAGTTCTGGAGTCTAGACTCTTGCTGTTTGTGGCTCTTCTATCCATCTGCTCCAAGGCTGCATCGATTTTAGATTTCAGGTCTGGCAGGTCATGCTCGACTATTTTCCATAGAGCATCTCTATCAATCTCAATGTAGTATTGAGCGAGAAAGTTCCGAAAACTGATCATTTGCTTCCAAGGTATTTCTGGGTGACGATCCTTAAAATCTTGGGAAATGGCACGTGCCACCTCACCAATAGTCTGAAGATGATTGATGACTGAAAGTCGTATGCTCTCCTCTCTGTCGAACCTACGTCGTCCCTTCTTGGCATACTGCATGATCTTTGTGATAGCTTCCCGAATGCGACGTAGCTGCTCAGATGGGTCTCTCATAAAAGGCCATCTCCTATTGTGCCCGAACCACCTCTGCCCCTGTGATATGCGGTAGCTTCGGACTCATACTATTTTCCCTCCAGCATTATTAGAGACCTCCACCAACAGTTCTAGCAAATTGTTCTTGACTAGAACGGAGTATACCATGTAGGGGTCTGTGGTGCAACGAAGTGGGAAAGTGATATAAGGAAAAGCGGTAAAACGGGCAACAAAACGAGATGCTCCTTGACAACAATGATATTGGGGTATGACAACGATTCCTGCTCTCAAAAACCTGCATATTCGATATCTGCTCAGGTTTGTGGTGTCTCAGATGCCCCTTTCGTACTGCTCTCTCTTCGACACCGACCGATATGATGGTTTACACATATTGAAACTATCCATTGCGATAAAATGTGGCCTTGTATGGATAACAGAAACCGTGTAAGATACTCTACAGGGGGATTGCACTAATTCTGTGCGGTTTGAGAGGGATCTTCGATGCCCAAACGCCGGTATGAGCGCCGAGAGCCGACCCATGAGTGGCAGCAGATTCGACCACTGCTCAAAGATACGACGCAGCTCAATTATGAGGTGATCAGACCCGTCATCTTGGGATGGCAAACACCGAAAGAGCGAGGGACAGAGACGGGCGTTTCACCACGCACGATCTACTACCGCGCCAATCTCTTTGATCAGGCAGGGATGGCTTCGTTGCTCCCTCCAGAGCCAGCGCCACCCGTCCCCAAGCTGGATAAGCGTTCGCTTCCTCCCGACATCCGACAAGAGATCGTGGATTTGCACGTGCAATATCCTGCCTTCCGACCCCACGAGATCGCAACCATCTGTTTCGTGAAATTTAATCGCAAGCCTGCACCGGCGACCATCAAGATCATTCTGGCCTCTGGCCCCAAGCCATCCACCACTGAACGCCGCTACCCCCGCTATGCGGAGATAGAGGACGGAAAAACGAGGCGGCGCACGGTCATGCAGCTTCATGTGGATGGGTGGAATGCCAAATCGATTGCCGCCTACCTGGACGTGAGTCGAACGACCGTTCACGGCATTCTTCAGCGGTTTGCAGAAGAACAGTTTGCAGGGTTGGCCGACAAATCACATGCACGCAAACAGATTAGGAAGGTTGACATTTCGACGATTCAAGAGATCAAAAAGCTGTCGGAAAATCCCCTGATTGGTGCCTATCGGGTCAGCGCGGCCCTGGAGCAGATGGGCATCAAGCTCTCGCGGTCCACCTGTGGGCGATACCTCTCAATCAACCGAAAACTGTATCACATTCAAGTTCCACGTACGCCACGCCCAAAGGCAGATATGCCGTTCAGATCAGAGAGGCGCCATCAGCATTGGTCAGTTGATATACGCTACTTAGACATGCACAACTTGGGTGGAGGCATGATTTACTGTATCAGTATTTTGGAGAACTTTTCTCGTGCCATTCTGGCTTCCGCTATCTCACGCAAGCAGGACACCGAGGCGTTTTTTGCGGTGTTTTACGATGCGGTGCGTCACTTTGGGGTGCCTTCGGTCCTGGTCTCAGACAATGGAAGTGTCTTTACCTCCCACGATACCCGCTGGACGTGTGAGCTACTCGGGATTGAGAAACAGGAAATCAAGAAAGGAAGGCCCTATCAAAATTACA
>WNFB01000749.1_pt1 | contig 27087 bp, 23 predicted proteins | sample 5400501 | NCBI WGS metagenome assembly WNFB01 (sample SAMN13153341, study PRJNA577476) | soil metagenome | isolation source: 200 cm saprolite under Douglas fir tree site 2 hole 1 | place: USA:California | collected 2015-04-18
TGTCCCTTCTCCCTGCGGGCATAGGTATCTACGCATCTCGAATAGATCGTCATTCCCGCGCAAGCGGGAATCCAGTATTGACGCGGGGTATCTGGATTCCCGCTTGCGCGGGAATGACCGTTGGGTGTTGCGGTGCGATTGGGCGGTTCCTACAGAATCATTGGGTTGATGAATTGCGTAGATACCTATGCCCTGCGGGAGAAGGACAGGATGAGGGCTGTTTTACCGGAATTTTTTCCCTCACCCCAGCCCTTTCCCGGTGTATACACCCGGAGGGGGGGAGAAGGTGAAACAATGCGCACTATTTGCCGGCCGGGTCAGTAACCAGCCCAACGATATCTGAGATCGGCTGGCCGCTTAACCGGAATCAGTCATTGATGTCTCTTTGAAGAATTGCATTTTTTCCGGACAGCTTCACTTCATACATCAAATCATCGGCCGCACGAAGTGCCGCTTCAAAGGAGGTTTGCGCTCGTTTAAACGTGGCAATACCGATACTGAAAGAAACTGGATGTTTTGGAACCGTGGGTATATTCGTCGCGGATTTTTTAATTTTCTTCGCCACGCGAATTGCCGTCACCCCGCCAGTATCCGGAAAAACAATCACGAATTCATCGCCGCCGAGCCGTGCGACCAGATCAGTCGCTCGAACGCTATGGGCTAAAGTTCCGGCGGTGGCGAGCAATATCGCGTCTCCTCCTTGATGGCCGAACGTGTCGTTGATCAGTTTAAAATTGTCCACGTCAATGAACATCACGCTCAAAGGCTGCTCGTTCCGCCGCGCGCGGATTATTTCCAACTGACCTCGTTCCAAAAACGCGCGGCGGTTGGCTAGCCCGGTTAATCCATCCGTCCTCGATAAAACCTCCAGTCTATCCATCAATACGCGAATCTGATGCACCGCCCATACGAACAGAAAAAAAACCACCAGCCGCGCCAGTGAATTAACGATATTCGCCCAAAACGGCACGTCCACTCTGAGCGTTAAGTCGCTATAAGACCAGCCAAAACAGCTCGCGATCGTGACGAGAACACCCACGCGATATCCGAGAAACCATGTGGCGAGCAAACTTGGTACGAGAAAGACCACATAAAAATCGAGGAGCGTGCCCGACAAATAATGCAACAGGAACGCCGCGATCAACAGCGCCAAGATCACCGGCCATAGGACGATCCGTCTCCAGCGTTTCAGCCAAACCAGTAGCATGTCATTCTCTTGACTAGTGTTGCGTCCTATAAATAACTTTATCTATGTTAGGTACTGCACCATCCCTCTCATAATTCTTTTCGTGACTGAAATAATTTCCCACTCACTAGCAAAATGTTGTGGAAATTTTTCGCAACCGTGCCACGAGAGTACCAATATTTGGATTCTTTTGCACGGATACTCCCACAGAAAAATTTGAGTTCGGGTTTTGACACAGCCTCCTGCGCTCCATCCAGGCTACAAACTTACCGAAAGTTAAGAGGCATCGGCTACTCGTAGGGACGCCCGTCCTTGTGGGTGTAGACCCACTTTCCCCCTACCATGCGCGCGGCAAGATCAATGTCGGGATAGGTCACTTTATCGTCCGGCGTCCGGTCACCCATCTCCAGGTACAGCGCGGTCGCGCCGCTTTCGTTGACGAGCTGGTGCCCGTCGGCTTTGCCGGCCGGGAACCCGGCGGCCATTCCTGGACTAAGTTTTTGCCGCCCGGCGTCGGTGACGAGCGTCACCTGACCCTCCAGCACAAAGATAAACTCGTCTTGTTTCGCGTGCCAATGGCGCATGGAAGATTCCGCGCCGGGCTCGAGCCGCACCAGGTTGACTCCGAAGTTCTTTAGCCCGGCGGCGTCGCCAAGACGCCGGCGGTGGCGTCCCGCGACGCGGCGCTTGTAGGGCTCGGGATAGCCGCTGCTGGTTTGCTCGAGCACCGCGGCGGGATCGAGGGCGGGAGGATTGGGTTTGGTCATCGTGGTTCCGGATATTATCCCAGGACCGGGGTTAACATCAAACTGAGACCTCGTTGATCCGACGCTTAGCCCGGAAGAACGGGAGAAGTGGACAAAGATTTGGTCTGAGTAATTTTTGCCTTTATCCTTTATTCCGGTTCGCCATCATTTTTGACGCCTCTTATTGGGGCAAGTTATTCCCCTCCTGGGGCGGTACTGGGTTACCCAACTTTTCTTGTTCGAAACGGAACCGCCAGACCGCGCGCGAACCTCTCAAATCCCCCTGGGGACGCCAAATTTATATTTGTAACAATGACTTAAAGAAGACTTCGCTTGGTCTGGGTTAATTCTCTGGGCCGGATGTTATCCGCGGCCGCCTTTCGTCTCGCAGTCTTTGAGTTTTTTCATGGCATTCAAGAACAATTCCTCGACTCTCCAGTCCCACATCCTGCCGATATAAGCCTCAAGAGAAATCGTAATAGTCTCCTCACAGTTGTTGGTTGAGACCTTAATTTTGTGTTCGTAAACTGGGTGATCCGGCCGGTCAGCCTCAGGGGCTCCGGTAACATCCCAATGCGCATTCCGCAGCAATAGATCTAACTTCCCCGACATTGTGAGAATTTTAGTGTTGAAGAATTCCAAAGATTCCTGATGTAGATCGGGTAGCATAGTTACAGTATCTTATCGCAAATGCGACGCTCACGCTTTCCGCGATACCTCGCCAGTTCGGGGCTCAGAAACAACGCTCGAGCTCACCTACCTTATGCAGGTTGCCATGACTGATCTCCTCATAGATCATTCGGCCTTAACAATTCAGGCCAAACAATTTACGATAAGGAGATTTCTTGCATTGATCCATGGGACTTTGGGCGCAAGTACCGCTGATACCCGGTGTGTAGCATCACGAAGTGGAACGAACGGAGGACGCCATGAAGGCACTCTATACAGCAGTTGCGACGGTACACGGCGCACGAGGTCTGCCCCTACTCAAACGCGACGCGCGGCAACGTCGATGTGAAGCTCCTGGTCGATTGACGCCATCGCGCTGGAAGCAGCGGTGACAACGAACGGGCCTTCAAAATATCCGATTACACTGGAGGGATGTTCTAAATAATGGGTAGTTCGCTTTTCTTTCGGCCACTTCGTCTGTTTCAGTTTTTAAATAGAGTTTCGCTGCACGCCTATTATTCTGCCCGGTGCTCGCGCCTACTCCTCTTGTTTGTTACCGCTAATGCGCTGACGTTTGTCAGCGCTACGGCCAGTGCCGCGCCGGAGGAGATCCAGGTTTACCTGGACGACATGACCAGGCCCGGCTACTTCGGCACGGATGTTCACAACAACTATGTCGTGTCGGGAAGCAGCACGCCCGACTTCCCCGGCGCGCAACCGCCCAATCACGTGTACCGCTTGACGCCGGAGTTCTATTACGGCGTCACGGATACCCTGGAACTCGGCCTCTACGTCCTTACCTCTGTGAATGCCGAGAATACGACCCACCTCGACGGCGAAAAACTTCGCGCAAAGTACATCGCGCCGCACGATGAGGCGCAAGGCGCCTTCTGGGGAGCGAATCTTGAAATAGGCAAAACAAACCGCCGGGTCTCGGAGGATGCTTGGAACGCCGAACTGAAGGGAATATATGGCCTCCGCTCCGGCCGCTGGATATTCGCGGTAAATCCCAATTTCGACTGGAACTTGTCCGGGCCGGTCAACAATCCGGTCTCCCTCGACATCGATACCAAGCTTGCTTATAAGACCGATGCGGGTTACCAGGTAGGATTTGAGAGCTACAACGAGCTCGGACCCCTGCGCGATCTCGGGCACCTTAACCAGTTAAGTCAAACGCTTTACGGCGTTATCGATACGCAGTTAGGCAAGTTCGATTTGAATGCTGGTATCGGGCGTGGTTTGACCACAGCTTCTGATCGTTGGGTAATCAAGTTCATCGTTGGGTTTCACTACTAATTAAACAGGCGAAGCCTTAAAAGAGTAAATCCAAAAAGAAGGACGCCGCATGACTTCAACCTGCTTTTCCCAAAGGTTCATGGAATTTATCAGGGAGGCGTCGCAGCGCGGATCCAAGAGTCAGCCAGAAAACCCCGCCGAAGATCATCTCGACACCAACAAGAAAGCCGATGAACCAGAGGCCGCTCCACGGCCAACCGTACCAGAGGAGTCCCCCCATGACTAAGTTGATAACGCCCAGGAAAAACATCCAGCCCCAGCCGGAGAATCGCTCGCGGACGGCCGTTATCATGCGCAACAATCCCGACACGAAGAAAAGCGCGATCAACATCAACGTCAGACCAAGCGCGGCCTCCACCGGCGAGATTATCATCAAAAGACCGGCGACGAGATAGAAGATGCCAGCCGCGAGCTGTAGGATAAAGTTCGATCGTCCTTTCCCCAAAGATGCGTTCATGAATTGAACGGCGCTGCCGGCCAGAAGCAGGATACCGAAAACCACTACGGTCGCAAGCGTGGCAATAAACGACGCGCTCACGGCCAGGACGCCGAGCAGTAACAGGAAGATGCCGAGGCCGATAATTGAGCCTGAATAGTATTTGGTGGAGCCGAAGTCTTCGTAATCAGTGTCGGATAGAGTATTCTTCGTGGTTGACTGGTCATTCATACCCTAACTCCTTCTGGCGGTTATCCGAATATCTCACGATAACAAGGGTTTCTACATGCATCATCGAACCTTAGACCTACTCTTTAAAGATTTAGGGAAACTTGCATTTGTCAGATTCCTCACCAAGAGTGATTGGGAATGACAGCAGACAAAGATTCAGTTCAACAATGCCTCAGGGTGCCGCTTCGCAATCCGCAATAACGAGTTGGCGGGTCCGGCCGGTTTACGCCGTCCTTGCTCCCACTCTTGCAATGTACGCGCACTGACACCTATGAGCGCGGCAAACGCCTCTTGGGTTAATCCTAGTCGTTGCCGAATCTGAGCCAGCCGGCACCTCAATGACCCGCCCGGCCAATTATGGTCACAACGGCCGGTTATAACGGAAAGTGACAGGCAACCCGGTGGCCGTCGCCGGCATCCTGTAGCGACGGTTCGCTCGCCGGATCGGTGCAGACAGCCGGCCGGCCGTTGGCGACATAGACCGGGCAGCGTGGCGCGAAGCGGCAGCCGCCGGCCGGGCGTTCGAAGTCGAACACGCCCGTCCGTGCATGGCTGCGGCGCTCGGCGGCGCGGCGCGCCTGGCTCACTTCTGTGCTCTGTTTCTCCGCAAGCGACGACCACAGGGTGCGCGTATAGGGATGGCGCGGATGGTGCGCGATGTCCTCGGCAAGCCCCATCTCGACAATGCGCCCAAGGTACATCACCGCGACCTTGCGGCTGATGAGTTCGACGACTGGCAGGTCGTGAGAGATGAAGAGGTAGGCAAGCCCCAGGTGTTTCTGCAGGTCGCGCAGCAGGTTCACAACCTGCGCCTGGATCGAGACGTCGAGCGCGCTGGTCGGCTCGTCGGCCACGATCAACCGCGGCCGCACGGCAAGCACGCGCGCGATCCCGACGCGGCGCTTCTCACCGCCCGAGAGCTCGCCCGGGAAGTTTACCAGCTTGCTGGCCTTGAGGTTCACCTGATCGAGGAGCTCATGGGTGCGCGCTGCAACCTCGGCGTCGCTCTGGCGCTCGTGCACGGTAAGCGCCTCGCGCAGTATGTCGCGTACGCGCATCTTCGGATTGAGGCCGGCATCGAGGTCCTGGAAGATCATCTGCATCTCGCGCCGCAGCGGCCGCAGCTCGGCGCGCGTGAGCTGCGTGATGTCGCGTCCGTCAAACACAATACTGCCGGACGTGGCCGGCGTCAGCCGCAGGATGGTGCGGCCGATTGTGGTCTTGCCGCAGCCGGACTCGCCGACCAGGCCCACGGTCTCGTTCTCCCTGACATAGAAACTTACGCCGTCCACCGCCGGGATCACGCGCCCCTGACCGGTCAGCACCGATAGCAGACCGCGGCGCTGGGAGTAATGCTTGCGCAGGTCGGTAACCTCGAGAATGGTTTGGCTCACGCGCGGGCTTCCAAGGCGGCGGACGCGGCCGGGTACAGCCAGCAGCGCACCTTATGGTCGGGCGCGACCTGGGCGAGCGGCGGCTCCACGCCGGCGCAGCGCTCGCGGATCGCCTCGGTGACGCGGTTGCAGCGGCCATAGAAGCGACAGCCGCGCGGCACGTTGATGGTATCGAGCACCTCGCCCTCGATCACCTGCAGATAGCTCTTGCGGCGGATGGCCTCGGAGCTTGGGATCGAGGCGAGTAGCGCCGCGGTGTACGGATGGCGGACCTCGGTGTGCGGCGCCAGAATATCGGCGGCGCGGCCGCTCTCTACGACGGTGCCGCCGTACATCACCGCGATCTTGTCCGACAAGCGCTGGATCACACTGATGTCGTGGCTGATCAGCAGTGTGGTAATGCCGAGTTCGGCCTTGAGCTCACCCAGCAGTTCGACGATCCGCGACTGGATGGTGGCATCCAGGCCGGTGGTCGGCTCGTCGGCGATCAGCAGCGACGGCTCGCACGACAAGGCCATGGCGATCATGGCGCGCTGGCACATGCCGCCGGACAGGCCGTAGGGGTAGTTGTCATAGCGCAGGCGCGGCGAGTCAATGCGTACGCGCTCCAACCAGTGCAGGGCGCGGTCGCGTGCCTCGTCCGCGCCCGAGGCTCCGGTATGCAGGCGGATGGCCTCGCTGATCTGGTGCCCGACCGAGGTGTACGGGTTGAGCGACGACTTGGGATTCTGGAAGATCATGGCGATTTCCTTGCCGCGCACGCCGTGCATGTTGCGCTCCACCTGCCTGCGCCAGGCGGCTTCATCCTTGGTTACGCTGACGATGCGCTCTTGTTCAAGGTTCGGGCGGCTGCATTTCTCCAGGCCATGCAGCAGGTTTTTCTGCGCACCATCGGCGTTGAAGCCGATCTTGCCGCTCACCACGCCCGGGCCCGCGCTGATCAGCCCCATGACGGACAGCGCGGTGATGCTCTTGCCGCTGCCGCTCTCCCCTACCACGCCCAGGGTCTCGCCGCGCGCGATCGCGAGGCTCACGCCATCCACCGAACGGATAAAGGCGCGCTTGCTGCGCGAGTAGAAATAGGTGCGCAGTTCATCGATCTTGAGCAGCGGCGCATCCATCATCGGCCCCGCTTGCCTTCCAGGATGTTGTTGAGTCCATCACCCAGCAGGTGAAACCCAAGGATGGTGAACAGAATCGCCAGCGCCGGCGCGGTCGATGACCAGAACTTGCCCTGCATGAAATAGTTGGCGCCGGCCTGTACCATGTTGCCCCACGATGGCACCGGCTCCTGCACGCCGAAACCGAGGTAACTGAGGCTGGTCTCCATCAGGATCGCCTCGCCCATGCCGAGGGTTGCGTAAATGACCAGCAGCGCGCGGCAGTTGTACCAGAGCAGATGTTTAAGAATGATGCTGCGGTCCGGCAGGCCGAGCGCGTGCGCCGCCTCAATAAAATTTTTATCGCGCAGGAAGCGGATCTTGCCGGCGATGCGTGCGGCCACGGGCGGGATGCCGGTAATGCCGACCACCACCATGATGTAGTAGATGTCCGGTTTGAACGCCGCGATCACCAGTAGGATCAATACCAGGCGCGGGAAAGAGTCGAGCAGGTTGTTGAAATAACTCACCAGCCGGTCGGCAGTGCCTTCCAGGTAGCCGGCGAGCACGCCAAGCGCCGTGCCGAACGTGAGCGACAGGGCAATGGCGAGCAGACCGGGAACGAAATACGCCTGGATACCGACGATCAGCCGCGCGAGGATGTCGCGGCCAAGGAAGTCCGTGCCCAGCAGATGGCCGGCGCTGCCCGGCGGCGCGTTCAGCATCTCGACGTCGATTTGTTGCGGGTCGTAGGGCAACAGATGCAGGCTGCCAAGCAGATAAGAAACCAGCACCAGCACAACGATTACAAGGCCGAAACCGACGGACACCAGATCGGTGGTGCCGGCCTTCTGCCACCATGGCAGTTCGGAGAAGTCGCCGATCTCGCCGGGTCTCTGGATGTAGGTTTTCATCATGGGTCGTTCGCTTATTCTTTCGACGCGCGCGGGTTCACCGCCGTAAACACCATACGCTGTAGCAAACTGCCGAGGCGCACGAACACGGCGGCGGCCAAGGCTATGCCCATGATTACGGGAAAATCGCGATCCTGGGCCGCTTGCCAGGCCATTCGGCCGAGCCCCGGCCAGTTGAACACCTGCTCCACAATCACCGCTCCGCCGAGAATATAGGGAATCTTGGCGGCGATGATCTCGCTTACCGGTATCAGCAGGCCTTCCTTGAAGGCATGTTTCCAGACGGACGCACCTTTGGCGCGCGCGGTGCGGATGTAATCCTCGGCCAGCACCCGGCTCATTTCCTCGCGCAGCGTACGGATGACTTCGCTCAGGCTGCCGTTGCCGATACCCAGCACCACGATCGGTACTAGAAAATACAACCACACGTGTTTCTGGCCGGTGGCGGAACCGGATATCAGCGGAAACAAACCGAACTGGTGGATGAACACATAAATGACGATGTAACCAAACCAAAATACCGGCAGCGCCGACACGACATAGGCCAGCAGGGTGAGCGAGCGGTTGAGATTCGTGTCGCCGCGCGCCGCGGCGTGCAGCGCGATCGGCACCGCGACCAGGAGCGTAATAACCATCGAACCGAGCGTCAGTATGAGCGTGTTGAGACCGATGCGCCCGATCGTGGCGAGCACCGGCAGGCCGGTGCGTATGGAGGTGCCGAAATCGCCGTGCAGCATCTTGCCGAGCCAGGCAAGATACAAGTCATACCATGCCTGTGGTACGCTGAGTACTTCCGGCCCGCCGGCAAGGGTCGCCTGGCCGGCGGTCTGGCCCTCAAGCGGCGCGCTGAACGGATTGCCCGGCGCCAGATAGAGAATGACGAATACCACGACACTCACGCCCAGCAGCAGGAGTGCGCTCTGCAACAGCTCCCTGGACAACATCAGGGCGATGGGTTTAATGGCCGCCGCTTTCATAGCATAGTGTAAATCCCGCGGGCAACGCGCGTTCTGCGCCCTGCCCGCGTGGTTTTGTTGCGAGTGTTACTTCTGTTCCGATTCCGGTATATACCAGTCATCCGCGAACGAGAAGAACTTGTACGGATGAATGTTCACATGCCGCATCTTCTTGTGGTAGGCGCTGTAGTTGGTCAGCGTCCAGAGGAACGTATAGGGTGCCTCGTCGGCGAGGATGCTGTGCAGCTTTCGGTTGATAGTACGGCGCTTCTCGAAATCGAGCGTCAGCTTGCTTTCCACGATCAGGCTGTCCACCTCCGGGCTTGAGTAGCCGCCGAAGTTGTTGCGCCAGGGGCCGATCTCGGCGGAATGGAACAGCGATGAGATGTCGGCGGAATCATCGAATACCCACGAGGCGAAGATGATATCGAAGTCATGCTCGAGGAAGACATCTTCCTTCCATGCCTGCCATTCCTTGAATTCCACTTTAATGCCGACGCCGACGTTCTTGAGATAGTTCTGGAATGCGAGCACCACGCGCTTCACCGCCTCGCTTTCCTTTTCGATCGGCACCTTGAGCGACAACACCAGTTTCTTGCCGTCCTTCTGCAGGATGCCGTCCGCACCCGGAGTGAAGCCGGCCTCCTTCAGCAGGGCGCTGGCCTTCTGCGGGTCGAACGCCAGTGGCTGGACGTCGAGGTTATAGGCCCAACTGCCGGGCGCAAACGGGCCGGAGATGATAGTCCCCTGGCTGTTGAAGAACGAGTCGAGCATCTCCTGGCGGTTGACGGCATGGGTGAACGCCCGGCGCACGCGCTTATCGGCAAGTACCGGGTTGCGCAGGTTGTACCCGAAGAATGAGTACGACAGGGCATTGTACGGCTGCAGGATGAAACGCTTGTCGCCCTGGATCTCCGGGATGTCGCGCGGATTGACCAGCACGATCATGTCGATGGCATTGAACATCATCGCCTGGGTCATGATGTTCTGGTCGGCGAACGGCTTGGCGACGAACTTGTCGATATGCGGCCGGCCCTTGAAGTAATTATCGTTGGCCACGAGGATGATCTCGCGATCGGCGGTGATATTCTTGAGGATATAGGGGCCGGTACCGATCGGATTCTGCACAAACGGATCCTCGCGCGTCAGAAACAGCGGGTTCGCGGGGCCGTGCTTGGGTATGATCTTGAAGCTGAACTTGGCGAGCGCGTTCAGGATCGGGCGCTTGAGCGTAAACTGCACGGTGTATTCGTCCAGCTTTTCTACTTTATCGATAAACTCATAACGCACCTTGAGCGGGGTGATGGTGCGCGGATGCATCATGATGTTGTAGGTGAACACCACGTCATCGGCGGTGAACGGCTTCGCCGCCTCGCCTTCGCGCGCATGCCAGGTGACGCCCTTGCGCAGGAAGAAGGTGTAGGTACGCCCGTCTTTCGACACCTCCCAGCGCTCCGCCAGCTCCGGAGCGATTTCCTGCTTTTCATTGATGCCGACGAGCCCGTTGAAGATGAGCTCGATGAGGCGCAGGGAGATGGTCTCATTACTGGTGATCGGGTCGAGCGTCGCCGGCCGGCCGTACTCGCCATAATTCAGCGAGCCGCCATTGGGCCACCCATCTTTCTTCTGCTCCGCGTGCGTCAGGGACGGCACGGCTAAGGCCATCCCCAGGATCAGCGTCATAACCACCGGTGTCGTTTTCATACATCTATTCCTCTCGCAGTCAATTCAGTGTGGATCAAACCATCGCCAAACCGCCAACACAGCACCATCAGAAAATCTTCACATCACCCGCGCTCTTGTTTTCCATAAGGTAGATGCCCTGCATGGCCTCCTGGATCTGGCGCACCACCGGGAATTCCTTGCTCATCCCGAAATAGATCTCCAGATTCTCAGAAAATCTTTACATCACCCGCGCTCTTGTGTTCCATGAGGTAGATCCCCTGCATCGCGTCTTGAATTTGGCGCACCACCGGGAACTCCTTGCTCATCTCGAAATATATCTCCAGATTCTCAGAAAATCTTTACATCACCCGCGCTCTTGTTTTCCATAAGGTAGATGCCCTGCATCGCGTCTTGAATTTGGCGCACCACTGGGAACTCCTTGCTCATCTCGAAATAGATCTCCAGATTCTCGGAGAATTTTTTCACCCGATAGTAGGCCTCGGCCAGATTTACCAGCATGGCCGGATCGTTGGCTTCGATCTTGTTCTTCCGGCTCTTGTCGCGGCCGGCTTCGAGATGCAGCAAGGCCCGCGAATAATCCCGCTTGCTCAGATAATAGCGGCCGAGCGCGCGGTTCAGCGAGAAAAACTTCTTGCCCTCCCCGACCTCGGCAAATACGCCGGCGCGCGTGACGATCTTGGTGCACTCGGCCTTGATACGCAGGCACTGCAGCACTACATCAGCAAGAATGTCCGGATCGGCCGGCTGCTTCTGGGCGAGTTCCTCCCACACGGACAACGCCTCCGGTTGCGGCTTCAGCTGGTAGCGCGTGGCGGCCTGGCGCACCCGCGCGCGCTCGCGGTAGGCCGGTGGTGTCTGCGCCAGCGCGAGAAACGCCTCATCCGCCCTCAGCGCCCGCTCCAATTGGCCGGTAGCGGCATACGCCTCCGCTAGATAATAGTCGGCCGTCCCTTTAAGTTTGGCATCCGCGCCGGCCTTTTCCAGCGCGCTGACCGCCGCCTGGGTGTACAGCGTGGCCAGATCAGCAAACAGCGTTAGGTCATAAAAATTGATAGTCTTAGCCTTGCCCTGCACTTCGGCGTCCGCCGGCGTCTTGAGATCGGCGCGGCGCGCGAGATCCAGGCCCCGGTCGGTCTGTCCGCTGCGCGCATAGACATGCAGCAGGTCGCGGAGCATCGCCGGCGACAGGTTACGCGCGGACTTTTTCAGATCGGCATACGCAGCCTCGGCCAGCGCCAACGGGTCTTTGTCCCGGAGGCCGGCGGTCGCGTAGGCGGCGGCCAGCGCCGTCCTTGTCTCCGGGTCGCTGCCGTCGACCGTCGCCCAAAACTCATCCGCCAGGGCGCTGTCCTTGCCCAGGGAATGGGCGAGGCCGAGGCCGATCACGGCGAGAGTCTTGTGGCGGTCAGCCACGCCCGGCTGTGCGCGGAACTGCTCCAAATAACGCTGCGCCTGCGCGGCATCGCCGGTTTGCAGGAACGCCTCGCCTAGATAGAGGTCGACATAACGGCTGCGGCTGGGACCGGACATAGCCGCCAGCTTGCGCAAATAATCGAGCTCGATGACGGCCGCCGTCCGGTAGAGTTCGCGGTGCAATTCAGCGTTGCGCAGGTAAATCATGCCCAGCGTCAGCCAGGCAGTGCTGTGCTGGGAGGCATCCAAGGCAGGCAGCGCGGCGCGCAGGCCGCGCGCCGCGCTTTCATACTGGTTCTTGTTGTACAACTTCATGGCTACCGCCGCCGGGTCATCGGCGGCAGCCGCTGGCGCTGACAGCAGAGCTGCGCCTGACGCGAGTGCAAGCACAATCATTCGCAGGAGTTGATGCATAGGCTGGCGCGGCACGGTTTAGTCCTTGTCCTTGAGTTTGGCGATAAAAATCTGGTCCCACTGCTCCACCTGCGCACGGAACGCAATAAGCCCGTTACGCGAAGAGGCGACATCGTGGTTGATGCGGGTATCGGTTTTGAGCAGCAGGTTGGTGTGGCGCGCACTATCGGCGATGTAAAGCGGATTGTAGTCCCGGCCTTCGTTCCTGACATAGACGATGCGCGCGCTGTCCGGCATCCACGCCGGCCCGCGCTCCACGTCCGGCAGGACGTCCGTCGCCACCACCCTGGCCGCCAAGGCGTCGCCCTGCACCGAGTCCGAGCCGTCGGCGGCGATAACGATGATGCACCATCGTTTCAGGTCATTGTCCGGGTTGTAGTTGGAATAGAACGCGATCTTCTTGCCGTCCGGCGACCATACCGGGCGCAGATCGTCGTACGTCCAGGTGGTCAACGCCATTAAAGTCTCCACCGGCCGGCTCACGTCGCCGATCACGTAGATATCGTGGTTCTCATTGCTGCCTTGAATCATGGCGACCTTTTTGCCATCCGGCGACCATTGCGGATAGAGGTAGGGCTTGCCGCCCTGGGTGAGACGAGTCACGGCGCGGGTCGCTAGGTCAAGGAGATAGAGATCGCCCTTGCCGCTGCGGCCGGAAACAAACACCAGCCGCTCGGCGACCGGCGACCAGTGCGCCTGTCCGTCCTTTTCCTTGTGGTCGGTCAGGCGCAGGGTCCGGCCATTGCGCTCGCGCAGGTACAGATCGTAATTACCTTCGCCGCCGTTGCTCATGAACACGAGCCGGTCGCCGGTCGGCGACCAGGTCACGCCGGCGTTGTAACTGGTATCGTCGATCACGCCGGGAAAGAAAAATTTCTTCTCCTTGGTCTCGCCGGACAACTGGTAATAGATGGTCTCGGCCACGCTGCCGTCCGGATAGACGATGACGATCTCCTTTTTCTCGCCACGGCTGCGTTCAATGGCAAGCAGCGCGCCGGATGGCGCCCAGACCGGGTTGGAGTCATTGCGCCCGGTTTCAATCCGCATCAGCGGACGCACGTATTCCGGTTCTATCGCCGCCGGGCTGTGGGTGGACGGGTCTTCTTGTACCGTTGCCGCGGGAGCGGCGACGTTTTGTACCTTTGCCCCGGGAGCGGCGCCGTTTTGTACTGTTGCCGCGGGAGCGGTGACGTTGTTCGCCGCCACTCCCGCATGCGCCATGAGGGTGGCGGCGAGCGCCGAACCGACCAGATAATTCAGGTTCATGTTTCGCTGGGCGCCATCATTGGTCTTTGATCTGGTCCCAGTACTTCCTGGCCGATTCGCGGCTTTGCTCGAAATTGGGATTACCTTGCAATTTCTTCGGGAAGAAGTCGAAGTATTCGCGCCAGGCGACATTGGCGCTGTTCATCACGGCGGGCTTGCGGGTGATGAGATAGAGCTTGTGATAGGCCAGCGCCAGATAATAATATGTATCATGCAGCGCCTCGTCGTATTCCTCGGTCGGCAGGAAGCGCGTGTTCTGCTTGGCGATCTGCAGCTTCTGCACGGCCTTGGCCAGATACTGGGCGGCATTGTCGCGGTCGGTCTGCACCAGGCTGTTGCCCTTTTCATAATAGGCGTGGCCGAGGTTGGTAAAGGCCACCGCAAACTGCTTGTAGATGAGCTGCTGGTTCTCCGGCAGCGACAGCACATTCTCGAATTCCTTGATCGCCGCATCGTAGTCGTTCTTGTCGTCCAGGTAAATCTGCGCAAGCCGGTGGTGCGCCTCGGAATAATCCGGATGTCCCTTCTGCGTGCTGCCGTAGGCCAGGATGGCGGCGTCGATGTTGCCTGCCTGCGCGGCCTTCTCGCCGATCCGCAGGAAGTCCTTGTGCAACACAATCCGCTGGTCGCCGGTGCGGTCCTCGAGCTTCTTGTCGAATTCCACCACCTCTTCCCAATCACGGTAATCCTCGCCCACGGTCAACTTTACGCTGTGAAAACCCAGGCCGACGAGCTTGCCGTCGGTGATCGGGGTCTTGCCGATCTGCTCGCCATCGACATACACCGCGGCATGGGAGGGTTCGGAATCGACCTTGAACAGGGAATTATTGACGCTCAGGGTGAACTCGCGCGTATCCTTGTTCTTGTCCACCTTGAGCTTATCGCTCACCTGCTGGTAGCCGTGGCGATACAGCATCAGGTTGTAGCTCTTGCCGAGCCGCACCGGCACCTCGACCTTGCCGTCGGCGCCGGTGGTGCCCATCCAGTCGTTGTTGAGGTAAATATTGACGCCGGCGAGCGGCGCCACGTCCGGCGCCAGGCCGCCCTTGGCCGCCAGCACGAAGTAATTGCGCTCGCCTTCCTGCTCGCCTTCGTGATACACGCGCCGCACGACGCGATCGCCGATAGTGACCTTCTCGCCCTTCTTGAGATTATCCACTTCCGCCCAGGAGCCCGTGTCTTCGGTCTTCTTCACCTTGAGCCGGCCGATATCGCGGTGCCCGGTTATGCGTCCGCCTTCGCCCAGACTGGCGGCGGTGAGCGTGAGTTCAGTGCCGCGGCTGACGCGGTAGGGCTTGCCGATGTTGATACGATAATTCTGATCTTCGGCCCCGATCACGGTGCCTTCAAACGGGAACCGTTCGATGACATTGGCGGCGATCTCGCGCGCCGCACTGTTGATATCGGAGGCCGAGCGTGCGCGGGTGATCTGGCTCAGGATCAGTTTCCCGCCGGAGGTGTAGAACTTGGCCTCGACCAGGAAACCCTGGTCGTCCTTGGCAACGCTGCCGATTACAATCATGTCGACGCTGGCGCGCAGCGGCGTTTCGTTCCAACCCTTGGCGAGAAGCTTGTCGATGTTGAGCTTGCGCTGCTTGATCTCGGCCTGCAGGGCCTTGCTCGGCACCTCGCGGAACGCCGCCTGCTTGAACAACTGCGCCGACAGCGCGCCTTCGGTTTGGCTGACGACATCCTTCAGGTCGACGCCGGGGGTGTTGCCCACGAACCGGTAAATGCCGACGCGGATCGACTTCGGCGTAGTTGGGTAGAAATAACGCTGCAGGTTGATCTGGCCTTCCAGGGTCACGCTGGTCTTCCATTGCGCCGGGATAAAGCCCGGCGCCGCCAACGTCAGTTGCACCTTCTTGCCGGGTTCACCGTCATAGCTGTAGGTATAGTGGCCCTTGCCGTCGGTTTTGCCCACCGGCTTCTTGTCGATGATCACCGCCACACCCGGCACGCCGTTGACAAGCCCGTATTCTTCGGCCAGCGCGGTAACAGTAACGACCGCGCGCGTCGACAGCGCCACATCCAGGCGCTGGCCGGGCTCGATCGCGCCGGTCTTGCGCCACATGGAATAACCGGCCTTGGTGACGCTCAGATCCACCCCGCCTTTGGGCAGGGTCTTGTATTCATATATGAACTCGCCCTTGGCGTCGGTGTTGCCCACCTCCTTGCCGCCGGCCTTGACCACGGCGTCGGCGAGCGGCGCGCCCTTTTCGGTAACGACCAGGGTCACGTAGTAGGCGGCGGGCAGCTCGGCATCGAACGAATATTTATCGATCTGACCTTCCTTCGGCAGCTTTACCAGGAATTGGGTCTGCCACGGCTGGATGCGATAGCCGGGAATTTCCTTGACGGCGCGCACCTGCACCTCGGCGCCGGCCTTCTTGCGCAGGGTTTTGGCGAAAACACCCTTATCATCGGTGAGCCCCTGCTCTTCGCCGTCCACCACCACCCGCACCTGCGGCGCCGGCTGGCCATCCATGCGCGCCTTCACCTCCAGGTCGAGCTTCTGGCCACAGGCGATCAGCATCAACGATGCGGCGCCAATAAAAATCCAGCGGAGTGAGTGTGCGATCATGGGTGTCCTCCGAGTGTGTGCTGTTCGTGGTCGTTGTAAAATCGTTCTGCGTCGTCAAATGTGCCGGTCCCGTTGCTAATGCGCGTCGATGATCTAACAAGCATCCTGGCACTACATGCTCGGCGGTTGAATATTGACTTCACCCGGATTGATGATCTTGTCTTCATCGGACTTTGTTCCCTTAATGGTCTTGCGGTTGCCTTCTTGTATCTTTTTGAGCTGGAAGTCAATCTTCTTCCGCGTGTGGCCCTTGATCTCCGCCGTCTGGGTCTCGGTCGTATAACCGATGCGATTGGCCTCGACCTTATACGTGCCGGGCTTCAGTTGGTCCTTGACCGATTCGTACTTGCCCTCGGCATCGGTGTTGACGGCATGTGAGGCCTGCTCGAGCGTCGCGGTGGTGTTGATCATGTTCACCACCGTGTCCTGGCGGTTTTCCTTCACCAACGGCTGGAGATTGGCATCCACCAGTTGCACGTTGCCATAGATCTTCGCGGCACAGGCCGGCAATAACAGGGTCAGGGCGATCAGGGGGGGTATGAGATAGTCGGATCTGTTCATGCTTCTCCTTCATTATAGTTGGTGTTAGCGCGCGCCTTACCAGTATAAATTAATAAAAAATCTATTTCGTGCGGACCTGCCGGAAAGGCATTGCCATACACCAGTGCCTGGTGCAGCTGAATGCAGTTTGGATCCGGGATCTCACGTAAATGCGTCTTTTTTGCCTGCCCGCCGATGGCCGCATTTTTTCAGCCTGACAGCGAACCACATTCTTATGCCTAAGATTAGACGCGATTTGGGAGCAATCAAGGCCCCGTGCTGCAATCTTGGAAAAGATAAAAGGATAGGATGGACGGACAAATGGAAAATCTGTCTCTTAAATCCAACGTGGCCGCTGCTACTGCGGCGGCTTGATCCCGTCTTTGCTCACCTGGATGCGCGATGCGGTCATTTTGCCGTCGGCGCCAACATCGGCGACAAGAAACACGTATTCGCCGGGAACCAGCAGCGAGCGATCCGCCGGAACGGCCGTGACGATCGGCGTAGTTTGCGGCACCAGGATTTTTTGCGAGCCATCCTTATATTTAAGAGTCAGCTCGCGCCCGCTGCTGCCCTGGACTATTGCCGATACCGTGGCGTTGGTCATGGTCGATCCGGGCAGCAGATCCCAAGGCCGGTGGCCTTCGTTGGGGATCGCGCGGGACGCGGGGAATACGTGGACTTCGAGCGCCGTGAGCTTGCCGTCGCGCTGCACCGCGGACGAGCCGACGGCGTCGCCCGGCTTGATATCGGCGAGCGAGAGCGCCTTGACCGTGGTCACGGCGGCGTTATCCGCGAGTTTAATCTTCAAATCCTCGCCTTCGCGGGATTTCACCGAGATTATATTCCCGTCGAAGGCGGTGATGGTGCCGCGCACCCGCACGTTGGTCTGCTGCGCGTCGGCCGCAGCGCTTACCAGGGCAAGCGCGCTGAAAAGCAATGCAATACGAAGTTGGTTCATATATGTCTCCCTGGGAAGTTGATGAAACTCTAAGCCCCTCTACAGCTCTCAGTCAACAGGCCGGATCGCGATTCTACCGCTGAAAAGTCAATTTTCCTAATCAAGGCATTCAGGCGTATTGATGGATTCGACCAGTGCCCGGATTTGTGCGGATTGGGCGCCAATTTGACGGATTACACCTCGGACGGTACTCTTCCCGCAACCGGCACCGGGTGAACCAGTAAAAAACCGACGATGAATGTTGCAGCGCTTGACCTTACAACCGGGATTCCGATTTACCGACGGTTGGTCTTTAGTACATTTTTATTTCCGCAAGTAAATCGATCATGAACAAACGAGTCGTTATCCATATTGACGCGGATTTTATCGCGACCATCATCCTCAACCGCCCCGAGGTGCACAATGCGCTCGATCCGGAAATGGTGACCGCGCTTACCGATGCGATGAAAGCGCTGGAAACCGACGCCAAGGTGCGCGCCGTCGTGATCACCGGCGCCGGTTCCAGCTTTTGCTCCGGCGCCGATATCAACAACATGAAAAAGAGCGCGAAATACACGCCCGCGAAGAACTTCCGGGATGCGCACCGTATTGCCCAAATGTTCTACACCCTGCACGCCCTCAAGAAACCGACCATCGCCAGCATTCGCGGTGCGGTGCGGGGTGGCGGGTTCGGGCTGGTGGCCGCCGCCGACATCGCGATCGCCGCGCGCACCGCGACCTTTCGCCTTTCGGAGGTTAAGCTCGGCATCATCCCGGCGATGATAAGTCCGTACGTGATTGCGGCCATCGGCGAACGCGTGGCGCGGCGCTACATGCTGTCCGGGGAAGAATTCGATTCGGCGGAGGCCTACCGCATCGGATTAGTGCATGACATCGTCGAGGACGAAGAATTAAATGCGGCCGTGGGGCGCATGCTGGCGCACCTGTACTCGAGCGGCCCACGGGCGATACCCATTACAAAGAAGCTCATCGCCGACATGGCGCATGCGCCGCTCAACGAACAAACCGTGAGCGAAACCGCCCGCCGCCTGGCCGATATCCGCGCCACGTCCGAAGCGCAGGAGGGATTGTCCGCGTTCATCGAAAAGCGCAAGACGAAGTGGGCTACCCCCGCCACGGAAAAAGCAACTATACCGAAGCGCTCAAAGCGCCAGGGAACAAGACCGGCAAAGCGTGAGGGGTAAGGCGACAAGAGGGCCGACTGATAACGGGGTAAAGCGCAAATCCCGCGGGGATTCTGATTCCCAAGGCACTCCGAAAGCCTGAGAGGGCTTCTCTGACCAAACCGCACCCGTTCGCGCCGCCTGCGCGCCGATTGTTCGGCGGGGCCGCCTCTACTGCGGCGGCTTGACCCCGTCTTTGCTCACCTGAATACGCAACGCGGTCATTTTGCCGTCGGCCTCGACGCGGGCGGTGACAAACACATATTCGCCGGGAACCAGGAATGAGCGATCCGCCGGCACGGTGGTGGCAATCGGCGTACCCTCCGGCACCAGGATCTTCTGCGTGCCGTCCTTATACTTGAGAGTCAGCTCGCGGCCGTTGGCGGTCTGGGTTATCTCCCCAACGTTAGCGTTGGTCATCATCGAGCCGGGCTCCAGGTCCCAAGGGCCGTGACCTTCGGGAACGGTGCGCGCAATCGTATGCACTTCGCGCGCAACGAGAGTGCCGACAGGACGCTTTATGGAGGTAGAACCGACGTAGTCGCCCAGCTTGAGGTCGGCGAGCGTGATCGCCTTGGCGGCGGCCACGGTGGTGTTGTCCACCAACTGGAGCTTCAAATCCTTGCCATCACGGGATTTTACCGAGAGCACGTTTCCGTCGACGGCGGTGATGGTGCCGCGTACCCGCACGTTGGTCTGCTGTGCGTCGGCCGCAGCGCTCATCAGAGCAAGCGCGCCGAAAAACAAGGCGATACGAATTTTGTGCATGTGTGTCTCCTTAAGAAGCTGGATAAAACCGTAACGCCCCTGTAGCTCTCGGTAACCAGGCCGGATCGTGATTCTACCGCTGAAAAGTCAATTCAAGCCGGTTGCGAATCCGCAGCCCGCAGCGCCTGCTGCACCAGCGCGGGCAACATCGGCGTCTGACGAAGGCGCACGCCGGTCAGCGCGGCAACGGCATTGGCGATTGCCGGCGCCACCAACGGCGTCGCCATCTGGCCGACGCCGGTCGGGTGGTTCTCGGTGGCGATCAGCTCGATGTGGATCTCCGGGATATCCCGCAGACGCGGGACCCGATAGTCGTGGAAGTTCGACTGCTTCACTACACCATCCTCGATGGTGATGCGCTCGGTCAGCGCCAGGCCAAGTCCGTAAACCACCGAACCCTCGGTCTGCGCCACGATGTTGTCGGGTTGTACGGCAATCCCCGGATCGATCGCGGTCCAAAAGTTGTGGACGCGGATCTCGCCATTGCCGCGATTGACCGAAACCTCGGCCACGCCTGCGACCTGCGTGCCGGAGTAGTCGATATAAGCGAACCCGAGGCCGCGTCCTTCGCGCTTTCTGCCCCAGTCCGCCATGCGCGCGACGGTTTCGACGACCTTGCGGCCACGCGGTGCGTTCTTGAGCAGATCCAGGCGCAACGCCACCGGATCGATGCCGCGTTTTGCCGCGATTTCGTCGAGGAACGCCTCGGTCGCGAACTTGTTGGGGCCGAAGCCGATCCCGCGCAGCGACGACGTGCGTATCCCGGAGTCCTGCGGCACTTCCTCGATGAACCGGTTAGGGATGTCGTAGGTCTTGAGCTCGGAACCGAGCATCGCGATAAAGTCCTTACGGCCGGATTTTTCGTAGCGGACCGGGTCTTGGTAGGCGGTCACCACATCGCATGCCTTGCGATGGTGCCAGGCGATGAGCCGCCCCGAGGCATCGAAGCCGGCGCGCAGGAAATGCACGGTCATGGGCCGGAAGCGGCCGTTGTGCACGTCGTCCTCACGGGTCCACAGGACCTTGACCGGCTTTTTCGCCTCCTTCGACAGGAGCACGGCGTCGACGATGAATTCCTCGTCGCGGTGACCGCGGCGCCCGAAGCCGCCGCCGAGCAGCATGCCGTGGAACGTGACGCGCTCGGGCGCAACCCCAATGGCCTTGGCGGCCGCGGCAACCGCCATGGTCTGCGACTGCGTGCCGCACCAAAGCGTCACGGCATCGCCCGCAGGCGACACCGAGGCGATCGAGTTTAACGGCTCCATCTGGGCGTGATAGGCGAAGTCGCAGCGGTACTCGCCTTCGATCACCGTCGTCGCCTGCTGCATCGCCGCCGGGGCATCGCCCACTTTCTCCCAAGGCGTGCCCGCGTGCGTCAGATCGCGCGCCGCGGCGGAGAAGACCTCGAACCCCTTTTCAGTATTGAAGCCCCACGCCTTGGCGTTGCGCGTCCAGGTAACCTTAAGCGTGTTCTTGGCCGCGAACGCGGCCCAGGGCGTTTCGGCCAGTATGCCGACGCCGTAGGGAAGCCGCACGACCTTGCGCACGCCGGCGACTTTGCGTGCGGCGGAATCATCGATCTGGTCGGGGCTGCTGCCTTCGACCGGCGCGCGCAAGACCGTGCCGTAGATCATCCCCGGCACCTGTACATCGATGCTGTATTGGGCCGAGCCGTTGACCTTAGTCGGCAGCTCGACCCGCATCACGTCCTTGCCGATGAGCCGGAACTGGTCCGGCTTCTTCAGCTCTTCCGGCTTGATTTCCGGCGCCTTGGCGGGGATTTCGGCGAACGCCGCGATCTCGCCATAGCCGATCCGGCGTCCCGATTTCGCATGGACGACCACGCCGGGCTCGGTCGTCAACTCATCGACCGGCACGCCCCAGTGGCGCGCCGCGTTGTCGAGCAGCACGCGCCGGACCTGGGCACCGAACAGGCGCAGCGGCTTGAAATAGCTGGTTACGGCGTTGCTGCCGGCGGTATACATCATGCCGCCGAAGCCGGGATTGCCGTACAGGGCATCGTTCGGCGGCGCCGGCACGATTTGGACCTTTGCCCAGTCGGCGTCAAGCTCCTCGGCGAGGATCAACGGCAGCGAGGTCAGCGATCCCTGCCCCATCTCGACGGCCGGCGACATAATGGCAATCGTGCCGTCGGTGGAGAGGGTCACCCATGGATTCACGCTGACGCGTTTCAGCCCAGCCGCTGACGCCGTGCCCTTCGCGCTGGCGGCGGCGAAAGCGCCGGCCGGGAGTCCGAGGGCCACACCAAAGGTGAGTCCAGCGGCGCCAATCATGAAGCGGCGCCGGCTTATCATAACCTGCGAGTCCTTGTTCTGTACTGTGCGGCGCATAGCTTAGCCCTCCTTCGCGGCGCGCTCGATGGCGCGAACGATTCTGGTATAGGTCCCGCAGCGGCAGATGTTCGTGTTCATGTGCTCGACGATCTGTTCGCGCGAAGGCGCGGGGTTGTCCTTGAGCAGTCCGGCAGCGCGCATGATCTGCCCCGATTGGCAATACCCGCACTGCGGCACGCGCTCGGCGATCCACGCCTTCTGCAGCGGATGGCTGGCGTCGGGCGCCAACCCCTCGATGGTGGTGATGCGGCGCCCCTGCATATCCTTGATCTTGTTCAGGCATGCGTAGTTGGGGCTACCGTCGATGTGCACCGTGCACGCGCCGCACTGTCCGACGCCGCACCCATACTTCGTGCCGGTGAGCTTAAGCTGTTCACGCAGCACCCACAGCAATGGGGTATCGGCGAAGGCTATTACGACCTGGCGTTTGCCGTTCACCGTAAGCGCTATTCTTGTCTTCTGTTCCATAGACTGCCCTCCTATAACCACGGAACCATGAAAAAACCAACGCTAGCAGGATGTTGAAAAAGGCCACAGATGGACTTTTTCAACGTCCTAACTAGACCTTTCTCGTGCGCTCCTGGGCGATTCGGATCGGCGGGGTCCAGGGTTTCTCTGACCAAGCCACGCCGGTTCGCGCCACCTGCGCATCGATGAGATAGGGTTTGCCGTCCACCGTGGCCTTGCGCGCCCGCCTGAGCGCCGCCTTGAGCTGAGCCGGCGATTCAACCAGTTCTCCGTCAACCCCGAACCCCTTGGCGATGTACGCCATGTTCATATCCGGATTGCCCAAATAGTCGTGAACGAACTTGCGCGTCTGGACCATGCGCCCTCCGGGAACGTTCTGGATCACGCGACTGTGGGGGCCGGAATAGGCATGGTTGTTGTAGACGATGGTAATCACCGGCAGCTCCAGGCGCGCCATATTCCAAAGCGCGGTGGGGCCAAAGATGAACGATCCGTCGCCGACCAGACAGATCACCTGCTGGTTGGGACGGGCAAGCTTTACCCCGGCGGCGGTGCCGACACCTGAGCCGAGGTGAGCGCCGTAGTAGAACAACAGCTCGCGCCCACCGAGCGGGTTGAAGCCGAAATTATGCAGATTCACCGACCCGGCCTCGTGAACGATGATGGCGTCTTTATCCGCGAACTGGGCAATCTCATAGGTGAGCCGGTCGGCCAGCATCGGGCTGCGATCCCAATCCGGGCTCTTTATTATCCGGGCGCTCAAGGTTTTCGCCTGCTCGCTGAAGCGTCGGACTTCCTGCGTCCGCTCTTGCGCCTTTTGCGTGATCGAGGGCGTGACCAGGGTCGTGACCGCGGCGATCAGGTCGTCCAGGCCGTAGGCCACATCCGCGACCAGAGGAACCTCAGTGGTTATCACATTTCCCATGCTCCCGCTGTCGATCCGCATATCGATGAACTTGGCGTTGCGCGCCACGATCGGCGCGGGGCTCCAGTGCATAAGCTTGTTGCCGATATTGATGACCACATCCGGGTTTTTCGGAAACGCAAGCGTATCGAGCCTGGCCCCGGGGAGACTGCCCACCCACAGCGGATGGGTCTCGGGAAAATTGGCGAATATCTGGCGCGCCTGGGTCACCGGCATGCCGAGGAGCTCGGCCAGTTTAACCGCTTTGTTCACCGCCTTTGCGTTATAGAGTTCATCGCCAACGATCATCAGCGGCATCTTGGCCTCGACCAGCAGCTTTGCCGCGCGCTCGACCTCGGTGGGATTGGGCCTCACCCGCATGCGCGGGTCGACTTTTTCCTGGGTAATGATCTCGGTGCGGATCTTCTCCTCGTTGAAGTCCGAATGCCACGAGGCATAGGTGGGGCCATACGGCGGCGTCCACGCCGCTTTAAAGGCGCGACGCACGGTCTCCGGAATCATGTCTGCCCGGCGCGCGAGCCAGGAGTACTTGGTCAGCGGCGCCACAATCTGCTCCTGGTTTGCGACCTCCTCGAAGCCATCGCGTCCCGCGCGGCGGGCCTGGTCCGTGCGATAGCTGTAAAACACCAGCGGGGTCTGTTCTTTAAAGGCATTGAACATCTGTCCCATGGCGTTCATCAAGCCCACGACCGCCGCCTGCATCACAATCGCCGGCTCGCCCGAGGCTTTTACATAGCCCGCGGCCATGGCGGCGCCCGGACCCTCGTGCGGCGTCAGGATATATTTGAGCTGCGGCCGATCGACCAGCGCCTCATAGAAGTGGGCGTCTTCGCTGGCGGAGTTCCCGAAAACATATTTGACCCCCGAGGCGATAAGCTGCTCGGCGAAACATTCTCCGCCAGTTCCCTGGAAAAGCTTGACTCCCGCGGGCGCTCCGCTGCGCGCTTCCTGGGCGTGGGCGAGCGGGATGAGCGACTCGAGGATCGATTCCGCCGAGGCCAATGATATTCCGGTGGCGGTTAACCCCTTCAGAAAGCCACGCCGTGAAATCGAGCGTGACAGATACTGCGCAACAAGTTCTCTCATAGGTGCCCCTTTTAAGCGCCTAACTATTGTGACGTCTTGCTGGACTGCGGCCCGTAGCCCGTGGCGAGATAGCCGGCCATGCTTCTGATCTCATCGTCGCTCCAGAGCGCGCCGCGCCCGATCATGCGGTAGAGCGTGCCCTCCCACCCCTTGCGGTCCTGTCGATGGTCCTGCCACATCGTCTCGTTGTGGCACTGGAAACATTTACTCATTAATAAGTCTTTACCGGGAGCGTCAGGGAATCCAGTTTGCTGTGCTTGCGTTGTGAGAGGCATGAAGACGACGGGCAGGATGCTGAATAAAAAGACCGGGAAGATCTTTTGCGAGAAAGACATCTAGATAGCCTCCTGTTCGACCATTAGAAAACATGAAAGCCGCTATCGGCAGCCCCGCCATCCCCTGCGCTGAGACAACCCCCGGTACGTGGTACAGGCCGCTGCGATGCAAAAGATACTCCTATTTACACCGACAGGTCAAACCCCGCCAACAGGTCCGAGACCGGAGTAAAGGGGCACTTACAAATTTCCGGTAAGATTACCTCTCGAAATCGTCATGCCTCTTACCCAGTTATATATTTTTATGCAGCGTGGTATTACAATGCCGCCTCTTTTTCAGCAGGTGAATGTCCTACGTACCAAAAAGAACAAACTAAGCAATCCCGTGCTGCGCTTGCGTTAGCCGCACTCGGGGTGGTGTACGGGGACATCGGCACCAGCCCTCTTTATGCCGCAAAAGAGGTATTCAACCCCAGTCACGGCATTCCCTTTTCTCCGGCGAACATCCTGGGCGGTGTTTCGGCGATCTTCTGGTCATTGATGATCGTGGTGTCGATCAAGTACGTGATCCTCATCATGCGCGCCGACAACAAGGGTGAAGGCGGCATCATGGCGCTGCTTGCGCTTGCTTCCGCCTCGGTGAAAGAGCATGCGACCTGGAGTGTCCCGCTCGCGCTCATTGGCATTTTTGGCGCTGCCCTGTTCTACGGCGACGGCGTCATCACGCCCGCGATCTCCGTGCTTAGCGCCATCGAGGGCCTGGAGGTGGCAACGGCGGCGCTAAAACCCTATGTTGTCCCGCTTACCGTCGTCGTACTGATTGCGCTTTTTTCTTTCCAACGAATGGGAACAGCGGCCGTGGGAGCCCTATTCGGGCGGGTCATGGCGCTCTGGTTCGCCACGCTGGCCCTGATCGGCGTACTCAATATTCTGCGAGCCACGGAAATCCTCGGCGCGTTGAATCCGGCGCATGCGTTCACCTTCCTCACCGAACATGGCCTGGCATCGTTCGTGGTTCTCGGCTCAGTCTTTCTGGCGGTAACGGGCGCAGAAGCGCTCTATGCCGACATGGGCCATTTCGGAAAGCGCGCGATTCGGCTTGCTTGGTTTTCTTGGGTGTTTCCGGCATTGACGCTGAATTATTTTGGCCAGGGAGCACTGCTGATCGCCAATCCCCAGGCGCTCGACAACCCGTTTTACCTGATGTTCCCGGCATGGGCCTTGTATCCCATGGTTGCGCTTTCCACCGCGGCTACGGTTATTGCCTCGCAGGCGGTCATCTCGGGTGCGTACTCGATGACCAAGCAAGCAATCCATCTGGGCTTCTTGCCGCGAACGAACATCATTCAGACGTCCGCAAAGGAATTCGGGCAGATTTATATCCCGAGCGTAAATTGGACGCTACTGGTCGCTATTATCGCAGCCGTTGTCGGGTTCGGCTCCTCGACTAACTTGGCCTCGGCCTATGGCATCGCCGTCGCCGGGACGATGTTGACCACGACGCTCCTGACCTTCTTCGTCGTGCGCTTCGCGTGGCACTTCAATCTGCTGCTGGTTATCCTCTCCACCGGGTTTTTCTTGCTGATCGACGCGGCGTTTTTCTCCGCCAACCTCACCAAACTCGCGGAAGCTGGTTGGTTCCCGCTCACGATGGGGGCTCTTATCTTCACCATCATGGCGACGTGGCGCCGTGGCAGAGAGATTTTATTCGAACATCTGCGGAGCTCGGCGATTCCGCTTAAACCGTTCTTGAAGTCGCTATTCAAAGATCCGCCGCAGCGCGTTCCGGGGACGGCGATTTTTCTCATTGGCGATCCGGACGCGGTGCCGCACGCCTTTCTGCACAACCTTGCCCATAACAAGGTCATGCACGAGCGCATCATCTTTATGACCGTCATAGTCAAGGACATTCCATGGGTGCCCTTCAACGAACGCGTTGCAGTCGAGCCCCTGGGACACAACTGCTATCGAATGAAGCTCTACTTCGGTTTCAAGAACCGCCTTGACGTACCGAAGGCGCTCCGAGTATGTAAAGATGATGGCCTCGAGTTCAACATGCTCGAGACCTCATTTTTCGCCAGCCGCGAGACTCTCATACCAATCCCCGGAGAAGGGATGGCGATGTGGCGGGCGCGGCTGTTCGCCGCCATGTCGAGAAATGCCGGCAGTATCGTAGAGTATTTAAATATCCCCTCAAATCGGGTCATCGAGCTGGGCACGCGGATGGAAATATAAATACCGTGCAAAAAGCATGAT
>WNFB01000750.1_pt1 | contig 27086 bp, 22 predicted proteins | sample 5400501 | NCBI WGS metagenome assembly WNFB01 (sample SAMN13153341, study PRJNA577476) | soil metagenome | isolation source: 200 cm saprolite under Douglas fir tree site 2 hole 1 | place: USA:California | collected 2015-04-18
CCCCCAAGGGCTTGGAAGGGGTTGTCGCGACCACTTCCAGCATTTGCTACATCGATGGCGAACAGGGGGTTCTGGCGTATCGCGGCATTGACATTCACGAACTGGCCGACAACTCCACTTTTGAAGAGACTTGCTATCTTCTCTGGTTCGGCCGTCTGCCGAGGCGCAACGAACTCAAAGAACTTCGAGACCGCCTGGCAGAAGAGCGTAAGCTGGATGCCTCGGTTATCAATCTGCTGCGCTTGGCACCCAAGCATGCCCTGCCGATGGACGTACTGCGGACGGCGGTTTCCGCACTTGGCTTCTATGATCCCGAAGAAAAAAGCAACGATCGCGAAGCCAACCTGCACAAAGCAATCCGGCTGACATCGCAGATTCCCATGATCGTGGCAGCCTATGACCGGATCCGCAAGGGCAAGCCGGTCATCGAGCCGGACGGGTCGCTTTCGCATGCGGCGAATTTTCTGCTCATGCTGAATGGCTCGCAGCCCTCGCCCACCGCCGAGCGGGCGCTGGATATCGCACTGATCCTGCATGCTGATCACGAGCTGAACGCTTCGACCTTTGCCGCGCGTGTGACCGCGGCAACGTTGTCGGATATGCATTCGGCGATCACCTCGGCGATCGGTGCCTTGAAGGGACCGTTGCATGGGGGCGCGAATGAGGCTGTGTTTCATATCCTAGAAACGATTAATAGTTCGAACGCTGATCCGGTACAGTACGTGAAAGGCATGTTGGCGCAGAAGAAGAAGGTCCCAGGCTTCGGTCATCGGGTGTATCACACTGAGGATCCGCGGGCCACGCACCTGCGGCAAATGTCGCGCGACTTGGGCCAGAGCAGCGGCGAGCCGGAGTGGTCCGAAATGTCTCGTCGAATTGAAGAGTTCCTCAAGGCAGAAAAGAAACTGAACGCGAACGTGGATTTCTACTCGGCTTCCACCTATCACACGTTAGGCATTGATGTGGATCTGTTCACGCCAGTATTTGCCGTATCCCGAATAAGCGGCTGGGCGGCGCACGTGATCGAGCAGCTTGATGACAACCGGCTGATTCGGCCACGGGCAGACTATATTGGGCCGAAGTACCCGCAACACTACGTGCCGATAGAGAAGCGCTAGAGAAGAGCTTTAAACTCTTGGCTTTTAGCTATCAACTCCTGGACCTGGACCCAGTAATCCGCACCGCCCCGATCACTCCTCTCCCGTTCAATACCGCTGCAAGAGCGTAAAGCGTAAAATGAATACAGGATCAGACTCTATGGGCCGAGTGTATTTCGACAATAACGCGACCACGCCGGTGCTGGCTGAGGTGTTCGACACCATGCGACCCTATTTGGGCGAGCACTTCGGGAATGCTTCGTCCATCCATCATCATGGACAGGAGACGCGGGCGGCGGTGGAGCGCGCTCGGGAGTCGATCGCGGAACTCCTGGGCTGTCGAGCCTCTGAGATCGTGTTTACCAGCGGCGGAACGGAGGCGGACAATCTCGCGATTTTCGGGCTGGCTGCGGCCAGGGATCATGTCATCAGCTCAACCATAGAGCATCATGCCGTACTGAATTCATGCAAGCACTTGGAGTGTCTGGGCTGCGACATAACGTATGTGCCGGTGGACGGTCGGGGACAAGTGGATCCGGATGATGTTCGTCGCGCACTGCGCCCGAAAACAAAGCTGATTACGCTAATGATGGCGAACAACGAGACCGGCGTCTTGCAGCCCGTCGAGGAGATCGGAAAGATTGCCGCCGAAGCGGATGTTTACTTCCACACCGATGCGGTGCAGGCGGCCGGGAAGGTCCCGATCTCTGTCAAGAAAATCGAGTGTGATCTGCTTTCAATTTCCGGCCACAAGATGCACGCGCTGCAGGGAGTGGGCGCGCTATACGTGCGAAAGGGAACGCTGCTTCAGCCCATGCTCTATGGCGGGAGTCACGAGCGCTCGCGGCGGGCCGGGACGGAGAATGTTCCGGGAATTGTCGCGTTGGGCAAGGCAGCAGAGTTGGCCAGGCAGGGTTTTGAGAACGGCGGAGATGCGGTCATGAGTGCCCTGCGCGACCGTCTGCAAGAGAGTTTGCTCGAGCATGTGGACGCTACGGGTGTGAACGGGGACGGTGCGCCGCGTGTCCCGAACACAACGAATATTTATTTCGATCACATCGAAGGCGAGGCGCTGGTGATCGCGCTGGATTTGAAGGGACTCGCGGTTTCCACCGGGGCTGCATGCTCCTCCGGTGCGATTGAACCGTCACACGTGCTGACCGCCATGGGCCTGCGGCCCGATCGGGCCCGAGCCAGCATTCGGTTTAGCCTGGGAAAGCAGAACACATCGCAGGAAGTTGCCTTCGCGCTGAGCCTGGTTCCTGAGACCGTGTCGCGGCTGCGGGAGCTATCGCCGGTTTACCATAAACAAGCAGTTAGCAATTAGCACTTGGCATCTAGCTCCCAGGTCGTTTGGGGAGGATGCGCTGTAAAACGTCCTGAAGGCCAAATGCGAAAGCCAAAATGCTAGGTGCCAAGCGCCAAATGCTTAACACCAAGACCATCGCCGTGGCCATGTCGGGAGGAGTTGATTCCTCGACCGTTGCGGCCATGCTGCGCGCCGAGGGACACAACGTTGTCGGCCTCACTATGCAGCTCTGGAACCAGCGGCGCCTGGCAGGCCATTCGGGCATGCCAGAGGCGGTGCAGGGACGCTGTTGTTCGCTCGACGATGTTTACGATGCCCGCCGCGTGGCTGAGACCATCGGCATTCCCTATTACGTTGTCAACCACCAAGAGCGTTTCGAGCGCGATGTGGTGCGGCCGTTCGTGGAAGAGTATCTTTCTGGGCGGACACCGATTCCGTGCAGTTTGTGCAACAATCACTTGAAGTTTGATCAGTTGCTTATGGTGGCTCGTCAGATCGGCGCCGATCTACTGGCAACGGGTCATTACGCGCGGGTGGAATACGACGAGAGTCGCGGCCGATGGCTGCTCAAGCGTCCGACAGATCTCTCTAAGGATCAGACGTACTTTCTGTTCGGGCTGACCCAGGAGCAACTCAGTAGCACGCTATTTCCGCTGGGGGAAATGAAGAAGCCTGAAGTGCGTGAATTGGCCCGTAAGAGCGGACTTGCGCTTGCTGAGAAGCCAGACTCGCAGGAAATCTGCTTTGTTCCCGGGGGGGACTACAAGCGCTTCCTCGACGCTTACCTGGCTGAAGAGGGCGACTCGCTGCCGGATACGTCTGGTGAGTTGGTCACAACCAGCGGGGAAGCGATTGGCCAGCACAGCGGGATCCATAACTTTACCGTCGGTCAGCGAAAGGGGTTGGGTGTCGCCACGGGCTCGCCACTTTATGTGATCCAGATCAAGGGTGATTCACGGCAAGTGGTGGTCGGGCCGAGTGAGGAACTGTATTCTCACACCTTGCGGGCGCGCAACGTCAATCTGATCGCGGTGGATGATCTTCGTGAGCGGATGCGAGTAGCGGCGAAGATCCGCCATCGCCATGAACCCGCACCCGCTCTAATTGAGAGTACCAGCGCGGATGAGGTGCTGGTGACGTTTGACCAGCCACAGCGCGCCGTTACTCCCGGCCAGGCAGCCGTGTTTTACGAGGGGGATGTAGTCGTAGGTGGCGGCTGGATTCAATAGAAGAGTCGTTAGCTTCATCTTTCAGCTCTTAACGCATCCTCGCCATTACTGCTTTGGTTACCGGCAATTTTTTCATGCCACCCTACTCATGTTGTGCTGTAGGTACGATTTGTAACCCGCACAATTTATTCACTTAAGCAGATGCGGAGCAGATCTCGAAGATGGCATCAAGGCTGCATATCATTATCGCAAGCAACTTCTTTGTAACCGAAACTGCAACAGATTTCAGGGAGGAGACGGAATCTCTATGAAGAAAATTCTTTTTGCAGTCGTGGCCGTAGCTTTGCTGACCGGTGTTTCTACGGCACAGAGTTCCGGGGCCTCGCAAACGAATGCAACGGCATCGCAGAACGCGTCAGCTTCTGCTTCTGCGGCTCAGGCAACGGATTCCGGCCAGATCGCTGCGGGTACAACTATCCGCGCCGAGTTGGCGAAATCAGTGGATGCGAAGAAGGCCAAACAGGGGGACGAGGTTGTCGCAAAGACAAGTGAAGATGTGAAATCGAATGGCCAAGTCGTCATCCCGAAAGGCTCGAAAGTCTTCGGGCATGTTACCGAAGCGAAGGCCCGTGAGAAGGGGGAGTCGGGATCGACGCTCGGGATCGCTTTCGATAAAGCGATCGTGAAAGGCGGTCGCGAGATACCGCTGAACGCAACCATTCAGGCTCTTGCTGCCTCGCAATCCAATGCCCCGGCCAGCAACGAGCCGCTGATAGAACCGGGTGCACCGGGAAATTCTTCCGGCAACATGGCCCCGGGACGTGCCGGCAATGGTGGCATGATCGGGGGCGCAGCACAGACTGCGGGTGCAGCGGCAGGAACTGCCACGAACGCTGCCGGAAACGTAGGGGCCGCCGCAGGAAGTACAGTGGGCAACACGACGGCGGCTGCAGGGAGCAACGCTCGACTTTCCGCGAGTTCTCAGGGCGTTGCCGGACTGCCGGGATTGTCGCTAAGCGCGGCAGCCGCCAACAATACGCAAGCTTCGGTCATCAGCTCGCAGAACAAGAACGTGAAGCTGGATAGCGGAACGCAAATGCTGCTGCGGGTCAATAGCAAATAGCGCTGACTAAATCCGAATAGCAATGAAATAAAAGGCAGCGAAAACGCTGCTTTTTATTTTTAGAATTGTTGGACCCTAGATGAACAGTTCGTCCTGCGGTACACCCATTCCATCGCGAGGTTGACGGCGGCGACGTCCCAGCAGGAACTCCAATCCGGCAGTCACGCCATGCATCACTCCCGAAATCCGCCGAAGGGGGGAGACCACGGCGTTATGCACCAAGTCGGTGGTTTCTTCCACCCGATCCATTGTTCGATTAACGAGTTCATCGGCGCGGATTATTTGCAGACGGGTGCGGTCAATGACATCGCTGACGGTCGCGTCGAGCCGCTCGATCTGAGCGCGAACCGTGGTCGCTGAATGGCTGAGATTCTCGGCAATGGACTCCACTTTAGGCCGCAGTTCCACCAACAAAGTGTGAGCGGCGTCCACAGTGGGCAGAGCCTTGGTCCTGATGTCCGTGGCGAGCGCTTCCATGCGAGCACTCGTTTTGCGTACGGCCAAGTACAGAGCCACCAGGATACAGGCCTGAATCACCACGGCAAAGGCGGTCAGGCCGATGAAGGTGATAAGAAGGTTCACATTTTCCATAAGTGTGACTCCGCGATCCCGCGGTGCAACGTTACCCGCGCTGTGCAGACCAGCATCACAGATTCTTCGGAGTTGTGTCCGCCGTCGTAGCCTCCTGATACGCTTGGCGTCCGGCCTCGTAGGCAGCGCGGAACTGTTCCTTCTGCTGGCTCAATACATCCTTACCGCGGTCCACCCACTCCGTAGCCTGCTCCCGCGCTTGGCGAGCTCGACTACGCATATATTCGCGACTCTCCTCGGCTTTGGAGCGCAGGGCGTCCCGCGTCTCACTGCCCGAACGCGGTGCATACAGTATGCCAACTACCGCGCCAAAACCCAATCCCGCGAGGAACCATCCAAGACTAGTGCCATCTCTATCGGACATAAACTTTGCCTCCTGCCAGTGCTTAACCTACTCGGATGTTAGCACCCACTTCCGGGAAATACAATTTCCGAGGAGCGGCTTACGGCCTTGCGGCAGCAGGAATAACGCGAACCTGAAGCAACGGTTGGGCCGTTCGAATCATCATGAAACCGGTGCCAATCGCGGTATGCTAAAGGGAACGGGATGAGGGATTCAATGCGGGGATTTACGCTTATCGAGTTGTTGATCGTGATCGCGATCATACTGATTATCGCCGCCATGGCTATTCCCAATCTCTTGCATTCCCGCATCGCGGCCAATGAAGCTTCGGCCGTGTCCTCCATTCGCACGATCAACAGCGCGGAGGTTTCGTATCACTCGGCGTATCCCACGCACGGCTACGCGGCGCAATTATCAGACCTGGGAGGCTCCACGCCTTGCAACTCGAGTCCGACTTCCGCGTGTCTGATTGATAATCTCCTAGCTCGAGGCGTGAAGAGCGGATACAACTTTGCCGCGCCCGGAACCAACCGCGATGCCAATGGTATTTACATGGATTACACGGCGGGCGCTGCTCCTACGATGTATGACAAAAGCGGAGTTCGGCGGTTCTGTTCCCTGTCGGACGGCATAATCCGCTACGACGCGAATGTGAGCCAAAGCACGACCCCGCCTGACCTAACCCAGTGTCAACCGGCTGCTCCGCTGGAATAGACCTAGGTAGAGCACGTTTTCGACTGCATGCTGTAAACGCATCTAGCTTCATCTCGACTTAGCCCGCAGCCAATGGTCCTAGGCGTGCGCACGCCCGTACGCCGAACCCGCCGCCTTGGGCTTGTCGGGAGCCCACACAAGCGAGACAATGTCTGCCACAGCAGGAGGCATTTCCGTGTCCGACAGAAAATACCGGCAACGCGGCTACCAAGATAGTGGCCATGAACCGCAGAAAAAAATTGAGAAGCCGAGCAAACAGGAGACCTTTGGCCCCCGGCCTCTTCAGATGCCCGGCACCCGCGCCGTCTCACGTTGTGCCCAGTGCGGCACTGTGCTGCAAGCTTTAGGAACTCCGGTGGTGCAATGTCCGAAGTGTGGCTTTGAATTGCATTCCTGCAAGCAGTGCTCTTTTTTCGATCCCTCCAGTCGTTTCGAATGTACACAGCCGATCCCGGAGAGAATTCCGCGAAAAGACGCGCGCAATGACTGCACCTTCTACTCCATGCGTGTCACCATGGAGAAAGAAACCTCAACCAGTGCGGGCCGGGTGGACGACGCGCGCAAGGCATTCGAAAATCTTTTCAAGAAGTAGGTGATCTCATTCTGTCTAAGGCTTCAGCGTAGGTCGCAGCAAGATCTCACTCGCGAAGGATTGCGGCGCCTGCGTGACCAGCATGGCTACGACATGCGCCACGTCATCTGGTTGCAGCATCTTCGCCGAGTTCTTGCCCGAATGTGGGCTGAATTCCGTTTGCACCGATCCAGGACAGACCACCGAGACGCGTATGCTATGCACACGAAGTTCCTCGGCCACCGAGTAACTCAATCCATTGAGCCCCCATTTGGAAGCGGAGTAAGCAGCGCCGTTGGGCAGCGGATTTTTTCCAGCAAGAGAAGAGATGTTGACGATGTGGCCGCGATTCGCACGAATCATCAGCGGAGCGAAGCTGCGAATGCAGTAATAAACGCCGCGTAAATTCGTATTAAGCACCCGGTCCCAAGTCTCTGGCGACAGCTGATGCAGCGGGCCACCAGAGCCACCAATTCCCGCATTGTTCACCAAAATGTCGATGCGGCCGAACCTGCTATCGACACGCTTTGCGAGCGATTCTACCGAGGCGAGATTAGTTACATTGCATTCGATGACTTCCGCCTGGGCGCCCGCTTGAGAGATGGCTGTGGCCGTGGACTGAAGGGTGTCCCGGGTTCTGCCGCAAACAACGGTGACCGCGCCCATCTTACCCATTTTGCGGGCGATCGCCGCGCCAATGCCGCTTCCAGCGCCGGTTATGACCGCCACTTGCCCTGCAAGAAGTTGATTCGCATCGGACATAAAGCCTCCGGTCTTAGATGACGCGCATCCGGTCGCGGAGCCATCTGGGGATACCATTTTCTGCATCTTAACCAAGTAGGAAACTCAGCATACCGGCAGTCTGCTTGCCATATGGCAGAGCCATCCTTATAATCCGGCACACTGGAAATACCGTATGGGCTGCCTTGCTGTTACTGGGCGGCGCTAAGTTTTCTGGGGCCTTCCACATGGGCGCGAGCTGCGCGCTCGTGGATAAAAGCTTGGGCATGTGAGCTTGGGTATGCCTGGGCGAATGTCGTCCCTGATTTTCCCGAATGCTCAAGGAGCCATACTGATGAAGAAGATGCTTGTCGTGATTGTGCTTGGGTTTGCTGTAGTGGCAGCCGGCCAGACCGCAGCGCAACAACCGCAGGCGCAACCGGCCGCTTCCCAGCAGCAGCCTGCCGGACAGCCACCTGCGGCACAACAGCCGGGGCAGCAACCTGCCCAGGGCCAGCCACAGCAGAAGAAGGAAATCAAAGATCCGGCGGAATACAACGCTTACGTTGGTGCGATACAGCAGAAAGATCCGGCAGCAAAGATTAGCGGCCTCGAGGCGTTCCTCACACAGTATCCCAACAGCGTAATGAAGGAAGATGCGCTAGAGGCGCTAATGGGCGCGTACCAGCAGTCCAACAATGCCGCAAAGATGACGGACACTGCGCAGCGGGTGCTGCAGGCGAATCCTAACAATCTTCGAGCGCTCGCACTGTTGGCCTATACCAAGCGAGCGGCCGCGGAGGCCAACCAGAATCCTCAGCAGAACCTGGTTGAAGGCGCGCAGTACGCTGAACGCGGATTGCAAGCCATGCAGACCTTGCCGAAACCGGAGGGGATGTCGGATGCCGATTTCGACAAGCTCAAGAAGCAGACGAGCGCGATATTCAACGGTGTCGACGGCATCGCTGCACTCCAAGCCAAGGATTACGCGAAAGCGCAGCAGCACCTGCGGGCCGCCGTAGAAGCCGATCCCAATAACCTGCGGGACGTCTACCCCCTGGCGTTGGCTTACTTGACAGCTACGCCTCCCGACTACCTGAACGGGCTCTTCTTCATTGCACGCGCGGCGAATCTGGCCGCAGGCACACCGGCCCAGAATCAGATTACGAGTTACGGCCAGAAACAGTACGCGAAATACCATGGTTCCGATCAGGGTTGGACCGATTTGCTCGCGCAGGCCAAGGCGAACCCCCTGCCGCCAGCGGGATTCACTATTGCTGCCGCGCCGCCTCCGCCGACTCCCGCACAGCAGGCCGCCGATCTAGTCAAGACGAAGCAGCCGAAGGAAATGTCCTTTGCCGAATGGGAACTGATCCTCTCCGCTGGCAAGCCAGAGGACGCAGCCGCAGTCTGGAACGCGATCAAGGGCGTTCCGTTACAGATGCAGGGACAGGTGATCAGTGCGAGCCCCACGAAGCTGCAGATTGCAGCTAGCGTGGATGATATCGATCAGAAGCGTGCGGACATCATACTGGAAATGAGTGGTGCCATACCTCCCCGCATGATGCCCAAGGAGGGGTCCAGCCTCGATTTCGAGGGCACGCCAGTCTCCTACGAGCCCAGTCCGTTCGTGATGCAGATGAACAAGGGCGCATTGCTGACAAAAAAGGGAGCGCCGACACCAGCCAAGAAGCCTGTGCGTCGGCGACCGGCAGCATCACGGTAGGTCTGGCCTCGGAATAGGAATCAAAGGCAGCCATGGCTGTCTGTCGTCGGACGGTGAATAAATGAGAAGATGCCCTCGCGCGAGCGAGGGCGTTTTTCATGGACTTTGTGCAGCGAAGGTTCGCCTCGTCATACCCCTCCGCCCTCCCGATAAATCCAACCCCCGACCAGCGCGCCTACTATCATTGGAAACATGCCATAAATTGACCAGAGCGCCACAAATTGTGCTCCGAAGAAGTTCATCGGAAGCAGCCCCAGCAGTGGCACTGGAATAGCGAGAAGCCAGCCAACAAATCCAGCAAGAACAGCTGTTTTCGGGCCGGGTCCGAAGCGCGGCCGGATGGCAGCATAAATCCACAGCACGGCCCAGCCCTTAAGCAAATCGTAGGGAAGGTAATACGCCGGGCTGTGCATGGTCTGCTGTGTATTGGCTCCGAGTATTGCCGCCCACAGCTGCTTCAACAGCAACCCGTGCACCAGGCCATCGCCGAGAAAGTACACGATGCCTGCGATCAGACCGCCAAGGAAAACTCTCTTTACGTTCATGTGTCGATCCTCTTTGCCTGAGTTCAGTGAGCCGCGAGATACACAACCACATTGGACACCAATGATCACTGCATGACTACTGCTCCGGGGGTATGTTCGCGAAATTCTAGTGTTTGCGGCATCTGCGTGCAAATACTACCCCTTGGGGAACGGCGACGCAGTGCCCCTCCACTCCCATGCTATGCTGAATTTCCGAGCCACAGCCTTGCCCGAGAGCAGACCGCCAAACGATCCCCGGCAGCCGCTTGATCTGCCCGCGGCGCTGGTTAACATACCTTTCCGGGATCCCGAGGGCGCCAAACGGAACTTTTCCCGAGTCATGGAACGCCTTTCTCCCACGCTCGCCGGCGCACTCCCAGGACTACTGGCCGAATCGCCCGATCCTGATTCTGCACTCATTCTCGTTGAGCGTATGGTGGGCGAGTCCACGGGCGAGATGGTGCGGCAGCTCAACCGCAACAACTTCCTGGCGCACTACGCAATCGTGGTCTTCGGCCACAGCCGCTTTCTGGGCGAGACACTGATCCAAAATACCGACCTGTTGCAATCGTTTCTGCGAGAAAGAAATCTCGATCGCAGCTTCTCGCGAGAGGAATTTCACGAGAGCCTCGCCCGTTTCCGATCGCGCTCGTTCGAGAGTGACGTGTCTCTGCTTCTGGCGCGCTTCAAGCGGCGGGAGTACGTGCGCATTATGTTGCGTGACGTGCTGAAAATCGCTCCCCTGGCCGAGACCACGGCGGAGATTTCGGCGTTGGCTGATGTGCTGATCGAGGAGGCGCTGCGCGAGGCGGAAAATCGTTTGCAGCGACGCTATGAAGCCCCGCAGCACCTCGATGGGGAAGGCAGATCGGTGGATACGCCGTTCGCGATTCTATCGCTCGGCAAACTCGGCGGCAACGAGCTGAACTACAGCTCCGACGTGGACCTGATGTATATCTTCGGCGATGGCAACGAGCCACCCGGCGCGACCATCTCCAACCGCGAATACTTCATCCGTCTTGCCCAGCAGGTGACGGAAATCTTGTCCCGTGTTACTCGCGATGGCACGGTGTTCAGAATTGATATGCGCTTGCGGCCGCAGGGTGGAGAGGGAGAACTTGCGATCAGCCTCGGCCACGCACTGCGGTACTACGCTGAGACTGCGCATGACTGGGAACGCCAGGCCCTGATCAAGGTGCGCCATTCGGCCGGCGATGCCGCACTGGCGCGTGAGTTCATCCGTGGCGTGCAACCGTTCGTATACAGCGGCAGCTTGCAGGAACGAGATCCTTCGCCCCGCTCTGGATTCGGCCTGCCGGCGCAGATACCGGCAACACGGCTCAATTTTCCTGCCATCGAGACGGCGCTCCAAGCGCGCGAGAAGATGCACACACGGCGTCGGCGTCTGACGGTAAATGAGCCCAACCAGACGATCGACGTAAAAGTCGACCGGGGCGGCATCCGCGATATCGAGTTTCTGGTGCAGTGCCTGCAACGCGTGTATGGCGGCGCCGAGCCCTGGCTGCGCTCCCGCGGCACGCTTTTTTCGCTGCAGAAGCTGCATGACAAACGCCATATCAGCGGCAAGGAATTTCACGAGTTGACCAGCGCCTACGAGTTTCTGCGCCATTTGGAACACCGGCTGCAATTACGCCAGGGGCGGCAAACGCATGAATTGCCCTCCGCTAAGGTTGACCTGCATACGCTACAAAGGTCCATGGAAGGCTATGCCGGCGGGGAAGACCGGGTAACCGACGTGAGAGATGTGGTGCGGCGTCGGATGGCAGCGGTGGCGGAGATTTACAACCGCATCGTCCATCACCAGCAGATCCGCCGGCACCACGCGCCCGACACCGAATTCGAACTGCGCAGCGCACCAGAACCGAGTACAGCCGACCAGTCCAACGACCAAATCCTGGAGCGGTTAGCTGAGGATTCACCCACACTGTATGAAATTGCCAGCCGGCATGACCTGAGCACGCAGGCGCGGCGCAATCTGTCTCGCTTCCTCAGTTCGGCGTTCACCAGCTCGGAGCGTTATGCCGCGGTGGTGCGGTATCCGCAGGGTTTGGAGAAGGCCCTGGAGCTGTTTGAGACAAGTGATTACGTGACAGACATTCTGGTCCGGCATCCCGAAGAAATAGCCACATTGGCGGAACTGGACGAAGTACCGTCGCGAGTGGGGAGCAGGTATCTGTTCGAGAGCCCATTGGGAAATGCGCGGGCCGCAATCGACCCGGTCTTCGATTACCTGGCAAAATCTTCCGCGTCCTACGGAGAAAAGCTGTCACTCCTGCGGCAGCATTACCGGCATCGTGTGTTCGCAGCGGGGGCGCGGGACATCACCGGAATTCGCGATGTGTACGACTCGCTAGGGGTGACGACGGCAGCCGCTGAAGATGCGATCGCCGCAACTTTCGACATTGCCGGACAGCCGGAAGGCCTGGCGGTAATGGCGTTGGGACGGCTGGGGACTGGCGAGTTCGACGTGCTCTCCGATGCCGACTTGTTGTTTGTGTGCGATGACAAACAGGACCCTCTGAAGCTGACGAAATCGGCTGAACAGATGATGCAGGCGCTCGCTGCTTACACCCGAGATGGCATGGTGTTTCCGGTGGATGCCCGATTGCGACCGCGCGGCGGGGAGGGCGAGTTGCTGGTGACGCCGACACAGATGGAGGCTTATTTTTCACAAGAAGCCCACCCATGGGAGGCTCTGATGTACGGCAAGCTGCGCTTTCTCGTGGGCTCGAGATGCCTCGGGGAGAGGGCCATAGCGGCAACCAGTGCGCTTTTCCAGCGTTTCGCGGGGGACCCGGGCTTTCTGCCAGCGATACGCGAGATGCGCACGAAATTGGAAAATGCCGAGGGGGGAGAGAAGAATTTCAAGACCTCCGCGGGCGCGGTTTACGACATTGATTTTCTGGTGAGCTATCTTCTGATCAAGCACGAGGTGAAGGACAAGCGCGGCACTCTGCGCGATCGGCTGTGGCGGTGCGTTGCTGCCGGGATACTGGACAAGGCTGACGCTGCTACCCTTGACCATGCCGCCGAACTCCTGCGTACTGTCGAGCACGTCGTCCGGCTCGTGGTCGGGCGCGCGCGCAAATGGCTGCCTGCGACGGAGCACGCACGACAGGTCACGGAAGATCTGGTGTCAAGAATCCTGGGGAGAAAATCGCCGGACGGACTGGATGCAGAGTTAGCTCGCGTATGTGAGGAGGTCCGCAGAACCTATGACAAGGTCCTGGCGTCTTCATAGTGTTCGCCGATCGCACACTTGATGCTTATTACTTATCTCTCGGGCATCTTGCGCTGTCACAACCCGTCCCCCGTTCACGTTCGTGAATCGCACAGAGTACTGGGTGAATCTATGTAGCTCCAGCTCCAGTAATGGCGAACAAAAGCAGGTGCCAATGATCTTTTACCTTCCCATCGTGTTAATGGCTTTGGCTACGACCGTTTATCACGTTGCCCAGAAATCCGTTCCTTCACACGTCACCCCATGTTGTCTTTGACAGTGAATTACGTCACAGCGTTGGTCGTTACCCTGTTGCTGTTGCCTTTGTATCCCCAGAGCGCGACCGTTTCCTGGTCTTTCAGGAATGTGAATTGGGCGAGTTACGCGGTGGGAGTGTCCATCGTAGGAGTGGAATTGGCCGTCTTGCTGGCATACCGGGTAGGCTGGAAAATCAGCCTGGCCTCAGTCGTCGGAAGCGTCACGACAGCACTGTTGCTCGTGGCGGTTGGGTTGCTTTTTTTTAACGAACATCTATCACCAAAGAACGTGGTCGGAATTGCGTTCTGCCTCGTCGGATTGGCGTTGATTGCACCACGCTGAATAATCCAAGTCCGGGGCACGCGAATTCAAAGTCTGTTTGACGAGTGGTACCGAACGCCAGCAATTCAGAAATCCGTGGCATCAATGCATAAACGAATCGTCGCCGCTATCCAGAAAATCCCCCGTGGGAAAGTCTCCACCTACGGCGCCGTTGCCCGGGCGGCAGGATACCCAGGAGCTGCGAGGCAGGTGGCCTGGGCCCTGCACGGTTCCTTCGGGTTGGCCTGGCATCGGGTCGTGGGCGCTGCTGGCGAAATTAAGCTGCGCGGAGACTCTGCTATTGAACAGCGGCTCCGTCTGGAAGCGGAGGGCGTCACTTTCCGCGGACGGCGCGTAAATATGTCGCGGCACGAGTTTGCTTTTTCTCGGAAATGATCACACAGCTTTGAACGCAGAGTTCGCGGAGACAACACCGCCGAGGCCGCTAAGAACAACATGTCGGCGTTCTTTGCGAGAATCCTTCACGCTCTCTGCGGTTAAGCTCTTGTCTTACGCCTTGTGTGGCTCAGCCGCTGGCATTTCGCCGCTCAGCAGCTTTCCTAGTGCTGCTGCCGGGCAACGCACACCAACATAGAAATGCCCGAACAGCGCGTACACGGCGCTGACTTCGTCGAACCGCATTTCGTAAATTAACTTCTTGAAGATGAGGGGATCATCGGCAAAAAGGTCTACGCCCCATTCCCAGTCGTCAAAGCCGATGGAGCCGGTTATGATCTGTTTGACTTCCCCTGCGTAACGGCGTCCTACTATTCCGTGCTCATTCATCTGACGCTGACGTTCCTCGATGGGAAGCGTGTACCAGTTCTTCTCCTGACCGCGCCTCCGGTCCATGGGATAGAAACAGATATACCGCTGCGGTGGCATGGCAGGGAACAGCCGCGAGTGCATCGCCTCCTTTTGCCTTGCCACAGTTTCCTCGATCTCTCGTTTCCACTCCTCCGAATAAGGCTCTACGCCGCGGTCGGCAAGGGATCTGTAGGTCTTGATGGTGGACTCGTATAGTCCCAGTTCGATTATCGAAAGATAGGAAGTCGTAGGTTCGAGATAGTCGTGCAGACGTAACTGTGCCAACTGCAACTCCGCCTGGTTCAATTGATCGAACGACTCGCGGAAATGCATCAGCATCAAATCGCCCTTGTGGCCGAGCAGGGAAAAGAGCGCCGACTGCCCCGCCGAGTTTTGCTCCATCCTGCAAAGAAGGATGCCAGCCTCATCTGCAATTTCGCTGCGTTCGCTAGCGCTGAGCGCTCTCCACGCAGACCAGCGGACTCGCATCATCTGATGCAGGACGCTGTAGCCTTCAATGGTGAGAGGGACGGCGGGAATTTCCGCGGACCCGGCCTGCGGCCGAACAATGCGGCTGGCTGACATGGAATGACCTCGGCTTCGTGAACATTGTAACCGCGAGAAGAGTTACGGCGGGAGTCCGGCCCTGGCACGGCTGCTCCGGCCGTGATCACACTTTTCTGGTGGCGGTTCACTTTTGGGGGAGACTCCGGCGCGTTCACGATCGGCCTAAATCGTAGATCCTAACGCAAGCACCAGGTTTCGGCTATTTTGGCGGTGGTGGTTGTGGCTTCTGTTGTTGCTGTTTCTTGCCAAACAGACCCAGCAGTTGATCGACCGTATTTTGCTGTTGCTGTTGCTGTGTGGGCTGCTGGCCTTGGTTTCCGCCCTTTTGTCCCAGGAGATTTCCCAAGATTCCAGCGGCCGCGCCTGCTGGGTTGTCATAGCTGGGCACCAGCCCTTTCAGCTTCATCTGTGCGATTTTTTGCAGGTCGGGTGCGAAGACTGGATGCTGAAATGTCCCAGTGACAATCGCCGGGATCACCAGTTCGCCCTGGTTGTTGGCCAGGGCAGTATTCATGTACCCGCCAATTCCGGTGCCGCCCACCTGCTGGCTGGCAGCTTTCGAGAGCACCGCGGTAACGCGTAGATCGAGCGCCTGGGTTATCAGATTCGCTGCGCCGGTGACGCCAATGTTCCCGAGGTCGAGCAGCGCCTGCAAGTCGTTGGTCTGAGCAATCCCGTTCCTAACGAAGATATTTCCTGTCACCCGCGAGATATTTGTGAACCCCTGGTCTTTCTCTCCCGGTCTTAGAAATTGTCCGAGTGAAGCGAGCTGGTGAGTGATATCCGTCCCAGCAAGGCGCACATTATTGAAGTTGACGTCCAACTTTCCGTTCAGTGCCCTAAGAATTTCGTTGGAGGCGATAGCTTGCATGGGGCCGGTGGCGTGCATATCCAAGTTCAGGATTCCCGATCCATTGATCTTGTCCAGGCCGCTCACACCATAAGCTTTGGCGATGGCTAGCACCTCGGGAAGCGCTGCTTTGGGTGCCTGTAGCGTGGCATCAATCAAGGGAGACTTCGACGTGTATTGCCGTAGCGCGAACCGCGCAGCCACAGTCGTGTTTCCGGATGTCACGTTGAAGTTGTCGGAGCGGATTTCACTCGGCGTAAGGGCCAGGTTTACGGATTTGACCTGTACGGGTTGCGGAATATCTTTGCCCGTAATCTGAACGTCTCGGCCTGCAATAGTTCCACTGAGCGCAGGGTTATCCGCAGGGCCGCGAGCCTGGATGTCAGCATTCACCCGTCCATTCACTGTGGTGCCCGGAGCGAATGCCACACCCGCCGCCGCCGCAAGTCGAGCCGCTTCCGCAATGGAAATATTGTTAGCCTTCAAATTGAGATCTATTTGGGCTGGAGTAGGCTTTGCATTTACCGTGCCGCTCACGAACAGCGGAGTCGGGCCCAGCTTCAAAGTTGTCTTATCTATCTTCAACAAATCACTGCTTAGGTCGTCAGTCAGGTCGTAATCAGCCGCGACGGGATAGCCGATGTCCAGGCCGTGCACTCGAGGATTCTGGATATTCAGTTGCCCTTTGGCAGACACCTTTCCAGCTTGGCTGTTGATATCGGTCTGACCCGAGAGGCTGCCATCGGTGTTTGCCAACGCAGGGGTCTGAAGAAATTTCTGCAGATCAGCAATTCCGACGCCTTTCAAATCCAGCGTGCCTCGGAACGGAGTCTCGACAAAGTTATTTTGCGCTATCGGACCGCCTTGGCCTTGCAAACTAATTTTCTCTGCTCCGGAACCGGGTAGATGGACGGCGGCATCGACACTGAAAGGCTTGTCTGGTGCAAAATTCTCAAGCGTCAAACTGATGTGGTCGTATACCGATCGCGGCCGCCTGTTTTGTTGATCGCTAATCGCCACTTGCCCATCCTCAATGGTCAGCTTGCCTAGCGAGAACTCATGTTCTGCGCCAGCCGAAGGTGGTTGCGGAGCAGGCCGTTGGTTTGGTCCGGCTGCGCCCGCTGTCGAAGTGGGTTGAGTCGTTGCCGGCTCCGAAGGCTTACCGAGCGAAGCAAAATTCCATACCCCTTGTGCATTTTTCAAAAGCTCAACGCTCGGGCGCTGCAGATTCAGCGAGTTGATTTCGATCTTGCGTCCAAGCAGCGGCAGCAGCTTGATCGAAACATCGAGCTGTTCCGCCTGGACAAAGGGCCGACTGCTGAATTTCGGATCGTCCGCAATCGCCAGGTTGTGGACTTGGAATCGTGGTGGCAACAGCCCCAGGTGCATGTCACCCAGTGTGACTTTACGATCCAAACGCTTTTCGAGCTCAGCTTGCACGAGCCCATGGTACTGATTCACATCCACGAGCGCCCACACAGCAATCACCGCGACGATAATGACGACCACAATGATCCCGATCACGATCCCGAGTTTGCGCATAACTCCTCCTCGAATGTTTCGGCCGGGTTCTTATTATTTTAGATGATAAGTCTGGGCTGGAGGTTTGGTTGAGACCTTGAGACCTTGAGGCCGAAGATCTCAAGCTTGCTCTCTGCGGTTTGCTTTTCCAGAAGCCTGACGCCGGAAACCTGAAGCCAAGCCCACGACGAACGACTGTCAACTAGCGACCAGCTTTGCACCTTGGTAACTGGAGCTTCGGCTTGCTGTGATCGAAAATAGAAGTTCCCATGTACGAAATTTCCACGAAGCACGAGAAGCAAGCGCCATTACAAGCCCCTGCTACTTCGTTTTGGCAGAAGGCTCGACAACAGGCCTCGCGGGTTCCAACCAAGGCTTGGATCGTGCTGGGCCTGTTCACAGTGGCGGCGATCCTGATGGCGCTGTACACCGCTTCATTGGCGAAGACTGCCACTGTCCACCTGAAAGTGCAGCACGGATTCCGCAGCGCGCAAATTTATCTGTGGGTCGATGGCGATCTCGCCTACTCCGGCAAGCTCACCGGATCTGCGAAGAAGAAGTTCGGCCTCATTCCGGATTCGGTGCAAGGCAGCCTTTCGCAGAACGTGCCGCTTACCTCGGGCAAGCACCTGATTCGGGTGCAGGTCGCTTCCGATGATGCCTCGACGGTCGACGACAGTATCAGTGGCGAGTTCGCCCGCAACAGCGAGCGGACCTTATCCGTCGCCGCCCGGCGGGGCGATTTGTCGCTCTCTTGGCAAGTCGCGAACAGCGCGGTCGGGGAGGGTTCTGACCACGCCGGATGGCTCGGACGATACGCCAGCACGTTGTTCCTGACAGTAGCCGGCTCCATCATCTCGGCTCTGACCGGCTATGCGATCAGAGAATTACCCAAGCAAATCGGCTCGCGTCAGAGCGAAGCGCCGAAAATCTGAGTTATCGACCAACGACCAGCGACTAACGACTACTACGCAAACCTAACTTTCACATCTACGCAAACTTAACTTTACATCTACGCAAACTTAACTTTACATCTACGCAAACTTAACTTTACATCTACGCAAACTTAACTTTCACATCTGGTCCTTTCTCCAGGTGGATGCTATCGATAAAACGGACCTTACCCGTGCGCAGCGTCATGATCACCGACGAAGTCCGGGTGCCTTCTCCGAAAAAGCGCACACCGCGCATCAGCGAGCCCTCGGTCACGCCGGTCGCGGCGAAGATCAGCTGCTTGCCGGGAGCGAGATCTTCAGCCTCGTAAATTTTGTTTTTGTCCTTGATGCCCATACGGGCGATGCGTTCTTCCAGTTCAGGCTTGTTGATGACCAATCGACCGAGCATGTAGCCGTTCAAGCAACGGACAGCGGCTGCGGTGATGACGCCTTCTGGCGCCCCCCCCGAACCCATGACCGCATGCACCCCAGTACCGAGGACGGCGGAAGCGATCCCGGCGGAGAGGTCCCCATCGCTGATCAGCTTGATGCGTGCTCCTGCAGCGCGAATGTCAGAGATCAGCTTTTCGTGCCTGGGGCGGTCGAGCACGATTACCACAAGATCTTCTACATCGCGATCCAGCCGTTTTGCGATGTTCTTCAGGTTGTCGGCCACGGGCGCATCAAGCTCCACTGCGTTCTTGCAAGAAGGCCCGATCACAATTTTTTCCATGTAGCAGTCGGGCGCGTTGAGCAAGCCGCCTTTCTCGGAAGCCGCCAGTACCGTGATCGCGCCGGGTGCACCAGTAGCGCAGAGATTGGTTCCCTCGAGGGGATCGACAGCGATGTCGACCTGCGGGACGTCGCGGCCGTCAGGAAATTCGGCGCCAACCTGCTCCCCGATATAGAGCATGGGTGCCTCGTCGCGCTCGCCTTCTCCGATGACGATCGTGCCACGCATCGGAACCGTGTCCATGGTTTCGCGCATGGACTCGGTTGCAACGTGATCGGCTAGTTTGCGGTCGCCCTGGCCCATGGTGCGGGCGGAAGCGATAGCCGCATTCTCGACCACGCGCAGGAACTCGAGCGCCAGATCGCTTTCCAGATTCTCGCCAAAACTCCTGGCTCTGGGTTCGGCCTTGGCTTCGGGACGTGTATGGGTTGCCATAAGGGGGCCTCCTTGCATGAAGGTGCAAATAAGAAGCGCGGTGAAAGACTATACCGCTATCCAGTAGGGCAGGGAAAGAGAAGGCACGTCATGCAGACCTTACCTTGCGGAGCGTGCGTCAACAGTCGGTGTCAGCTCGCCAACTGTCCGTTGGAGTCGTGGCGAACACTGTGCCGGAGATGCTCAACAAACGCACGCTGGGCGCGGCTGCGGAAGTGCTGCTTCAATTGCACGACGCCCACCCGACGAAAGGCACCGCGATCGGCGAGAGGAACAAAGCAACAATCCTCGCGATGTTCCACCGCCATGTGGGGCACGATGGAAACGCCAGTACCTGCGGCCACCATGGCCAGGATAGTAGCGAACTGCCCACTTTCAAAAACTACGTTCGGCTGCAACTTGGCGCGGCCGCAGGCGGCGAGCGCGTTTTCGCGGAAGCAGTGTCCTTCCTTAAGCAGGAGAAAAGAATCGTTCTCGATCTCCTTAAGATGCACGGACTCGTGCCGCGCAAGACGGTGGGTTGGGGGTAAGACTAAGTAGAGCCGCTCACGCAGAAGCTCCTGACAGAGAAAATGTTCGCCCGCCACGGGAAGGGCCAGGATCGCCATATCCACAGCGGCCTCTTGCAGTTTCTTGAGAAGCACAGGCGTGATTTCCTCGATGACGCTCACCTGGATATGGCGATACTTGCAAGCAAAACTGGACAATCGCGCCGGCAGAAAGTAAGGCGCAATGGTAGGAATCGCGCCCACCAGGACGCGCCCTTTCTCGAGCCCCGCCATCTCCTCAATTTCCAGCTTGGCTTGGCTCAACTGACGGAGAATCGCTTCCGCGCGAGGCAAAAAAACTTCGCCGAAAGGCGTAAGCCGCACCGCTCGCCCCAAGCGATCGAACAACTTCGCTCCCAGTTCATCCTCTAGCTTGAGCACCTGCTGCGAAAGCGAGGGTTGGCTCACATGTTCGCGTTCCGCGGCACGGGTGAAGTTACGCGTGCTGGCGACGGCGCAGAAATAGCGAAGCTGATGCACTTGCATGATTATTGGAACCTGAAGCTGTCAGATGCAGAGCCTATGGAAAGAATAGAAACTATATCTTAGACCAATAATCGAGAGAGGGCTAGACTCGTCCCGAAGAGGAGGTAGTATGCCTGAGAAGAAAGAGCATGTCGTGAAACACGGTGATGTCACGCAGCGGGTAGGCGTAGAGACGATCCGCGCCCGTGGGGTTGATGTCGAGAAGCTCATCAAAATTCTGATCGCCAATGCGGCGGCTGAATTTGCCAGCACCTATTACTACTACACGATTTTGCGCATGCACCTGGCCGGCCATGAAGACTACAAGGAAATTTGCGAGGACGCGCGCCTGGAAGATCGCGCCCACTGGGAGCTGATCGTGCCTCGGATTTACGAGTTGGGTGGCGAGTTGCCCAATGACCTGAGAGAATTCCATGATCAGGCGGGATGTGCGGCCGCCAAGTTGCCTGACCCTCCAACCGTGGTCAATATCCTCACCCTGCTGTTGGAATCGGAACGGTGCGCCATCCGCAGTTGGAGCGCGGTGTGCGACATGACCTTCGGCAAAGACCCGCGCACCTACGACTTGGCCTCACGGATTCTCAACGAAGAAGTGGAGCATGAGGCCTGGTTCATCGAGCTGTTGGCGAAGGAGCGCGACGGTAAGTCGATTCCGTCCGGACACTTCCGCCGCGGCGAACCGGGGCACGCGCCTTACAGCAAGAACCGGGGCTTCTACAATCCATAACTCTCCTTGCGGCATCCTGTCCGGACCAGCGCCGGGCAGGATGCCTTTCTCGCCCGTATCCTCTTTCGCACGTAGAATGAAATCGTGAGCCATGATCAGACTTCGTTCGAGGTGACGCTCATTCTGCCGGATGGCGTACGGACCATTCCCGTGAACGGGGACCAGCACATCTGGGACGCCGCGTGGGCAGCGGGGATCGTCTTGCCGGCGCTCTGCCACCAGGGACGCTGCCTGACCTGCGCGGGACGGCTGGAGAATGGCGGCGAGGTAGACCAGTCCGATTCGGTCAGCTATTTTCCTGAAGATCGCGAGTCCGGTTTTGTGTTGCTGTGCACTGGCAAACCGCGTTCTGCTCTGCGCATCCGAACCCACCAGCAGGATGCGATGCGAGCGCACCGGCGAGAAAAGGAACTACCGGCACCGTACTCGTAAGTTCCAATCCTCAAAATATCAGCGTGCCAAAATCCCCATGCCTCGCTGCCGCCACCGCTTTCCTTCCAGTCGCAGCTCGGAAAAGCCACGATCTACTTGTTCTAGAGTGACGCCGCAATGACCGTTCCGCTCCACATACTGCTGTACGAAAAAGTCATTCTTTCCGGTTCCGCGAGTGAGCTATTTCAGCTCCGAGGTCAAATTTCTTAAATGACCTTTCTAAAATGACGACACTCAAAGGTCGGCAATCTACGCGATGGGAACTTGTTGGGAAATGACTGGGTGGCGAGAGCGGAAGAAGCCGCGTGTCCCTCAGGGCGACCGTGCTAGCGGCAATTTCTTGCCGTCGCACAAACTCCGTATTCGGGCAGCGCAGGCCGTCCCGAAGGACGCCTAAACGCCCGGGGGAGCATTGTCGGGCAATCCCGAGGGACGCCCAAAAGCCCAGTCTCGGGACACGCGGACGGGAAGGATTCTGGACCGTCTGCTTGGGCATGTCAATAGTTTTCTGCAATAAATTTTCCGATGAGCAGTCTGGCGAAGAAGTGAAAAGAAGATCCAGATCAACGCTATTAGAACTAGGACAACTAGCCCGAAGATGGGAACCAGCCTTCCGCTTCATTCGAGGAAGTTCGTTTGAGAGGCAGCGCGATTGCCAACTAGAACGCGTCAATCCCCGTAACCGCCTGGCCGATGATCAGAGTGTGGATGTCGTGCGTGCCCTCGTAGGTCTTCACCGACTCGAGGTTTGCCATGTGGCGGAAGATGGGGTATTCGTCGGCCACACCATTCGCGCCCAGAATGTCGCGGGACATGCGCGCGCACTCCAGGGCCATCCAGACATTGTTGCGCTTAGCCATCGAGATGTGCTGGTGGCCGGCCTTGTCTTGATCTTTGAGACGGCCGACTTGCAGCACGAGCAGTTGCGCCTTTGTGATCTCGGTAATCATCCAGGCGAGCTTTTCCTGCACCAGTTGATGCGAGGCGATGGGCTGGTCGCGAAATTGTTTGCGGAAGAGTGAGTATTGCAGAGCGCAGTCGTAGCAGGCCATGGCCGCACCCACCGCGCCCCAGGCAATCCCATAGCGCGCCTGATTCAGGCACATGAGTGGAGACTTCAGGCCGTCGCTCGCGGGCAGCAGATTTGATTCAGGAATGTGAACGTCTTGAAGAGAGAGGCTTGAAGTCACCGAGGCACGCAACGACCACTTGCCATGGATATCTTCGGCGCGAAAGCCGGGGCGATCAGTTTCGACCAGGAAGCCGCGGATTTTATCGTCTTCCTCTTCGTTTTTGGCCCAGATGATGGCGACGTCGGCGATGGAGCCGGAGGTGATCCACATCTTCTCGCCGTTCAGAACGTATTCGTTCCCAACTCTGCGGGCGCGGGTACGCATGCCGCCGGGGTTTGATCCGAAATCAGGTTCGGTGAGTCCGAAGCAGCCTAGTTTTTCGCCTTTCTGTAGCTCGGGCAGCCAATGCTGCTTCTGTTCCTCGCTGCCGAAGGCATAGATCGGATACATCACCAGCGCCGACTGCACACTGACGAACGAGCGCACACCGCTGTCTCCACGCTCCAATTCCTGTGTAACCAAGCCGTATTCCACATTCGACATGCCTGCGCAACCGTAGCCCTTGAGACTGGCGCCGAAGAATCCCAGTTCAGCCATCGGCTTCACCAATTCGCGGGGAAAGCGGCCGGCGCGGTTGCAGTCCTCAATGATGGGGATGAGATTGTCTTCAATGAATCTACGAGTGGTATCGCGGACGAGGCGCTCGTCGTCAGTGAGCAGCGAGTCGAATTCGAGGAAATCGACTCCTCGGAACTTGATAGCCATGATGTTCTCTTTCTAATTTGGTCGCTAGCTCAGTTTGGATCGCTGATTTGATCGCTTGCCGACTAATGTGTTTTCTCGCTGCGAACAGGCGAAGGAATAAGGCAGGGAGGAAACTTTAGAAGGTAGCAGAGGGTGGAGGAGGCGTCAAACGGAGGCGCGTAATGGAAGAGCCATCTTTGACGCTAATAAGTCGAGTCTTAGTTTGTGTTGCTTCGAATCTGCGCACAATCCGAGCCAACGACTACTGAACCGTGACCGTCACGTTCGAGTGTCAGATCGCTCCCTACCTGACCGGGATCGTGACAATGACGGTGCACCTCTGCGGTGGGGGAATGGTTTACGGCCCACCGCAAAGGGATTGGCTACGCGTGGTTACAGCTGCATCGGGATACTCTACAGACGGTCCCGTCAGGAGAGGACCCACCGGCTCGCTCCGTAGATTCGTGTCCAGAAATGCGGCGATGTAATCTCTTATAGCTGCAACAGTTTTCTCAGGGCCCATGGTGCCGGTCTTGATTGCACCCTTCGCCAACCAGACCAAATCCGACGGAGTCACGTGATCAGCACCCTTGAGATTCACGGCGAATCGCGGACCGCGTAGATTGTCCCACAAGCGACATTCTTGGTTACTCCGGTGTTCGCGTCCAGCAGTCAGGATAAAAACAGGCTTCTCCGTTTCATTGAACGTATCCGGCACGACGCCATCGATGAAAATGCCAGCCCGGAAGCGAGGCTCTTGTTCGATGCCAAGCAGCGCGGTCAATCCACCCAAGGAGTGACCCGCCAAGGCGACATTAGACATATCCAGTTTGCCAACGAACGGGCTCTCGGGGCGAGCGTTCAGGCGCTCTAGTTCGTCTACGACGAATTTCAAGTCACCCAAGCGAGCGGAGACGGCAAACTCCATTGCTTGACCATCGCCTCGCAAGGTATTTCCGAGATGGCTACCAAAGACCGGCTCGACAAAACGCCCATCGAGGAACTCGACGGCTGTCGTCTCGTACGTGTGATCGATTGACGCCACAACGTAACCACGGCTGGCGAGATCCTCAAAGAGAAACGTGTAATCGGTGAATGTGCCTGTGTAACCGTGGGTAAAGACGATTACCGGATGCATGCCTTTTATCATAGGAGCATCCAGGCAGCTATTTGTCCGCACCTCTGGCAGTGACATTCCCGCGAGTCGGGAAAGATGGCTCCAAACCTTTGGCGAAGTATATTCTGCCCGGCGACAGCCTTGACTGCGAGCCGCCGGATACCAGAACCGCACCAGCAGCTCTCGTTTCGTGCCATTGCCCAAGTAAGGATCATTACGGCTAGAGTCAATTAGGTCCATCACGCTCGTCCCAACTTTGCTAGGCCCCGTGGGACTGGGCACGGTTGCGCTCCTGTTCTTTGATATAGCAGACCGCACCGCCGCATCGCTGAAGATGAGGGAACGGCCCTTGCCCGACAAGCTCACGATCTGTGGGCTGCCGGCACTATCGTCGCTGATGGAGAGATTAGCGTGGTGGGGCCCTGCCGTTTTCGGTTTGAACGTCACATTGATAGTGCAGGACTTTCCAGCTGCAACGCTCGTGCCGCAATTATGCGTCTGAGTAAAATCAACTGTATCCCCCGTGATTGCGATGCCAGTAATGTTCAACGCTGTACTCCCGGTGTTGGTCAGCGTCGCTGATTGGGCACGGAACTGGCCGAGAGGCACGATGCCAAAGCTTAAGCTGGCAGGAATCAGCTTCACGGTGCCCACCGTTAGGGTGATGGTGGCGTCCGCCGTTCTGGTTACATCGGCGGCTGAAGTTGCGGTGAGGGTCACGGTGGCGTTGGCTGGCACCGTCGGAGGTGCGCTGTAGATAGTCGGCGTGCCGCTCTGCGTGCTGGAAAGGGAGACACTGCCGCACGTCGAACACGGGATTCCTCCTTGTGTAATGGTCCAGTTGGCCGAAGTGTTGCTTGGATCGTTGCTGACCATTGCTGTAAATGGGGTGGCATTGAACTGCGAACTCGCATCCACTGGAATGAGCGCACTCGCTGGCGAAACTGAGACTGTGATAGCCGGAATGGCGATGGTTGCTGAGGTTGATGCCAATGGATCAGCTACTGAAGTAGCCGTGATCGTCACGGTCAGGTCGCTCGTGTCGGTTGGTGGGTTGTAAGTGACCGAAGTAGTGGTCATATTGCTGAGGGTCCCTGCTCCAGAGGCGGGGGAGATAGTCCAGCTGACGCCTTTGTTACCCGGGTCGGGTGTAACTGTCGCCGTAAACGACTGCGGGGGGCTGCCCGTTTGTACCGTGGCAGTGGCCGGTACCACGGAAACTACTTCCGTTGGCACGCTCACGGTTGCGGAGGCTGACTTCGATGGATCGGCGATGGATGTAGCCGTGATGGTTACAGTGAGGTGGGTCGCTGGGGGAGTGACCGGCGGCTTATACGTGACCGAATTGGGAAGCTGATCGATTAGGGTTCCTGCTCCAGAGGCCGGAGAGATGGTCCAGGTTACGCCCTGGCCTGACGGATCGTTGTTCGCATTGGCGCTGAACGGCACCCCCATGCCACCTGCCTGCACCGTAACGCTGGTCGGATCGATAGAAACCGTTATCGCCGGCACGGTGACAGTGGCGGAACCCGATCTCGATGTATCAGCGGCCGAAGTAGCCCGGACGGTCACGGTTAGGTCGCTTGCCGGGGCGCTGGCCGGAGCAGTGTAGGTGGTGGGCATCCCGCTTAGCGTCGCTGTCGGAGATATTTGGCCGCATTGCGACGCGGAACAAGACACGGTCCAGGTGACGCCCTTGTTCCCCGTATCGTTGGCGACTGTCGCCGTAAATGTAGTCGGGCTACCTGCCGGTACTATGGAAACACCTGCCGGCTCGACACTGACGCTGATTGCAGGTCCCGCGATTACTGGCTGCCCTCCACCACCACAACCAGCAAGCGGCACCACGAACGCGAGCCCCAAAAGCGATAGCGCTAAGGACACGGAGCGCTGCATAACGCCTCCTCAAGGCCGCAACCGTGACGTCGCGCAGGCAATTTGCGACGGTTGCAACCAAAACAGGCCATGGGGAGAAATCTCCCCAACGACAATGCCTGGAACTTCCTTCGCAGTATTTTCTTGGCCCTTTAAGGCTAGTAGGGCCGCCAGCCGTCCAGAATACGCGGCTGGCACATCGCTTAGAAGAGAGGAAAACAGTCCGTGGATGAAACGCGCTTTTATACTCCGGAGCTACAACGCTGTCAACTCATAAAGTGAAGTGCCTACTCAAGTCGTTTTTGCGTTGTTCAGAATGGGGTCGTTCTGAGCTCCGGTCAGATTCGCGGTCATTGAGCGACTTGTGCGGTATCGAGTTAGGGATCAGAAGCATGGGGCGGCAAGTAAGTCATTAGACGCGCGGCATCCAACGCGGCACTGCCTTGCAATACTCTTCATACTCTGTGCCAAACTGCTGGCGCAGCGTCGGCTCTTCATAAAGCACAACAAAAAGATGGAAGAGCAGCCA
>WNFB01001947.1_pt1 | contig 27085 bp, 26 predicted proteins | sample 5400501 | NCBI WGS metagenome assembly WNFB01 (sample SAMN13153341, study PRJNA577476) | soil metagenome | isolation source: 200 cm saprolite under Douglas fir tree site 2 hole 1 | place: USA:California | collected 2015-04-18
CCTTGCGGAGCAGGCGGTCCAGCCCCGGGGAGGACACTTCGAGATCGTAGGACGCTTCGATCATCGTGGCCGCGTCGAGCACGTCGCCGATCTCTCGGCTCACCCGCTCGCAGTCCCTGATCCCGACGCCGCCGGGCTTGTCGACGAAGAGGCGCAGGACCCCGCGCGAGCGGAGCGGGCGCCACTCGGCGTCGATCAGTTCGAGCCCGTGGTCACGCAGAACGGGCATCACGACCTCCTCGATCTGGTCGGTCCGCACTGCGTCGTCCATTGGGACGGTCCCCTTGCCCTTTGGGCAAAACTAAAAAAAGCGGGCGACGCCCACTTTTTCAGGAATTTAGCACGTATCGAGGGCGGAGGCAAGGCGCCCCCACCCCGGGCGGTCGGCTAGTTCCTCGATTCGGTGGCCCGGATTGCGTGGACGGCGTCGATGACCTTGTCCTGAGGGACGCGGCTCTCCTGGCGCGTCTTGCGAGAGCGGACCTCGACGACGCCCTCCTTCACCAGGGAGTTGCCGATGGTGACGCGGACGGGAATGCCGAGGAGGTCGGCATCCTTGAACTTCACCCCGGGCCGCTCGTCGCGGTCGTCCAGCATCGCCTCGAGACCGTGCGTCCGACACGCATCGTAGATCGCCTCGGCGGCGGCCCGCTGGGCCTGGTCCTTGACGTTCACGCAGACGATGTACACGTGCAGCGGCGCGATCGACCACGGCCAGACGATCCCGTCCGCGTCGGCGAGTTGCTCGATGGCGGCCGCGGCGATCCGGGCCGGACCGATGCCGTAGCTGCCCATGACGATCGGCTGCTCGCGTCCCGACTCGTCGAGGTACATCGCGTCGAGCGCGACGGAGTACTTCGTCCCGAGTTTGAAGATGTTGCCGATCTCGATGGCTTTCTCGACGACGAGCGGCTTGCCGCACTGGACGCACGCCTCACCGGCGGTGACGGTGTGCAGGTCGGCGAAGCGGCAGTCGAAGTCTCGGCCGGCGGCGACGCCGCGCAGGTGGAAGCCGTCGCGGTTCGCGCCGACGACGTAGACGCCGTCCTTGAGGTGCTCGTCGGCGAGCACGGGCACCCGCGCGCCGACCGGGCCGACCGATCCGGCCGGCGCGCCGAGGTGCTGGCGGACTTCGTCGGGGTGCGCCGGACGGACCTCCTGGCCGAGGGCGCGCGCGAGCTTCCTCTCGTGGAGCGCGTGGTCGCCGCGGACCAGCACGAGCACGGGCCCGGACGTCTTCCCGACGTAGAGGAGCGACTTGATCGTGAGGCGCGGGTCGATCGCGAGGAGCCGCGAGACTTCGGCGATCGTGCGCGCGCCGGGCGTCGCCACCTCCTCGCGCGTCCAGGCGGGGAACGCCGGCGGCGCCGGAACGCCACGCGCGATCTCGACGTTCGCGGCGTACCCGCAGCCCTCGCAGATCGCGATCTCGTCCTCGCCTGCTGCGGCCGGCGCCATGAACTCGTGAGAGCCGAGGCCGCCCATCATGCCCGTGTCGGACTGCACGACCCAGTAGCGGAGCCCGCAGCGGTCGAAGATCCGCCGGTAGGCGCGATCGTGGGCCCCATACGAGCGGTCGAGGGCGGCGACGTCGGGGTCGAGGGTGTAGGAATCCTTCATCAGGAACTCGCGCGTGCGCAGCACGCCCGACCGCGGGCGCGCCTCGTCGCGCTCCTTCGTCTGGATCTGGTACCAGATCTGTGGGAGGTCGCGGTAGGAGCGGATCTCACGCGCGGCGAGCCAGGCGACGACCTCCTCGTGGGTCATCCCGAGGCACAGGTCGCGCCCGTAGCGGTCCTGCAGCTTGAACATCTCCGGGATGCCCTCCCAGCGCCCCGACTGTTTCCAGATCTCGGCGGGGTGGATCACCGGCATCGTGACCTCCTGCCCGCCGATGGCGTTCATCTCCTCCCGGATGATCGCGTTGACCTTGTCGAGGACGCGCTGGCCGAGCGGCAGGAACACGTAGATGCCGGCGGCGAGCTGGCGGATGAGGCCGGCGCGGAGCATGAGCTTGTGGCTCAGCGCTTCGGCGTCGGCGGGATCCTCCCGGAGGGTGGGGACGAGCGACTGCGAGCGGCGCACGGCTACGAGGTGTCCTTCTTAGTGGGGGCGCTCCACCGCCATCAGTCGTCGTCGGCCGGGGCCGCCGCCCGTGTAGCCTTCCGCTCGGCGATGAACCGGTCGACCTCCTCGCGCATCGCCTTCACGATGTCCTTCTCGGGGACCTTACGGATGACCTCGCCGTTTTTGAAGATAAGGCCGATCCCGCGCCCGCCCGCCACGCCGATGTCGGCGGCACGCGCCTCACCGGGCCCGTTGACCTCGCAGTTGTGGAGCGCAGCGCCGAGGACAACGAACGAGTGCACACCCTCGACTTCGAGGTTGTGCACGTGGCCCTCGTAGGGCACACGGCGCACGGCGCGGACGCCGACGTAGAGCGCCCGCTCGTCCACGACGACCTGACTCGTCTCGGCGCGCCCGCATCCGAGTGGCGTCGCGAGCCCCAGGATGGCGGCGAGTCGAGACAGCGCCGGCTGTGACGTCACCGACACGACCCAGTTCCGTTTGCGTCCCCGCTGGTCACGGTGATGGAGGAATGCTGCCACACCGAGTCGGAGGAGGATGTGGTGAACCTGCACGGCAAGCGCGAAGGAGGACGTGGAGTACGTCGCACGCCAGTAGCCACGCACGCGTCCGACGTAGCCATCGCCCTCCCACAGGGCCCTGACCAGTGCACGCTGCTTCTCGTGGGGCAACCGCTCCATCCACGCGGGCAGACACTTGCGCTCGGCGCCGTGGCGAAACAAGGTCAGCAGTAACCGTCCAAGCGCGAGCGAGTGCGCGATGACCTCCGCGGTATGCCGACGACGCTGCACCGAGGTCTTGAGCCCGAGCCCTCTCAGGATGCCGCGGAGCCGATCCACATACGTCACCTGGTCTTCATGGAAGTAGAAGAACTGCTGGTACGGCTTCCCGCCGGCGCCGGACAGCGTCCCCTCGGCCAGGTAATACCCGGCGAGCGTCAGAAAGTCATCGTCCACCGGGATCTCTCCCAGGCCATCGGCAACGACCGTCGCCCGATCCTCTTTCTCCTGAGGAACTGGCGATGCGAGCACCCAGCCGGGACCCAGGGACCCCGCCTCGACCCACCGCGGCGCCGCGCCGGCCTTGACGAGGTTCTTGATATGCGGGCGATGGTCCCGCCCGCCTTTTCGGCGGGCCGACCGGGGAAAGGCCAACACGGGATGGTTGGGAGTCAGCCGGAACGGCGCGAAGCCGGTTGGGTGGACCTCCACGAGATCGCCTCGATAGGCGTGGCTTGTCGCCCACCGCACCTTCCGGTAAGAACCCTCGTGCGTCAGCACCTCGTCGGCCTCGCCGATCGCCTCGATCGGCTTCGGGCCGTCCCGGGTGATCACCTGCCCGCCCTCGGGCAGGCACCCCATCACAGCGATGTGGATCTCCTCGTTCAGCCCGCGGAACTCGTCCTCGACCTCCTTCGCGAGTTTGACCAGGTCGACGTCGGCGCGGCCGCATGAGGGGCACGAGACGAACGTCAGGCCGCCCGTCCGGAGGCCGAGCGACTTGAGGATGTCGATCCCGACGCGCACCTCCTCCGTCGGATCGGCGGAGAGCGAGACGCGAACCGTGTCGCCGATGCCCGCGGAGAGGAGCGCCCCGAGGCCGACCGCCGACTTGATCGTGCCGACACCGGGCGTGCCCGCCTCGGTCACGCCCAGGTGGAAAGGATAGTCGACCTGGTCGGCGAGCATCCGGTACGCCTCGATCATCATGAGCGGGTCGGAGGCCTTCAGCGAGACCTTCATCTCTGGGTAGTTGCAATCCTCGAGGATGCGGATGTGGCGCAGCGCAGACTCGACCATGCCTTCGGGCGTCGGGCCGCCGTACCTGGCGAGCAGGTCCTTCTCGAGGGAGCCCGCGTTGACGCCGATGCGAATCGGGATTTTCTTCTCCTTGGCGACGTTCACGACCTGCTGTACGAATTGCTTGCCGCCGATGTTCCCGGGGTTGAGGCGCAGGCCATCGACTCCCTGCTCCAGCGCGAGCAGCGCCAGCTTGTAGTTGAAGTGGATGTCGGCCACGAGCGGGATGCGGATCTGCCGCTTGATCTCGCCGAGCTTCTCGGCGGCCTCACGGACGGGCACCGCGCACCGGACGATGTCGCAGCCGGCCGCCTCCAGCGCCCAGATCTCGAGCAGCGTCGCCTGGACGTCGCGCGTGTCGGTCTTCGTCATCGATTGCACGGTGAGGGGCGCGTCGCCGCCGATCTTCACGTTGCCCAACCGGATCTGCCGTGTCTTCCGCCGTGTGATCATGGAATCGTCCTATTTGAAGACCCTGAAGGCGTCGATCCTCACCAGGTCATTGTAGAGCGCGAAGACCATCAGGAGCATGAGCAAAACGAACCCGAGCTGCTGCGCCGCTTCGCGCTTCTTGAGCGAGAGCGGGCGCCCCATGACGGCCTCGAGGACGAAGAAGAAGAGGTGCCCACCGTCCAGCATCGGCACCGGCAGCAGGTTCAGCAGCGCGAGGTTCACGCTGATGATCGCCGTGAACACCGCGAGCGAGGCGGCGCCCTCCTTGGCCTGGCGCCCGGCCTCCGCCGCGATCTGGATCGGGCCGCCGATGTTCGACGAGTCGATCTGCCGCGAGACGATCTTCCAGAGGCCCTTGGCCGTGAGCACGGTCATGTCCCACGTCCTGACCCAGCCGTACCCGATCGCGACGAGCGGGTGGTAGGGCTCGTAGCGCACCGCGCGCGTCACGATGCCGACCCCGATGCGCCCGAGCTCGACGTCCTGCCCGCCGGGCCCCTTCTCCTTGACGGCCGCGGCCGTGACGGTCAGCGTCTCGCGCTTGCCATCGCGCTCCACGGTGACGTCGAACGTCTGGCCGCCGCGCTTCTGGATCGCATGCATGAGCTCGTCGGGCGTGAAGACCGGCTGGCCCGCCACCGCGACGACCACGTCCCCGACGCGCAGGCCCGCCGTCTCGGCAGGCGAGCCCGGGTTGACAGAGCCGATTTGCGGGGTGAGCTGGGGCCCGGCGCCGAGGTCCCACGCGTCCTTCGGGTCCCGGAAGATCGGGTCGCGCACGATGGTGCGCCGAGGCGTGACGCGCACCGTCAGCTCGGTCGAGCCGCGCACGACGGTGAGCTCCAACGCCCGGCCGTGCGACGCGGCGACCGCGCGGTCGAGGTCCTCCCAGTGCGTGATCGCCCGCCCGTCGACGCGTGTCACGACGTCGCCCGTCATGAGGCCTGCTGCCGCCGCCGGGCTCCCGTCGGCGACCCGGCCGACGACAGGGGGCCACACCGGCCGTCCAACCGTCGCGAGGACGACGCCGAAGATCAGCGCGGCGAGGACGAAGTTCATTCCAGGACCCGCGAAGACGATTAGGAACCGCGCCGGGAGCGGCTTGAGCGCGAACGACTTCGCCGGGTCGAAGGGGGCGGTCCCGCTGCCGCCTTCGAGGGGGTTCTCCTCGCCCATCATCTTGACGTAGCCGCCCATCGGGACCGCGGAAAGACAGTACTCGGTCTCCTTCCCACGCCAGCGCAGCAGCACGGGACCGAACCCGATCGAGAAGCGCTCGACCCCCACCCCGCACAGGCGCGCCACGATGAAGTGGCCCAGCTCGTGGATCAGAATGAGGATTCCGATGACGATGACGAACGCGACGAGGGTGATCACGCGGACCGGCCTCCGCCGTGCGCGTCGATCCTGCGCTGGACGCGACGGCGCGTCTCGGCATCGATCGCGACGCACTCCTCGAGCGAGCGGACGGAGCCGGGCCGGGCGTCGTCCAGCGCCCACTCGATCAGCCGGGCGATCTCGGTGAACCCGATACGCCGGTCGAGGAAGGCGGCGACCGCGATCTCGTTCGCCGCGTTGAGCACCACCGGCGCGCCGCCGCCGTGCTCGAGCGCCTCGCGCGCCAGCCTGAGGCACGGGAACTTGTCGGTGTCGGGCTCGTAGAAGGTCAACTGCCCAACCCGCGTGAGGTCGAGGCGGGCGGCCGGAGTCGGTCGCCGCTCGGGATACGTGAGGGCGTAGAGGATCGGCACGCCCATATCGGCGACGCCGAGCTGGGCGATGACCGATCCGTCCAGGTACTCCACCATCGAGTGTACGATCGACTGCGGGTGGACGACGACCTGCACCTGGTCCGGCGCCACCTCGAACAGCCAGCGGGCCTCGATGATCTCGAGGCCTTTGTTCATGAGGGTCGCCGAGTCGATCGTGATCTTCGCGCCCATCTTCCACGTGGGATGCTTGAGCGCGTCCTCGACCGTCATCGTCGCGAGCTGAGCCTTCGGCGTCTCGCGGAACGGTCCGCCCGAGGCGGTCAATAATATCCGGTGGACGTCGGCGCGGTTGTGGCCCGCCAGGCACTGGAAGACGGCGCTGTGCTCGGAGTCCACGGGCAGGAGCTTCACGCCGCGCGCTCGGGCGGCGGCCGTCATCAGGCTCCCCGCCACCACGAGCGTCTCCTTGTTCGCGAGCGCGACGGTCCGCCCGGCGAGGATCGCGGCCATCGTCGGCAGGAGCCCCACGCCGCCGACGAGCGCCGAGACGACGACGTCCGCCTCCACGTCGCGCGCGAGCGCCACGAGGCCGTCCGCCCCCTTGAGGAGCTCCGGGCGCGGGGCCGGCAGGAGCCGCGCCAGCCGGTCGAGCGCCCCGGCGTCGAGGAGGGCGACGGCGCGCGGCGAATACTTCCGGCAGAGATCGGCGATCAGCTCGATGTTGGACCCGCGCGCCGCGAGCCCGGCCACCTGGAACTCCTCGGGGAAGCTCGAGACCAGATCGAGCGTCCGGAGGCCAATGGAGCCGGTGGCGCCGAGCAGTGTGATTCGCTTCATCCCCATCCCTCGCTACACCCCGCCGAACCGGCGCGTCCGCCGCTGGAACTCCGCGATCGCGCCGTAGAGGTCGGCGGCGCCGAAGTCCGGCCAGAGCGTCGGCGTGATCCACAGCTCGGTGTAGGCGATCTGCCACAGGAGGAAGTTCGACACGCGCATCTCGCCGCTCGTCCGGATCAGGAGGTCGGGGTCCGGCACGTCGGCGGTGTAGAGGGCCCGCTGGATCTCCGTCTCCCCGATGTCCTCGGGCCGGAGCTCCCCCGCCTGCACCTGCCGCGCGAGCGCGCGGCAGGCGTCGATGAGCTCGTCGCGCCCGCCGTAGTTGAAGGCCATCATGAGGCCGAGGCCGGTGTTGTCGCGCGTCGCGTGGACGACGTGGTCGATCCCCCGGCGCACCTGGAGCGGCACGCCGTTTTTGCGACCCAGCACGCGGAGGCGCACGTTGCGCTCCATCAGCTCGGGCAGCTCCGAGCGGATCGCCCGCTCGAGCAGGCTCAGGAGGGTCGAGACCTCGTCCTCCGGCCGGCTCCAGTTCTCGGTCGAGAACGCATAGAGCGTCAGGTATCGCAGGCCGAGCGTGTCCGCCGCGCGGACGATCGCGCGGGCCGTCTTCACCCCTTCCCGATGGCCGGCCACGCGCGGCAGGCCTCGCCGTGTCGCCCAGCGGCCGTTGCCGTCCATGATGATCGCGACGTGCTCGGGCCGCGGCTGCGCGCGCACCACCGCGAGCAGCTCGCCCTCGCTGAGCGTGGCCAGCTCCGCCTGCGCCCCGGCGCCCGCGGGTTTCAACGCCATGCGACGGTCATCTCACACAAGGGCTAGAAGGACAAAATTTCCTGCTCCTTCTTCTTGAGGAGCTCGTCCACCTTCGCGACGTACTTGTCGGTGGTCTTCTGGATCTGGTCGTGGCCGCGGCGCTCGTCGTCCTCGGAGATCTTCTTGTCGCGCGCCAGGGCCTTGAGCTTCTCGTTCGCCTCACGCCGGATATTCCGGATCGCGACTCGGGACTCCTCGGCGTGCTTGGCGACGGTTTTCACGAGCTGCTTGCGCCGTTCCTCGGTGGGGGGCGGAATCGCGAGCCGGATCACCTTGCCGTCGTTGACCGGCGTGAGCCCGAGGTCCGACGCCATGATGGCCTTCTCGATCGCCTTCAGCTGGCTCACCTCCCACGGCTGGATCGCGAGCGTGCGGGCGTCCGGCACCGAGACGGACGCCATCTGGTTGAGTGGCGTCGGCGTGCCGTAGTAGTCCACGCGGATCGCGTCCAGCAGCCCCGTCGAGGCGCGCCCGGTCCGCACCGTCGCGAACTCGCGCCCGAGCACCTCGAGCGCGGCGGCCATCCTGGTCTCCACGTCCTTTACCAGCGTCTGCATCCCGTCATCCTCCAGACGACACGATCGAGCCGACCGGCTCGCCGAGCACGATTCGCTTGATGTTCCCCGAACGGGTCAGATCGAAGACGATGATCGGCAACTTGTTGTCCATGCAGAGCGAGATCGCAGCCGAGTCCATCACCTGGAGCCCTCGGTTCAGGACGTCGATGTAGGTCAGCCGCGCGAGCCGCTGGGCGTGCGCATCGCGCTCCGGGTCGGCCGAGTAGACGCCGTCGACCCTCGTCGCCTTCATGATCGCGTCGGCACCGATCTCGACGGCCCGGAGCGCGCCGGCGGTATCGGTCGTGAAGAAAGGGTTCCCGGTGCCTGCGGCGAAGATGACGACACGACCTTTCTCGAGGTGCCGGATGGCGCGCCGACGGATGTACGGCTCCGCCACGGCGCGCATCTCGATCGCGGAGAGCACGCGCGTCTGCAGGCCGGCCTTCTCGACCGCGTCCTGCAGCGCGAGCGCGTTGATCACCGTCGCGAGCATGCCCATGTAGTCGGCGGTCGCGCGCTCCATGCCGCCCGCGCTCGCCGCGATGCCGCGGAAGATGTTGCCCCCGCCGATCACGATCGCGACCTGCACGCCGAGCGTCGTGACGTCGCGCACCTCGATGGCGATCCGCTCGAGCACCTGCGGATCGATCCCATAGCCCTGGCTGCCGCCGAGCGCCTCCCCGGACAGCTTCAGGACGATACGGCGGTACGCCGGGCGTACGACCCCCGCACCCGCCGCCATCGCTACCCTGCCTCGCCGACCTGAAACCGCGCGAGCCGCCTGACGACGACGCGCTCGCCCGTCTTGGCGTTCACGGCGTCGACGAGATCCCGGACCCGGGTCTTGCCCGACGCGTCCTTGATGAAGGGCTGTTCGAGCAGGCACTGCTCGCTGAAGAACTTCTCGAGCTTGCCCTCGACGATCTTGTCGATGATCTGTGGCGGCTTTTTCTGATCGGCGAGCTGGGCCCGGTAGACCTCGCGCTCCCGCTCGACGACCGCCGGGGGCACGTCCTCGCGCGCGACGTACGCGGGGTTCGCCGCGGCGATCTGCATCGAGAGGTCCTTGACGAGCTCCTGGAACGCGGGGGTCTTCGCGACGAAGTCGGTCTCGCAGTTCACCTCGACGAGCACGCCGAGCTTGGCGCCGGGGTGGATGTAGGCCCCGACGACGCCCTCCTTCGCCTCCCGGTGCGCGCGCTTCGCCGCCTGGGCGAGCCCCTTCTTCCGGAGATACTCGATCGCGGCCTCCAGACTCCCTCTGGCTTCCTGCAGGGCCTCTTTGCAGTCCATCACCCCTGCGCCGGTCCGGTCGCGGAGCTCCTTCACGAGCTGGGCGCTCGACGCCATCGCTAACCCTCCGCCTCGATCGCGGCCGCCTCGGCGGGCTCCGCGGGCGTCTCGGCCGCCGCCTCGGTCTCGTCCTTGGCCAGGGTGCCGCGCCCCTCGTTGACCGCGTCGGCGATGCGCGACGTGATCAGCCGCACGGCGCGGATCGCGTCGTCGTTCCCCGGGATGGGGTAGTCGATTCCGGACGGGTCGCAGTTGGTATCCACGATCGCGACGATCGGGATGCCGAGCCGCTGCGCTTCCGCCACCGCGATCTTCTCCTTCCGGGGATCGATGATGAAGACCGCCGAGGGCAGCTGCTCCATCGCCTTGATGCCGACGAGCGCCTTCTCGAGCTTCTCCCGCTCGCGGTCGAGCTCGAGCGCCTCCTTCTTCGGCACCCGCTCGAACTCGCCCGTCTCCTTCATCTCCTCGAGCTTCTTGAGCCGCGCGATCGACTTCCGGATGGTCGCGAAGTTCGTCAGCGTCCCGCCCAGCCAGCGCTGGTTCACGTAGAACATCCCGCACCGGGTCGCCTCTTCGAACACGGTCTCCTGCGCCTGCTTCTTGGTGCCGACGAAGAGCACCGTGCCGCCGCCGGCGGCCAGATCGCGGACGAACGCGTACGCCTCGCGGAACTTCTTGAGTGTCTTTTGTAGATCGATGATGTAAATGCCGTTGCGCTCTCCGAAGATGTATTTCTGCATCTTCGGGTTCCACCGCTTGGTCTGGTGGCCGAAGTGCACCCCGGCCTCCAGCAGGTCCTTCATCGTCAATGCCGCCATGACTCCTCCTTCGGTTTGCCTCCGCCGCGCCACGGGCGCTCCGCGCCCGACCGAAAGCGCGCGGCGTGTGTGATGGTGAACTACGTCGTGTACTTGCTGTTGATCCGCACGTACTCCTCGCTGAGGTCGCAGGTCCAGACGCGATCCTCGCCGCCGCCGAGGCCCAGGTCGATGGTGATCTCGTACTCCCGACCTCCCATGATCTCGCGGACCTGCTCCAGACGCACGCCCTCCCGCAGCATGCCGCGCTCGACGATCCGCTCGCCGCCGAAGGCGATCGCGACCTTGTCCGGCTCCACCCGCGCCGCCGACTTGCCGAGGGCCGCCATGATCCGTCCCCAGTTCGGATCGGCGCCGTTGAGCGCGGTCTTCACGAGCGGCGAGTTCGCCACGCAGCGGGCCGCGCGCAGCGCATCCCGCCGGCTCGCCGCGCCGCGCACGACGATCGCGACCACCTTCGTCGCGCCCTCGCCGTCGGCGATCAGCATCCGCGCGAGCCGCTGCATCAGCGCCTCGAGGCCTGCCGCGAACTGCGCGATCCCTCGCCCGCGCTCGAGGGGCCGATGCTCGGCGAGCCCGTTGGCGAGCACCGCCACGGTGTCGCTCGTCGACTGATCGGAATCGACCGTGATGCGGTTGAACGAGCGATCCACCGACCGCCGCACGACGGCGTGGAGCGCCGCCGGCGCCACGACCGCGTCGGTCGCCGCGAAGCAGAACATCGTCGCCAGATGGGGCTCGAGCATGCCAGCGCCCTTCGCGATCCCACCGAGCGTGACGGGCCGGCCGTCGACCTCGAGCCGGAGCGCTGCTTCCTTGGGTTTCGTGTCCGTCGTGAGGATCGCCTCGGCGGCGGCGCGCCCCCCCTGGGGTGAGAGCGACTTGGCGAGCTTCGGCAGCGCGGCGCGGACCTTGTCCATCGGCAGCGGGACGCCGATGATGCCCGTCGAGGCGACCAGAACATGGGTCGCAGGAATCCGCAGCAGCTCGCCGACGAGCTGGGCCATCTCGCGCGCGTCCTTGATCCCGCGCTCCCCCGTGCACACGTTGGCGCAGCCGCTCGAGGCGACGATCGCCTGGGCCTGGCCGCCCCGCGCGTGCTCCATGGAGACGAGGACCGGCGCGCCCTTCACCTGGTTGGACGTGAACATCGCGGCGGCGCGCGCGGGCGTCGACGAGTAGATCAGCGCGAGGTCCTTCTTGCCGCTCGGCTTGATTCCCGCCGCCACGCCGCCCGCGAGGATCCCGGGGACCGCCGTGACGCCGCCCTCAAGCCATTCGATCTCCGTCGCCGCCATCGCGCTAGGGATACACCGGGGGCGCCTCGAGCCCCGTGCGCTCGGGCCAGCCGAACATGACGTTGAGGTTCTGGACGCCGTTGGCCGAGCCGCCCTTGCCGAGGTTGTCGATCGCGGACAGGCAGACCGCGCGACCGGTCCTGGGATCGGCCACCACCGTGACGTCGCAGTAGTTCGACCCGACGACCCCGCGCGTCGTGGGCCGCTCGCCCTCATCCAGCACGCGGACGAACGGCTCGCCCGCGTAGCACTCGCGGTAGACGTCGAGGAGTTCGGCCGTCGAGAGCGTCGTGGCGAGTGGCACGGAGGCGGTGGTGAAGAGCCCTCGGTTGAGCGGCACGAGGTGAGCCGTGAAGGCGACGCGGACCGGCGTCCCGGCGAGCGCCCCGAGCTCCTGCTCGATCTCCGGCGTGTGGCGGTGGCTCGCGATCCCGTACGCCTGCACGTTCTCGTTCGCCTCGGTATAGAGGTACATCGGCTCGATCTTCCGGCCTTGCGCCCCGGCCCCCGTCACGCCGGACTTGCCGTCGATCACGATGCCGTCGAGGCGCGCGAGCCCGCGCCTGAGCAGGGGCGCCGTCGCGAGGATCGCGCCGGCCGCGTAACAGCCCGGTGACGCCACGAGGGGCGCGCCCGCGATCGCCTTGCGGTGGAGCTCGGGCAGGCCGTAGACCGCTTCGGCAAGTCCGGCCGGATCGACGTGCGGCGCCTTGTACCACGTCACGTAGTCGTTCGGGTCGCGCAGCCGGTAGTCGGCGGAGAGGTCGATCGCCCTGACACCGCGGCGGCGCAGGACCGGAACCGTACGCTGCGACTCCAGGTGAGGCAGCGCGAGGAAAACCACGTCCGCGACCTCGGCGAGCCACTCGGCGTCGAGGTCGTGGAAGGAGAGCTCGGTCAGCCCACGCAGATGCGGATAGGCGCGGCCGACCGGCTCGCCGGCGAGCCGGTCGGAGGTTACACCGGTGACGGTGATCTTGGGGTGGCCCGGCAGGAGCCGCAGAAGCTCGGCCCCCATGTAGCCGCTCGCGCCTGTAATGGCAACGCGTACCACGTCACGCCACCCGGGCACTAGCGCTTCGAGTACTGGAACTTCTGGCGCGCGCCAGGCTGACCGTACTTCTTCCGCTCGCGCATGCGCGGATCGCGCGTGAGGAGCCCCGCCTTCTTGAGCGGCAGCCGGAATTTTTCGTCGAAGCGCGCGAGCGCGCGCGCGATGCCGTGGCGAACGGCGCCCGCCTGGCCGCTCGGGCCGCCGCCGCCCACGGTGGCGATCACGTCGAATTGCCCGACGGTGTTCGTCACCTGGAGCGGCTGCGTGATGATCATGCGCAGGGTTTCGCGCGGGAAGTAGTCCTCGAACGCCCGCGCGTTGACGGAGATGCGGCCGGAGCCGGGACGGATCCACACGCGCGCGATCGACGTCTTGCGCCGGCCAGTTCCATAAAATTTGTCGAGCACTGCCGCCATCAGCGAACCTCCGACTTGGTAGACCCGGGCATCGCGACCGGCTGCTGTGCCTGGTGGGGATGGGCGGCGCCCCGGTAGACCTTGAGCTTCTTGGCCATCGCCCGGCCGAGCCGGTTCTTCGGCAGCATCCCCTGCACCGCCCACTCGATGACGCGCTCGGGATGAGTCTCCAGCATGGTTTCCGCTCGCACTTCACGCAGGCCCCCCATGTACCCCGAGTGCCAGCGATATACCTTGTCGCGGAGCTTCCGTCCCGTGAGATGGACCTTCCCGGCGTTCACGACGACGACATGGTCGCCCACGTCGAGGTGCGGCGCGAAGTTCGACTTGTGCTTTCCGCGGAGGATTGACGCGACGCGACTGGCCAGGCGACCCAGGACCTGACCCTCGGCATCCAGGACGAACCACTTCCGCTCGATCTCATTCTCTTTCGGCATCGGCGTCGGCATCGCGTCCCCTTGACGGCTCTGACCCCAGACGGCTCTAAGTGGGCGTCCGGACAGAAAAATTTGCAACGCCTACTGTATTGGAAAACCCGTGCCCTGTCAACGAATCCTGGTCTTGTCGGGCCAGCGACAGAGCGCGCGGACCGGGCAGACCGGGCACGCGGGCTTTCGCGCCGAGCAGGTGCGGCGTCCGTGAGTCGTCAGGAGGTGGGTGATCAGCGTCCACTCCCGCCGGGGCAGCACTTCCACGAGCTGGTCATGGATCTCGTCGGCGTCTTCGGAGCGGGCGAGCCCGAGCCGCTGGGCGACCCGGAAGACGTGGGTGTCCACGGCGATCGCCGGCTGGCCGAAGGCATTTCCCAGGATGACGTTGGCCGTCTTGAGGCCGACCCCCGGCATCTCCGTCAGCGCGTCGCGCGTCCGGGGAACCTCGCCCCCATGGCGCTCGACCAACGCCCGCGCCATGCCGACGATCGCGCGCGCCTTCGCCCGGAAGAAGCCCGTCGAGTGGATCAGGCGCTCGAGCGCCGCGAGATCGGCCTGCGCCCAGTCGCGCGCCGTCCTGTACTTTGCGAAGAGCGCGGGCGTCACCCTGTTCACGCGCTCGTCGGTGCACTGGGCGGCCAGGATCGTCGCGACCAGGAGCTCGAGCGGGTTCGAGAAGTCGAGGGCGATCTTCGCGTCGGGATAGGCCTTCTTGAGCGCGCGGATGATCTTCCGCGCGCGCCTCCGCTTCGCGTCCAGCGATTCCCGCATCGACTCTCCCGTCAGGGGCCGGCAGCGACACGGATGGCTTCCGGCGTGATCTCGACGCGACCGACCTCCAGCCGGACGGGCAGCCGGCTCGCCAGCCCCAGCGAGGGATCATACCCGCGAACCACCCAGTCCACGAGCAGACCGGGCAGCGGGACGCCACCGACACGGACCCGCTCGAACGCGATCGCGAACGGCCGGTCGCTCGCGGGCACGAGGCGCACCCGCGCGGTCAGGTCGGGGCCTGGTTGCGCGACGGCCAGCGCGAGCGCGCCGCGCTCGAGCGTTACGGACGCGTTCCGCAGGCCCTTGAGCTGGTGCAGGAACGCGCTGAAGTCGGCGGCGAGAATCGTCGCCCGCTCGATTCTCACCCGCCTGGCGTCGAGCGGATCGAGCCGGCGTTCCGCGTATGCGCTGCCCGGGTTCACGAGGAGGTCGTCGATGCCGATCTGGAGGTCGCGGACGCGCGCGCGCGCGGCGTTCGGTCGCGTGAGATCGCCGACCGTGGCCGTAGCCGCGCGCAGCTCGACGCGCGCGATCCGGCCGCGGCGGATCGCGTTGTCGTGCGTGAGCCGGATCTCGAGGCCCTCGACGTCCCGCGCGACGTCCGAGAGGCGAGCGCGAATCGCGCTCTCGACGGCGCGGGCCATCGCGGCCGGTGCAACGGTGGGTCCGTCGTCCAGCCGACGCGCCCTGACGGTCGCGGTGGAGCCGTCCGGCAGCGGGAACGTGCCGATCACCGGGAAGACACGAGCGAGGTGCGGATCGGTGGCGAGGCGCTCGGCGATGCGCCGCGGGCGCTCGGCCGTCCACGGCGGTCCCTGCTCGCCGGATTTCAACACCATGTATGCGATCCCGACGGGCTCCCCGTCCCACGCCCGCGCGAACTTGAGCGGCACGCCGTCGCGGAGCGCGTAGTAGCGAAAGTTGCTCGCAGAGAAGAGCGCGTAGTTCGGCACGACGCTCACCGTGGCCGGAGCGCCACGGCTATCGCGAGCGAGGAGGGCCAGGATCTCGCGCTGGCGCCAGTCGTCCCGCACCGGGGGCGTCGCCACCACGAAGGGCACGTCGACCACGGGAAGCAAGATGTGGGGGACGCCGAACGCCGTCGCGCTCACTTGCACCACCCCGGCGACGAGAAGCAGGCCGCCGGCGCCCGCTTTCAGGCGTCCCGGGAGCGCGCCAAAGCCGAGGCCCGCGAGGACGGCGGCGACCGGCAGGAGCGGCAGCGTGTAGCGCAGATTCTTGTTCTGCAGGAGCTCGAGGAGCGTCAGCGCCGGCAGGAGCGCCGCGAGCAGGAGCCAGTGGCGCCGCCGCGCCGCGACCACGAGTCCGAGGAGCACGAGCAGGCCGGCGACGAAGCCGAACTGGGTTGGGAACCACCGCGGATAGAGCGTGAGCGCCCCAGCGGTCAGCGGGTCGGGGTGACCCGACTCCGCCGCTTGCCTGAACGAGCGGCTCGTGATCTCCGGCACGAGGCTGAACGCCCGCGGGCCGTACCACGGCAGGCTGAGCGCACCGCCGATCAGCAGGGCGAGGATCAGGTTCGTAACCGCACGGCGCGAGCGAATCCGCGCGGCCGCGAGGACGAGCGGCGCCAGCACGTAGACGGCGAACGGTGGCTTGGTGAGCATGCCGAGCCCCAGGACGATGCCGGCGGCGACCGACCAGCCGCGGTGCTCGAAGGCGTCAATCCGGAGCAGCACGACGAGGATCAGGGCGACCATCGACGCGAGCGGAAGGTCGAGCTGAAAGTGCAGGGACGAGAAGACGACGAAGGGAGCGGTGGCGAAGACGAGCGCCGCCACGACACCTTCTGTCGCTCCGCCGAGGCCGTGCGCCAGCACGTAGACCGCGCCCACGCCGAGCGCTAGGAAGGCCAGGACGACGGCTTGAGCCGCAGCGACGTCGGACGGCGCCAGGCGGTAGACGAGGCCGGCAGCGCAGAGAACGAGCGGCGGGTAGAAGGACGAGCGCTCAAGGACGGCGTGGAGGTCGCCGCGCGCGAGATCCTGGGCGCAGATCACGGCGCGCTCGAGGTGGTTGGCGTGGTCCCACTCGGGCGGCCGACGGTCGAGCGCGAGCCAGACGGCGACGAGCGCGACCAGCGCCGCCAGGATCGCGCAGACCTGCGCCGCCTCACGCCCTCGCCAAGACTGGGCGCGCCTCATCGGCGAGCGACGAGGAGCAGTGAGGCGCCGAACGGGAGCGCCACACGCGGGACGACGTGACGCTCGAGTGCGAAGACCCGCTCGAGCCACCGGTTGATCGCGGGCGCGGGTCGGTGGAGGTCGTGGCTCGCGTCCCCCATGAGCCGCTTCCACGCGCGCGTCAGCGCGACGGCGGGAAAGAGGAGCGTGTTGAAGTAGCTCGCGTGGACGACGCTGAGCCCGGCGCGTTCCACCACGCGGGAGAGCCCACGCGTGGTGTACCGCCGCCGGTGGCCGAGCGCCACATCGTGGCCGCTCCAGAGCCAGCGATAGGCCGGCACCGTGATCACGAGCAGGCCGCCCGGGCGCAGGGCGCGGCGGGCCGTCTCGAGCGCCGCCACGTCGTCGTCGAGGTGCTCGATCACGTCGAGGAGGAGCACGGCGTCGGCCCAGCCCGGCGGCACGACGAGATCGTCCGGGAGTCGGCCGGTCCGCACGTCGAGGCCGGCGGCGCGCGCCGCCGCCGCGAGATCCGGATGCGTCTCCATGCCCACCGCCTCGCCGAACTCGGCGAGCGCGGCGAGGACGTTACCGGTGCCGCAACCGAGCTCGAGGAGACGCGCATGCCCAGGCGGGAGCACGCGGCGCAGTATCGCGAGAAGCACCGCCAGTCGGCCGCGGAACCACCAGTGGCGCCGGTCCTCCTCGACGTGGGTCGCGACGTACGCCGGATCCATTCAGGTCACGCGCCCCGGCCGACCGGCGGCGCTCACGGTCTCGCGGCGAGGAACCGACCGAGGCGGGCGAGCCCCTCCCGGATGCGCGCGAGCGCCGCGGCGTACGAAAAGCGGAGATACCCCTCGGCGTTGGCGCCGAAGGCCGCGCCAGGCGTCACCGCGACGTGCGCCGACTCGAGGATCTCGCGGGCGAGGCTCACCGAGTCCTTGCCGAGGTGGCGCGCGTTGGCGAGCACGTAGAACGCGCCCGTGGGCTCGCAGCCGACGCCGAACCCGAGCGCGCGGAGGCCCGCGATCATCGCGCGCCGCCGCTCGTCGAAGATGGCGCGGAAGCGGCGGCTCTCCTCGCCCGCCTCACGCAGCGCCGCGACGCCCGCCCACTGGACGAACTCGTTCGTCGAGATGAAGAAGTTGCCGTAGAGCGTCTGGAGCACGCGCATCCGGTCGCGCGGCGCGATGACCCAGCCGAGCCGGTAACCGGTCATCGCGTACGCCTTGGAGAAGCCGTTCAGGACGAACGCGCGGTCCGTGAACTCGAGGATCGTCCGGTCCCGCCCCTCGTAGCTCAGGCCGTGATAGATCTCGTCTCCGCGGACAGCACGGTGCCGGTCGGGTTGGCGGGCGAGTTGATGACGATCGCCTTCGTGCGGGGGCCCAGGCGCTCCCCGATCGCCTCGGGACGGTACTGGAAGCCGTCCTCCTCGGTCACTCCGACATAGACGGGCACGCCCTCGGCGTAGCGGATGAAGTTCGGATAGCAGGCGTAGTAGGGGTCGCTCAGCACGACCTCGTCGCCAGGGTCGAGGAGGTGGCCGAAGAGGAGGAGCATCGCCGGCGAGGTCCCCGCGGTCACGAGGATCTGGTCCGGCGACACGCTGACGCCGTACGTCGCCGCGTAGTGCGCGGCGATCGCCTCGCGCAGGGGGAGGATGCCGAGGCTATGCGTGTAGCGCGTGCGGCCGTCCCTGACCGCCTTCTCGACCGCCTCACGGATCACCGCCGGCGCCTCGAAGTCCGGCTCGCCGAACTCGAGGTGCACCACGTCCACGCCCGAGCGCTCGAGCGCCTGCGCCCGTTCTCCCATCTCCACCGCGAGGAACGGCTCGATCTCCCGGACCCGCCGCGCGAAGCTCACCGTCGCCTCCCTGTGCGAAGTCGCGCCCTGCCGATCTGGCAGAGCATCCCCGGGCCGTGCCGCAGCACCCCGACCTTGCTCCCCGGCTGGTCGGCCCAATTCACCGGGACCTCGACGATACGATACCCTGCGGCCTGCGCCGTCAGGAGGAGCTCGACGTCGAAGCCGAAGCCTCGCGTCCGGAGCCCGCCGAAGAGGCGCTCCGCCGCGTCCGCGGCGAAGGCCTTGAACCCGCACTGCGAGTCGGCCACCGACCGGAGACCGAGCCGAGCGACGAGCCAGTTGAAAACCCGGCCCGCGGCGACCCGATGCGGCCGCGCGATGACCGACACGGACGGGTCGACGAGGACGCGCGAGCCGATCACGACGTCCGCACCCGCCAGCAGCGCGGGCTCGAGTCGCTTGACCTCGGCTATCGGCGTGGCGCCGTCGGCATCGGTGAACAACCGGTAGGCGCCGCGCGCGGCCAGCATCCCCGCGCGCACCGCCGCGCCCTTTCCGACGTTCCCGGGAAGCCGCAGGAGCCGCACCGACGCGACCTCGCGGGCGCGCGCCTGGACGACAGAGGGCGTGTCGTCGGTCGATGCGTCGTCCACCACGATGACCTCGTACGTCTCGCCGCGGCCCTCGAAGAACGCGACGACGTCGTCCAGATAGGTCGGCAAGCGCCGCGCCTCGTTGAACGCCGGGATGACGACCGACCAGCGCGTCGCCGTCACGGGATCGCCGAGAGGTCCAGGGGCCGACGACGACGGGCCGCCGAGGTTTCGTGGGCGGCACGCACGACACCTTCCGCGACTGCCGGCGCGACGCTCTTGTTGAAGACGCTCGGGATGATGTACTCCTCGCTGAGCTCGCTCCGGCTGACGCACGCGGCGAGCGCCCGCGCCGCGGCGACCTTCATCTCGTCGTTGACCACCCGCGCGCGCGAGTCGAGCAGGCCGCGGAAGAAGCCAGGGAAGCACAGCACGTTGTTGATCTGATTTGGATAATCGGAGCGTCCCGTCGCCATCACGCGAACATGCCGTTCGGCTTCTTCCGGCCGTATCTCAGGCTCCGGATTCGCCATGGCAAAGACGATCGGATCCCGCGCCATACGCTTGATGTCCTTGACGGTCAGGATCCCCGGCACCGACAGGCCGATGAAGACGTCGGCGCCTTCAAGCGCGTCGCCGAGCTTGCCCTCGACCCGGCGGGGGTTGGTGGCCGAGGCGACCCACCGCTTCATGAAGTCCATGCCCTGCTCGCGCCCGGGATAAATCGTGCCGTACTCGTCGACGCCGATGATGTCGCGCACGCCGCTCGACTGGAGGATCTTGATCGTGGCCGTGCCCGCGGCGCCCACGCCGGTGACGACGACGCGGATCCGCCGGAGGTCCTTCTTCACGATCCGAAGCGCGTTGAGCAGCGCGGCGAGGACGACGACGGCGGTGCCGTGCTGGTCGTCGTGGAATACGGGGATGTCGAGCTCCTTGCGGAGGCGCTCCTCGACCTCGAAGCAGCGGGGCGCGGCGATGTCCTCGAGGTTGATGCCGCCGAAGACCGGCGCGATGAGCTTGACGGTCTCGACGATCTTGTCGACGTCCTTCGTCGCCAAGCAGATCGGGAATGCGTCCACGCCGCCGAACTCTTTGAACAGCATCGCCTTCCCTTCCATCACCGGCAGCGCCGCCTCGGGCCCGATGTCGCCGAGGCCGAGCACCGCCGTGCCGTCGGTCACGACGCCGACCGTGTTCTGCTTGATGGTGAGCGAGAACGCGCGCTGCCGGTCGTCGCGGATCGCCAGGCAGACGCGGGCGACCCCGGGCGTGTACACCATTGAGAGGTCGTCCCGTGTGCGGATCGCGACCTTGTTGCGCACCTCGATCTTCCCGCCGAGGTGCATCAGGAAGGTCCGGTCAGAGACGTGCCCGACACGGACGCCCGCGACGTGGCGGAGCCGGCTCACGATCTGCTGGGCGTGGACGCTGTCGCGCGCCTTGACGGTGATGTCGCGCTCGGTCCGCTCGCGCGTGGTCTCGACGAGGTCGACCGCGCCGATGTCCCCGCCCGCCTCGCCGATGGCGGACGCGACGCGGCCCAGCATGCCCGGGCGGTTGGCGATCTGCAGGCGGATCGTGAAGCTGTAGGAGGCACTCGGCGTCTTCATGGTCGCAGGGTCCCCGCCTCCCGGTCGGTTGCGGGGGCCGTCCTTCTCGGGGCCCATCGAAGCAAGCCTACCAGGGCCCAATCACACTGGACCTGAATAGATGAGGCCGACCGCCCGGTCAGATACGTAAACAGCATGGGGGCTCCCCTCTCCGGGAAAAGCCTCGGGAACTTTGAGGGTTCTACCGGAAACGCCACCAGCGAATTTTGCGTCATAAGTAACGACTCCGGACGGAGAATTGGTGACAGGATGACATTCAGGGAAAGTGCTCGCGATACAGACCCCGGAGCCACAGCCGTGGCTCCAGGCCCGCTCATCACCGCCGACGAGCCCGAGACGCCGGGCGCCCTCGAGGAGGAGGCCGAGGAGACCCCGCGGCCCGAGCCACTCGAAGCCGGTGCGTCTCCGCGCGGCGAGGATCCCGTCCGTCTCTACCTCAAGGAGATCGGAAAGGTCCCGCTGCTGACGGCCGCCCAAGAGGTGCAGATCGGCCGGCGCATTCTAGCCGAGGGCGGCGAGCTGGACGCGAACGAGCTGCGGCCGGTACTGCTCGCCTTCGGGCGACTCCGGAGGCTCCAGCGGAAGATCGCCCAGCTCCAGGACAAGCGCCGGTCGAAGGCGAGTCGCGTCACCCGCGCCAAGGCCATCGCAGTAGCCCGCGAGACCATCCAGAAGGTCGTCGCGGACATGCCACTCAAGCCGGCGCTGATCGACGACCTCGTGGCGCAGGTTCGCCGACGCCGGGAGCGCGTCAACCAGCCCGCCGGGGAGGCTCGTCGGAACCGGACCGCCGCCGGCCGCGAACTCAGCGAGCTCGAGAAGGATGTGGGCCTACCGTATCGCCAGCTCGGCCAGCTCCTCGAGCAGATCGAGCGGAGCGACCGAACCGTGCGCCAGGCCAAGCGCGAGCTGATGGAGGCGAATCTTCGATTGGTCGTCTCGGTGGCCAAGCGCTACCTGGGCAGCGACCTGTCGCTGCTCGACCTCGTCCAGGAAGGCAACATCGGACTCATGAAGGCCGTCGACCGGTTCCAGTACCGCCGCGGCTTCAAGTTCTCGACGTACGCGACCTGGTGGATCCGCCAGGCCATCACGCGGGCGATCGCCGATCACTCGCGCACGATCCGGATTCCCGTCCACATGGTCGAGACGCTCAACCGGATCTCACGGGTGAACCGCGGCCTCGTCAACGAGATGGGCCGCGAGGCCACGCCGGAGGAGCTGGCCCAGCGGACCGGCGTGCCGGCGAAGAAGGTACGGCTCATTCTCGAGTCGTCGCGGAAGCCCCTGTCGCTCGAGACACCGATCGGCGAGGACTCCGAGCTCGGCGACTTTCTCGAGGACAAGTCCGCCGGTTCGCCCAACGAGTCGCTCCTCAACCAGGACCTGACGACGCAGGTCGAGCGGGCGCTGTCCACGCTTTCGCCCAAGGAGAAGGAGATCCTGCGCCTCCGGTTCGGCATCGGCGAGGAGGGCGAGCACACGCTCGAGGAGGTCGGCCAGCGCTTCGCGGTCACGCGCGAGCGCATCCGTCAGATCGAGGCCAAGGCGCTCCGGAAGCTGCGCCACCCGCTGCGCGGCCGCAACCTCCGCGCCTTCGTCGAGAACTGACCGCGAGGTCGGGCAGGGCGCCCCCTGCTCGACCTCGCTGTCGTGCCCATCGCACCGCCTCCCCGGCTACTGCTGCCCCGCCTTCATCAGAAGGTAGGTGTTGATGCCCGTGTCCGGCGGCGATCCGCTGATGAGCGTGAGCATCGTGGCGATCTCGCTCCGGTGGTGGGTCGCGTGGTTCGGCACGTGCTGGAGTAGCGGCCAGAGCGCGAGCTTGAACGGCTTGCCCTCGGTGTTCTTGAACTCGATCACCCGGTCGAGGCCGGCGGGCGTCAGCGCCTCGACGAAAGCCTGCTGTTCTCGCTCGAGGTCGTCCCATGGCGTCCGGATCGACGCGAGCGCCGGGAATTCGGCCCCCGGGAGCTTCGTCGGCGAGACGCCCTTCCAGCGCGAGAGCCAGACCCAGTCCGCCCCGTAGAGGTGCCCGAACATCCGCGTGAGGGTCGGGAAGCTGAACTGTCGGCCCACCTCGCGCGACGCGAGGTCCTCACCGAGCGCCGTCGTGACGTCGAACAGCCTCCGGTTCGCCCAACGATGATAGTCGTAGAGTCCCCGGACCATCTCGAGGCTCATGGCGTCCTCCTTACTCCAGCACGGCGACGACGTCGCCCTCCTGGACCGTCTGACCCTCCCGGACCCTGATCTCCTTGACTGCGCCTGCGCGCGGCGCCTCCACGGGGATCTCCATCTTCATGGACTCGAGCACGATCACGGCGTCACCGGCGGCGACGCGGTCGCCCGGCTTCGTGGTGATCTGGAACACGACCCCCGTGATGTGCGCCTTGATCTCCTCAGCCATCGAACGCTCCTTGTTCGACCATCTGCGTGTGCACCCGCCCCTGACGGAGCGCGTCGCTCGCGAGAACGCGGCGGAGGAACGGAATGGTGGTCCGCACGCCCTCGACGACCGAGCGCTCGAGCACGGCCGCCATCCGCTCGACCGCCTCGGCGCGCGAGGTACCGTGGGTGATGAGCTTGAACAGGAGCGGGTCGTAGTGGACCGGGACCACGCTCCCCGCCTCGACGCCTGACTCGATGCGGATGCCCTCGCCCGAGGGCAGCTCGAGCCGCTCGATCTTGCCCGGCGAGGGTAGGAAGCCTTTCGCCGGGTCCTCGGCATACACTCGACACTCGATCGCGGTGCGGCGCTGCGCGATCTCCTCCTGGCGCCAGGGCAGCCGCTCACCCTGGGCCACGCGAAGCTGGGCCACGACGAGGTCGAGCCCGGTCACCTCCTCGGTCACCGGATGCTCGACCTGGAGCCGTGTGTTCATCTCGAGGAAGTAGAAGCCGCCCGCGGCGTCCACGAGGAACTCCACCGTCCCGGCGTTGACGTACCCGACCGCTCGCGCACCCGCGACCGCCGCGCGCGCGAGCCCGTCCTTGAGCGCCGGCGCCAGGTTCGGCGCGGGGGACTCCTCGACGAGCTTCTGATGGCGGCGCTGGATCGAGCATTCGCGCTCGTGGAGGTGGACAGTGGTCCCCTCGCCGTCGCCGAACACCTGGATCTCGACGTGGCGCGAGCGCTCGAGGTAGCGCTCGACGTAGACGTCGCGCCTGCCGAACGCGGCCTGGGCGCGCCGGGTCGCGGTTGCGAACGCCGTCGGCAGGTCCTGAGGCTTGTCCACCCGCGTCATTCCGATGCCGCCGCCGGCGGCCACTGCCTTGAGGATCACGGGATACCCGAGCTCGCGGGCGATGTGCTCGGCCTCACCGGCGTCCGCCACCGTCTCGCGGCTGCCCGGCACCACCGGGATGCCGGCGGCGGCCATCAGCCGCCGCGCCTCGGTCTTGTCACCCATCTGGCGGATGGCGTCTGGCGACGGGCCGACGAAGATCAGGCCCGCGCGGCGGCACGCCTCGGCGAAGCGCCAGTTCTCGGAGAGGAAGCCGTAGCCGGGATGAATGGCATCGGCACGGCTCGTGCGCGCAGCCTCGAGGATCCGGTCGATGTTCAGGTAGCTCTCGCGCGCTGGCGCCGGCCCGATCGCCACGGCGTGATCGGCCTCCCTGACGTGGGGCGAATCGCGATCCGCCTCGGAAAATACGGCGACAGTCTTCAGGCCCAACTGCCGGCAGGCGCGGAACACGCGCCGCGCGATCTCCCCTCGGTTGGCGACCAGGACGCTGCGGATCAACGACGCGGAAGAGCGGGATGGGGTGCTTCGATCCGGGCGACGTCGAGCATGGCGACGCGCCAGCCTTCAGGCCCTGGTGCCCACCGGCTCAGGACCGTGACCGACGCGTCCGGCCCCTCGAGCCTCCACTTCACGAGGCGCTGGTGGCCGAGCCGCGCAAAGGCGACGAGGCGGAGCCTCGTCAGCGTTGCCGCACCGAGCGCCTCGCGCGCGGGGTCGGGCGAGACTCCCGGAGCGAGCCAGCGAGCGAGCGCCTCCCGGTCCCGCGCGAGCAGTGAATCGCCAAAGGCGCCGAGGGCGGCGCGCAGCTCCTCCGGGATCGGCCAACTCGCCGTGGGCTTCTCGAGGCGGATGAACTCGCGCGCATCGTCGCTCGTCTCGACGGGCACATCATTGCTCTCGGGCAGAGCAGGCGGCAGGCCGTCGCCGGTCACCCCGCCGGCCGCCGTGAGCAGTCCCTCGAGTCTCCGCTGCCAGGCGCCCGCGCGCTCGGTGAGCGCGGGCGTGACGCACAGGTGGCCGAGGATCGTCTCCCCCGCGGCGATGTGCCGGCGCTCGTCGTCGATGCAGCACACGAGAATCCGGCGCGTCGGCGGCTCGTAGACGGGATTCGCCCGTACCAGATGGTCGTGGTAACTCGCCAGGAGGTGAGGCTTGAGCACCCGGTAGACGCCGACCAGCCGCTCCACGGTCTGCTGCGGCGCCTCCGGTTCCTCGAGAGCGTCCATGAAGGCGACGACGCGGTCGCTCGCCGGCTCCGAGACCTGGGCGTGGGCGCGCAGCTCGGGCAGGCGCTTGCCGAAGGCGTCCGCGTGCTGGGCGAGGTCCCAGACGTGACGCCCCAACAGGAGCTTCGCGGACAGTTCGGGCGTGAGCGCGATCCAGCCGCCCAACGCGCGCATCGCACGCTCGACGGCGTAGCGATAGTTGCGCATCAGACGGGCGGAGTGGTCGACCGAGAAGTGCCCCGCGAGCAGGGGTGTCACGCGCTAGTAGACCTGCGACCGCTGGGTCGTCTTGATGAGGCGCTCGATCTCTTCCTCGGTGAAGCCGGCCATGCGCCGCACGTCCGTGGCGATGGAGATCGACACGGCCTCGTGGTCCCCTTCCCGCCGGACCCCGCCGAGGTTGAAGCGCTCGTCGATGTTCTCCTGGAACTCGATCGCCTTCCGCCGGCGCTCGGGATCCCCCTCGGTGAGCTTCGTGAGCCACTTGGATCCCATCCGCACGTGGGTGATCTCGTCGGCGAGGACGAACTCGACGGCGCGCTCGAGGATCGGGTCGCCGAGCTTTCCCGCGATGTGGACGAGCTGGTTGAAGACGTCGCACGCGAGCCCCTCGAGCCCGCGGTTGACGCCGGCCACCCGCGCCGCCGCGTCCTCGGCGCACGCGCATCGCCAGAGGATGGTGGTCTCGGGGAACTCCCCCGGGTAGCCGCCCAGGTGCTCGATGAGGCGCAGATAGATCTCGACGTGGCGCGACTCGTCCCAGACCTGACGCGCCATGTCCATCGTGAACTCCCACCCCGCGTCGGGAAAGTCACAGACGGTCCGCCCGGCGCCCTCCATCGCCTGCATCTCGCCCACGAGAATCCCGTGGACCCGCTCCCGGATCGAGTCTTGGGTAGAGAGGTCGGGGAACGGCGGGAGCGCCTGCTCGATCTTCAGCTCCGCCACCTCGCGGGCGCGCATCCGCACCCACCGGTCCTCCCGCGCGAGCTTGTCGTAGGCGATCGGACGTTCCATCGAGGCTCCTCTGGGAGAAATGAACCGCTGTTCAGCGAGTGTAGCCGAAGCGCCTGGTCGATGGCAAACCAAGGGAGGATGCCCGAGCGAGGGGCGAAATCATGTAGGGTGCTAGGAAGAGGGCAATCACTCGTGCCACGGCGCAAAGCCCGCCCGCAACTACCCCGGCGCGAGCGCCGTGAGCCGCTCGCCCGCGCGTTACCCCAGCGATGGGTTCCCTGGCTGATCCCAGTGCTGATTGCTCTTGTCACTTCCGCTGCTTTCTTGCCAGCGCTGCAAAACCAATTTCTGCGCTGGGACGATCACAAAAACTTCTTAGGCAACCCTCACTACCGCGGGCTCGCCTGGACCCACCTCCGCTGGATGTGGACCACGCACCTGGGCCACTACATTCCTCTGACGTGGATGACCCTCGGCCTGGACTACGTGCTCTGGGGCATGAACCCCCTCGGCTACCATCTGACCAATCTCCTCCTGCACGCCGCGAATGCGGTCCTCTTTTACTTCGTGGCCTTTCGGATTCTGGGGCTGGGTCTGCCCGATCCAGGTGACCGAAGGCAAGCGGATCTGGTTCTCTCCGCCGGGTTTGCCGCCCTCGTGTTCGCGATCCATCCCCTGCGCGTTGAATCCGTGGCGTGGGTCACTGAACGGCGCGATGTCCTCTCGGGACTCTTCTACCTGTCGGCGATCCTCATCTACCTCCGGACCTGCGAGCGCGGGGAGCGCGGCCGAGGGTGGTACTGGGCGGCCGTTGGCTTGTTCGCCTGCGCGCTGTTGTCCAAATCGATGGTCGTGAATCTTCCGATCGTGCTCTTGATCCTGGACGTCTATCCCCTCCGCCGCCTCGGCGGGGCCATCGGGTGGTGGAGCGAGCCCGCGCGTCGGGTCTACGTCGAGAAGATCCCGTTCGTGCTCCTGGCGGCTGCGGCAGCTGCCATCGCAGTCATGGCGCAGCTTTCTGTCCACGCCGCAGCCTCGCTGGCTCAACTGAGCGTGCCGGGCAGGGTGGCGGTCTCAGCATATGGCTTGAGCTTCTACCTCTGGAAGATGGTCGTGCCCTTGAACCTGTCGCCT